>Ga0209536_100002406_pt1 | contig 30519 bp, 29 predicted proteins | sample DeeMarSeWOR28_12_FD_187461 | JGI IMG/M metagenome (GOLD analysis project Ga0209536, IMG submission 187461) | Marine sediment microbial communities from White Oak River estuary, North Carolina - WOR-2-8_12 (SPAdes) (version 2) | ecosystem: Environmental > Aquatic > Marine > Intertidal zone >...
ATGATGCTGAAGTGTCTGCTGCGCTTTTTTCAACAGCTGCCGAGTGGCTCAAGAAGCGCGGCTTAAAAAAGATGCTCGGTCCGTTCAATCCCTCCTTTGGAGAAGAATACGGGATGCTCGTGGATGGCTTTGAATCCTCTCCGTATCTGATGATGGCTCACAATCCTCCTTACTATGTCGGGCTCTATGAGAGTTCAGGTTTCAAGAAGGCCATCGACTGGTACGCTTATTTGATGAAAGTCCCTGAAAAACTTCCCTCGGCTGTTGTAGCCGCCGCGGAGTTCTCGAAGAAGAAATTTCCCGGTCTGGTGGTCCGAACGGTTAATATGGATGATCCGGAAGGCGAGACAACGGCCTTTATGGATATTTATAATTCCGCCTGGAGTGAAAACTGGGGTTTTATTCCTCTCACCCGCGAAGAGGTGAAGTCCATAGTTGAAAAACTGAAACCGATTGCCGACCCGAACATAATAGTGTTTGCCGAAGTGCAGGGGAAACCTGCCGGAATGCTTGTATTCCTTCCGAACTATAACGAGGTTCTTAAGAGGCTAAACGGCAGATTATTCCCCTTCGGGATCTTTAAGTTTTTGTATTATTCCAGAAGGATCAAATCCGCGCGTTTGTATGCTATGGGAGTCAAAAAGGAGTTCCGCATGGGCGGCATTGAGGCCGCTCTTTATGTTGAAGCGATGAAGCGTGGCGGCAGGTCAGGTTACGGAGAGTTTGAAAGCTCCCTGATACTTGAGGATAATGTTATGACGCGCAGGGAGGCGGACTTTTTTGAAGGCAGGCAGTATAAGACCTACAGAATCTATGAAAAGGAGATCTAAAAGGAGGGTTTAATGTTAAAAGCAGAGAACAGGATGATGGCCGGGCTCACGATTGTCGTTCTTGCCGCGATGTTCTGGATGGCGTTCGGAATTTTGGAATTTCTTTCAGACACAAGCAGCGCGGCCGGTTTGATAGAAGGAGGGCTGGTCGGGGGAATCCTTCTCCTTTCCGGGTACGCGGCTTACAGATGGCGATGCTGCGGTGGTTGGATCCTTGTGTTTGAAGGCGTTCTGCCGATTGCGTTCACGATAGCGAGGGGCCAATTCAATCCTCTGGCAATGCTTGTTGTTGCGGGGCCGCCGATAGTTGGGGGGATATTATTCCTGCTCGATTAGGGAGCTTATCCTGTTCCGTATAGGCCTGTTCTCTTCTTCGATCCTTCTGGTGATTGTGTTAATGTTTGGCATACTGACGTGTTTGAGTTCCACGTCCAGATTGACGGAATAAACGGCATCGGATACTTCCATTAATTCTCCGGCAATTTCTCTTGCCAGCTCATCCATTTCCCTGTCAATATCTTCAATGCTTCTTCCTTCCTCTTCTTTTGCCAGCTTTCCTTGTTTCTGAAGCCATGTGTGCCTCTCCTGAAGCCTGTCCATCTCTCTTTGGAGCCGGCCTTTCTCTTCTATCTGTCTTGTGTACCACTCGGAAAATTGCCCGGATGAAATTCGAACCAGGTTATGCCTCTGTTCTGCGGCGTCAACGGCGATCCTGAGGTCTTCAAGCATTATTTCTCTGTTTAAGAGGTTTTCCAGGCCGCTTAGCCTCATCATTAACCCGGATATTGAACTTCTCCAGGGTTTTTTCTTTGCCGTTTCTATTGCTTTAAGAACAAGGACAATGTTGCTTCTGCTCTCTTGTCCCCTGAGCATGATCTCCACGCTGTTCAGTCGAACGAGGATCTCGGCTTCAGCTTCGTCCGCGGAGATGAAGATTCTCTCAAGTCTTTTTTGAAGTTCGGTGATCTGGTTTTCGAGAGCGGCTTTTTCATTATCGTTGGCTTCTTTGTTCTGTCGCGCGCGTTTTATTTCATCAAGCCGTTTTCTTTCCTCCACCTTTCTTGCCGTTCTCTTCAGCTGTTCGACAGCTTCGATGAATTTTGGCGTAATCCTTCGGATGCCGTGTTCCCTTCGCGGGACTTTGGAAAGGTATAACCCCATGAAGTTTTCGATTCTTTTAGCGATCCCTTCCACCCATTTCGGATTTAGCAGGTTCTGCCTGTTAGTGAGGGCGTTCAAAATGTTATGTGTCAGGATTCTTATCTGCTCGTCCCTCCTCAGCATGAATTCAATCTCAGAAAGCTCGATTCCTCCTTTAGCAAGAAGGTTATTGATCATGCTTGAAAGGTCTTCGTTCCTTGCGTTCAGAAGTTCTATTGCTCTTTTAACCATTGCCAGCGGCAGCTTCGGAACTCCGTTCAATATCTGGAAAGCAGCTTCTTCCAGTCTATCGTAGACATCTTCTTTATCTCTTATGATTGCGCGGCTGTAAGACCTTGCCGCTTCAGTTATAAGAGAAACGAGATATCCTCTGATCTCCGGCCTCGCGGCCTCTCCTTTTTGGATTTCCAGCATATTCTTTACGTTCAATAGCAGGCGGAGATTATGAATGTTCTGGGCCAGCTCCGCCGAACAGCTCTCTATTATGTGCTGGTTTCTTCGGACAACGCTGTCTTCCGAAACCTTGTGCCTGATTTCATCCTTCCAGTGTTCTTTACCCATTGCCCGGTATCCCTTTTGAGGAATTATCCAGGTTCCGTCCGGTAAGATCCTTACGTCGTAGCTTCTGAGACTCATTTTCTTCACTTTGTCTGCCAGAGATGAGGGCGGTTTTTCTCCTTCCGTTCTTACGGGCTTTCTTAAACGGTCGGCCTCTAGAAGATCATTCTCCCTGCACAGGAGTTCATGGGCGGAAAGTATTGAAGCGTTAGATGAATTTGAGCCGAAGAGATTTCGAAGCTGCATGAATTGCAAAGCGCTTACAATTCTTCTTCGTACAATTTGGCGGTAGCCGCCTTCGTCTTCTTTAATCTCGTCTCTTGCCATGAGTAAAGGAAAAATAAGGGCATCAATGTCATATTCAGCCGCGTCAACAACCTCCTTATTGCCGGCAATTTTCGCGCCGTCCCTTATTTCGGCGAGGGTCAGAAGCCTGAGATGTGTTTTTCTGAGAAGGCGGATTACTTTTGTGTTTGAGTACTCAAGCTCCGTCATTGAAACGGGTCTCCTGCCGAAGTTTACTTTAAACGGCAGTTCGGCCGATATGTTCTTCGGGTGGGGAATGAACTGCTCAAGAGCATCAAGAGACAGATTGCTGCCCTTTACACAATCAAGGATATGAGACTGAATGTCTCGCAATACTGGAGCAAGAAAGGGGCTTAGAATTGTCTTTGGAGCTCTTAATCGGTCAAGACCGAGCGACTGCCAGTCCTTGGCGACTATTGTTTTGAGAACTATCTTTCCGACATCGGGCCTGACCCTGCAGATATCTGTTAAGACAGATCTTGCCTGAGGACTTATCTTGATCTTTGCCTGGCTCAGTCTTCTTTTCACATAGGGGCTTACCCGGTCAATTTTTGGCATAGGTATTACCTCAAATTAGTATCGGGAGAAAATCAGAGGGATTTCACTTTTTCGGTGAGGATTATCGGGCCCTTACGATGTCCTTGATCTTCATGAGTGATGTCAGGTAGCTTCTCTCCATTTCGGCAAGCTTCATCTTGATGAAAGAGATGGCTGATGTGAGCTCAGGGATAAGGACATATTCCAGAGCATTTACCCTTCTCTTGACTTTTGTGATTTCCTGGGCGATCAGCTCTAATGCTTTGATGTTTCCGGCAAGCAAAATAATTTCCGGGAGGAGAGAGTTAAAATTCAACAGGGCCCGGTCGAGTTCCGCCGGTGTGTTAATCAGGCTGTAACAGATAGGGGTGCCTTCCAGCTCAAGCTCATAGATTGGGATACGTACTCCCATAAGGTTCTTTCTCTTGATCTCTATCGACGCCGTCTGCCTCGGGACGTTTACGGCTTCTTCAAATTCTTCTGGAGACATTTGAGAGCCTGCTGTCACAAGCATTTTAAATGCCTCCGGGATCTTTCTGCTGAGATCGCCCATCTTTGCTTCTGTGTCCCTGGCGATTTCGATGAACTTGCCGATAAGGCCGTCGAGCTTGTCCTTCAGGAGCTTGTGGCCTCTTGTGGCAAGCGCCGCGCGCCTCTTTGTCCTGAGAAGAACCATTCTTGTTGGTGTTGCGGTTGCTTTCATTCTTAATCCTTCTTCAAGTATTCTTCGATGTGCTCTTCTTTAAGCCTCTTGAGTTCCTCTTTGGGGAATATCGATATCAATTCCCAGCCGAGATTCAGCGTGTCTTCAATCGACCTGTCCTCGTTCGCTTCCTGGCCCACGAATTTTCTTTCGAAGTCGTCGGCGAACTTCAAATAAAGCTTATCGATGTCGGACAGGGATTCTTCGCCGAGAATTACTGAGAGTTCCCTGACCTCTCTGCCTCTGGCGTAGGAAGCGAACAGCTGGCTGCTTAAATGTAGATGGTCCTTCCTTGTCTTTCCGTCGCCGATCCCCTTGTCCTTTAACCTTGAGAGACAAGGCAGGACGTCTATCGGGGGATTTATTCCTTTCCTGTGAAGCTCTCTTGAAAGGATAATTTGTCCCTCTGTGATGTATCCGGTCAGATCGGGAATGGGGTGTGTCTTGTCGTCGTCGGGCATGGAGAGTATCGGAATCAACGTAATTGAGCCTCCTTTGCCCTTGATTCTTCCGGCTCTTTCGTACAGAGTTGCCAGGTCAGTGTAAAGATATCCCGGGTAACCGCGCCTTCCGGGAACTTCTTTTCTTGCGGCGGAAACCTCTCGCAGCGATTCGCAGTAGTTCGTCATGTCGGTTAGCACAACAAGAACGTGCATTTCCGCTTCAAAAGCGAGATACTCGGCGGCAGTCAACGCGACCCTTGGTGTGGCGATTCTCTCGATCGCGGGGTCTGATGCCAGGTTCATGAAAAGCACTGATCTTTCGATGGCGCCGGTTGATTTAAGGTTCGAGATGAAGAACTCTGCCTCCTCAAAGGTGATCCCCATTGCCGCGAAGACGACAGAAAAACTTTCGCCGCCCTTTAATACTTTTGCCTGCCTGGCGATCTGCGCGGCGAGCTTGGCGTGCGGGAGGCCGGAACCGGAGAAAATCGGGAGCTTCTGGCCCCTTACAAGCGTATTCAATCCGTCAACTGCTGAAATTCCGGTCTGAATAAAGTCGTTGGGATAGTCCCTGGCGTACGGATTGAGCGGGTTGCCCGAAATGTCCATCTTTTTTTCCGCGAGCGGGGGAGGGGCGCCGTCAACAGGCTGGCCCAAGCCGTTGAAGATCCTTCCGAGGATCTCTTTTGACACGGGGAATTCAAGACCCTTACCTTTGAACCTGATTTTTGAATTTTCAACATCAAGTCCTTTTGTTCCCTCGAATATCTGAACCAGGGCGCGCGTTCTGTCGACTTCAAGAACTCTTCCGTTTCGTATCTCTCCGCCGGTAAGCTCGATCTCAAGGAGTTCGTCAAACCCCACCCCCTCCACGTCTTCCACCACCACCAGAGGACCGGATATTGAAGATATTGTCTTGTATTCTTTAAGCACTTTCTACCTCCTGCATTTCCATGTGGCTTGCCTGGGTCTTCATCTCTTTCAGCATTTCATCGAACCTGTCCAGGGTTTCCTCTTCAATGTATTTTGTCTTGGCGATATCACCGACAATCTCCAGTTTCTTGATCTCATCCATGACGTGCCCGGCATCAATAAGCGGAGCCGTCAATCTGCCGAATTCGATTATTATCTTAAGCATGTTATATTGTTTTTTGAGAGACGTGAATGAATCGACAAGGTCGAACGCGCTCTGATACAGGAAATCCTCCCTTATCATCTTGGCGACGAACATGGTCAGCTGTTCTCTCTGGGAGAGGGCGTCCAGCCCGACGAGCCGGACAATCTCTTCCAGGGTCGCTTCTTCCTGCAGGATCTTCAATGCTTCCGCGCGGACCTCGGGCCAGTCTTCCGCCACATTCTCCCTGAAATATGGGTCAAGGTTCGTTTCATAAAGCGAATAACTCAGGAGCCAGTTGATCGCCGGGAAGTGCCTCTGGAATGCCAGCCTGTCATCCAGGCCCCAGAAGACCTTTACGACTCGGAGTGTGTTCTGGACCACCGGTTCCGAAAGGTCTCCGCCGGGAGGGGATACTGAGCCGATGACAGAGAGAGATCCTTCTCTTTCGTCCTGTCCCTTGCAGATGCCCTTGCCGGATCTCTCATAGTATTCCGATATCCTTGAGCCGAGATACGCGGGGTATCCTTCTTCACCCGGCATTTCTTCAAGCCTTCCGGACATTTCCCGCAGCGCTTCGGCCCATCTTGATGTTGAGTCCGCCATTACGGCGACCTTATACCCCATGTCCCTGAAGTATTCAGCGATCGTTACGCCGGTGTAAACCGATGCTTCTCTTGCGGCGATAGGCATGTTCGAAGTGTTGGCTATGAGAACAGTCTTCTGCATGAGAGGTTTGCCCGATTTCGGATCTTTGAGCTCGGGGAATTCTTTAAGAACATCGGTCATTTCGTTGCCGCGCTCTCCACAGCCCACAAAGACGATGATGTCGGCGTCAGACCACTTTGCAAGCTGATGCTGAACAACTGTCTTTCCGGATCCGAACGGGCCGGGGATGCAGGCCGTTCCTCCTTTTGCGATCGGGAAAAGCGTGTCGATTATCCTCTGGCCGGTCACAAGCGGTTCGGTCGGAGGGAGTTTCTTTTTGAGGCGCCTGCTTTTCCTTACAGGCCATTTTTGTACCATGGAGATCTTGTGGGTCTTCCCATCCTCATCTTTAACCGTGGCGATGGTGTCCGTTACTTTAAATGAACCATTGTTTATATCGTCGATCTTTCCGCTTATTCCCTCCGGCACCATGATCCTGTGCGTGAAGAGCTCTGTTTCCCTGATCTCTCCGATAATATCCCCGGGGATCACCTTCTGTCCTCTTTTCTTTGTGGGGGTGAACTCCCACTTTTTATCCCTTGATATGGCAGGCACTTCAACTCCTCTGGGAATGAACGCTCCCGCCTTGTCCTTGATGAGATCAAGGGGCCTTTGAATTCCGTCGTAGATCGATTGAGCGAGTCCGGGGCCAAGCTCAACGCTTAAGGGTTCTCCGGTCGAGACAACAGGATCACCGGGCTTCAATCCTCCGGTTTCTTCGTAGACCTGGATCGAAGCGGTGTCTCCCTTCAGTTCAATTATCTCACCGATGAGCGCTGCCTTACCGACCTTTACGACGTCGGACATCCTGGCTCCCGCCATCGGCGCCGCCGTTACAAGCGGCCCAGCGATCTTGATAAGCTTCCCTTCAATGCTCACTTGAAAATCTCTCCTTTAGCTTGATATTTTTATTTCCTTGCCGATCGCGCCTTTTGTTAGGCCGGAAACTTCCTCCTGGATCAGGTCGAAGTTTCCGCCGCTTCCGGGTATCGGCACAATGGACAATCTTCTTGTTTTGAGTTTTTCGATGTCTTCAGCCGGGACTTCAGCGGCCAGCTGGGAAGAAATTAGGATTACCGCGTATTTTCCGGACTTTGCCAGTTCCTTTAACGTGTTTGGAACATCGCACGTCCTGTCGCACTCGCGGACGTCTATCCCGAGCGCCTTCATTCCGGGAGCGTCAAGTTTTGATCCTATGTAAGCGATCTTATACATAATACAGAGGGATCCTTTCGCTCAAGATCTCCGGATTGACCCCGGAAATTTTTGAAACGAATATCATCCTGAGCGTTTTTATCTCGTTTTCCTTTGCCAGGACAAAGCCCAGCATGGGTTCAATTCCGAATGTTATGTGTTTTGCTTCCTTTATGATCTTCAGGGCATGACCCGTTAAAAGTCTTTCAAGAATGTGGAAAGATCTGGTCTTTGAGTATTGCCTGATCCCCTCGGACAGCGCTTGGGCGTAATCGGTATATCTCAGTCTCTGAACGATCTCCTCGAGCGAAATATCGAAGTAGTCAAGTATGCGTTTTTCATCGATTGCTCCTCCCGGGACCACTTCCGTAATGCTTTCTTTTGGGAGGCTGGCTTCTTTTGCCCGGAGAAGCATCTTTATGTTTGCCGTGTCTATCTTCGCCTTGACATATTTTGTAAAAAGCGGAACCCCCGCGGAATCCGCCACTTTTTTCTGATGCGTTAAGTAGGCTTTATCCAGGACAAGATCTATTACCTGGGGATCTTTTTTCTCGTTGAATCTCTTGATCGCGAGCTCGATTTGATGACGGAAGGGCCTGAATCTCTCGAACAGGTCAGCGGTGACCGCTGAGAGGTCGGAGAAATTTGCCTTGAGCGTCTGTTTAATTTTTTGAAAGTCATATTTCAGCCAGATTGACCTGAGGATCTCAGAATCAGGAGCTGCCCAGTTTGTCAGCTTTTTTACATTTTTAAGCTCCATATGCAGGAGGTGTTCGTAATCAAAAGGGCTTGAGAGTTTGTCCAGCAGTCTGGCATATCCGGATTCGTTAAGGATGGAAAAGGCGGTCTCGAAGTCCGGAGCATCGACCATCCTTGATATCTGATCAGCCCGGAGCATCCTTGACTCAAGCGATCTTACGAGTCCTCCGCCGTAAGTGTACTTTGTTCCGTCCACATTAACCTCCGGATTCCTGAAGAACTATTTTTGCGACCTTTGATTCTGTTTTTTCGCGCACTCCGCGCATAATGGATTCGAAGGAAAGGTCCATATTGAACTTCTCGGATTTAAAGATGAATCCTCCTGAAATTTCCTTTGTTCCTTTCTTTACCAGAAGGGTGGGGGCCTTTTTCTGTTCTTTTAAGTAAGCGGATACCGCCCTCCGGGTAACGGCCTCTTTACCTGCCCGGGGAACGATCTCGCCGGAAACCCCCTTCGGCAGGGATTTAAGAAGCCCGAGTACCGCCTGCCGGTAGCTTTTCTCGCCGAGCTTCTTCAGGTCCGACAGGGTTTCTTTGTAGACCTTCTCCATCATTTCCTGTTTTTTGGCGAGGAGCTCGTTCTTCGCGGAAATCTTCACCGGGGAGACCATTTCAATTTTTATGGTTTCGCCCTCTTTTTCCGCGGCGCGGACCGCGGAAAGCTCCGCTTCTATAACAACTCTTTCTCTGGCAAGAAAGCTCTTTCTGGCCGCTTCCTCCGCGGCCTTTTTAATTTCTTCCGCCTTACGTCCGGCTTCAAATATTATCTTTTGTTCAATATCCTTAAGAGCCATTAGATCTGAATTCCGGAAACTATGAGAATTGTCGCGAGAAGCGCCAGCACCGCGTATGTTTCGACCATCGCGGGCAGAATGATGGATTTACCCATCTCTTCCGGCCTTTTGGCAATAATATGAATGCCGGCCACAGAAGCTCTTCCCTGCAGATATCCGGAGAAAAGGCCGACAAGTGCGATAGGGAGCGCGGCGAACATGATCGCCAGGCCCGTCGGAACGCTTACGGCCATTCCCCCTCCAAGCAAGTTAACCTTCATTAATATATAGAAACCTCCGAGGAATCCGTAGAATCCCTGGGTTCCGGGGAGCGCTATCATTATAAGAAGCTTTCCGAATTTCTCAGGGTCTTCCGTCATGATGCCTCCCGCCGCTTCTGCGGCTATTGAAACTCCCCAGGCGGAGCCCATGCCCGCGAGCAGAGTCGCGAGAGCCGCGCCCAGTACTGATAATGCTAAACCTAGATCCATTTTAACTTACCTCCTTTCAATCATAATAGTAATGTGTACTTGGATTCTCGTTTGTACGGTTTAAACTCTTTTCCACCTCCCTCAAAGAATTTCGGGAAAAATTCGACCAGCTCGAGCCTGGTTGAATGAATAAAAGCTCCCATTATCGCGACGAGAAGATTGAATGTGTGGCCGACGATAAGTATCAGGACCATGAAAATTATTCCCAGTCCGGGAAGCCCCGCCCCCGCCATGCTTGCGAGGATGTTTATGACCATTCCGATTATCGCGGTGCTCATCCCCAGCGCAAGAAGCCTGGAGTGGGAGAGGACATCGCCCATGTATCCGGTGGAGCCGTAAAGGCTCATGACGCCGGCGAGGAATTTCATAACGATATTCTTCTGATGCCTGCCCTGGGTAACGATCAGCGAGATCGCGCCGAGCAGGATGAAAAATTTTGCCAAGGACGCGACAACCGGAGCGAAGACGTAACCGGCTATGAAAACTCCGATCGAACCAAGGAAAAGTAGCCAGGGGGCTTCGTCCAATATTCCGTCTTTTACATATCCTTTCTTGATCTTTTCAAGCATGTTGATCGTTATTCCGAATAAAACGGAGATTATTCCGAGTCCGATGGAGATCCCTAATATCGGCAGGGGATTTCTTATGGGGTCTATCATTCTCATCCCGAGGAGCGTGCTCTTTAGAAGGGCGAATCTTCCCGGGATCTTTTCAAGCTCGACACCGAACCATCCTCCTGTGAGAGCGCCAATAACTATTGTTGCCACTCCGCCGATCATCAGGAGCTGGAGAAGCTTTTTTCCCCCGGCAGAAAGCTGCAGCCTCTTCAGCATGAACCATGAGATGATTATCATAGCGAATCCATAACCGGCGTCGGACAAGCACATTCCGAAGAAAATCAGGAAGAATACAGAAAGGACCGCGGTCGGATCAATCTCTGTGTATTTCGGGAGGCCGAAAATCCTCGTTATTGTCTCAAACGGCCCGAGATGGGATGGGTTCTTTATGACTACCGGCGGGATCTCATCCTTGGAAGGATCAGAGACGGTTAACTCAACTTCGCGTGTCACCGAGAGAAGGATTTTCTTGAGGACATCAACGGAACTTTCGGTGGCCCAGCCTTCAATAACAAACAGATACGGAGTTTGGGCTCCTTTGTTTTCCGCTTCGGCCTCGTTCTGCTTCTGCAGTGCCGCGTCATAGACGCACATTAATTTAAGTTTGTACCTTGTGAGGGATTCGGCCTCGGCCGCGAGGGCCGCGAGTTCCTCTTTTGCCGTCTTCGTTGAGGACAGCGCGCTTTGAATTTCTTCCTCTGGTGTCCTCCCGCATTCCGGCAGATCCGCTTTCTCGAATTCGCTTGACGCCAGGATTTTCCCGGCAGCTTCATCATTGTCCTTGTGGTAAAAGAGAATGAAGTGGATGGTGGTCCTTGTCTTTTTAACGATGCTCAGTTCCGAATCCGCCAGATTTTCAGAGAGCTGTTTTTTGAGGAGGTTTTCTCTTTTTGCCGGAATCCTTCCGACGGCGGTTTTGACCTCGCTCAGACCGCACAGGTCGCTCAGTTTAACGTCCAGGCTTCTCCAGGGCTCCAGTTTTTTCCGCTCTTCTTCCAGCTTTCCCAGCAGGCTTTGAAGGTTGACGATTTTTGAGGAGAGAACCTTCTGCTGTTTTATGGTGTTCTTGTAGTTGAAATTCGCGTGGGTGGACAGGAAATCCTCTTTTTTAACGGGGATCCTGTATCCGATGATCGCCTCAATGAGACTCTTCTTATCCTTGGAATATGCCTCCAGGAATTCTATTGTGGAGGCAAGTTCGGCGAGCTCGTGTTTGAAGTCCGCTTCCGGTTTTTCGGGGGGAACGGATAGATCAGGCTCAGGTGCTTGCTTGAGTTCAGTGATCTCCACAAGGCCGCTGTCTCTGAGGGCGGAAAGGATGTTTTCTCTCTGCGACGAGGTGGAAAGGATATTAACTTTCTTCATCTTTTCTACAGGCATAGACTCTTTTTCATCTCTTTCAAGACAAGGTCCTTCGCCTTCTTTATGGCCGGCTTGGCTTTCTTTTCGATGGCTTTTGCGGATGTGGTGAGTTCGTCGCTGATGACTTTTATCCGGGCCCTGGCGCTTGCCTTGGCCTTATTGATGAGTTGAATCCTCTGCTCCTTCTGCTTGGTGAGGGATTCTTCCTCCAGGGCCTTGGCTTTCTTCCTGGATTCGCTCTCAATATGGGCGGCAGCCAATCTGGCATCATCGACAATTTTTCTTGCTTTAGCTTCAATTTCTACGATTTTATTAAGGACTTCCTTGGCCAAAATAAACCTCCGAATTTGAACAATCGGTCCATTTTATCAGAGATTTTGGGGCTTGGCAAATGAGAAAATTGCCTGATACGGAGGCGCCAGTGATCAACCACACGCCGGCTTCTCAGTCTGAGATTGGCCAACCTGTACCGATCCAGGCAACAATTACGGACAACAAATCAGTTGCTTCAGCCACCATTAGTTACGATGGCAACGATGTCCCAATGTCAAAGTCCGGGGATGAGTATTCTGCCGTAATCGCGGCTCAAACAGAATTAATCACGCTTGTATATACGATCGAGGCGCAGAATGAGCTTGGAACGCTTATATATACAATCGAAGCTACAGATACTTCAGGGAACACGGCAATTGAGACATATTCAACTGAGATAGTGGATACCCAGAGTCCTTCAATCAGCCATGTGCAACCGGTCAATGAAGTGTATGTTGGAACAGCCATCCTTATTTCAGCCGAAGCCACAGACAATGTAGGAATATCAGAAGTTAGAATTTATTATAATGATGTTAACAATCAAGATCATAACGTAGTTATGACAGACGCCGGAGGTGTTTACAGCTCTCAGATGCCGGCGCAGGGTGATGTTGGCGGCGTTACATATTACATGCAAGCGACTGATACGTCAGGGAACTTTTCCTCAACAACAACTTATTCAATCAATGTAGTTGAAATTCCTGACACAACTCCCCCCCAGATCCAGCATACAACGAACGAAGCGAAAGTCAGTGACTCTGATATACAAGAATGCCGGTGTTCCGATGGAATTTACCTGATAAGGGTCGTTGATACCCAATCGAAACGAACCCTCGCCAAAGGCAAGCTCTGGATCATTAAGAGGAAATAATCCGTTGCACCCCCTCGTCTTCTCTGGTATAATAACCCAGTTTTTAACCTGGAGGAGATAAGGGCAGTTAAATAAAGGATGTTTCTCTACCTTCTGATTTTTTTGATAGCGTTTGTCTCAACACTCCTACTCACCCCAGTAGTCAGACTTCTTGCCCTCAAAATCGGCGCCATTGATAACCCCGCGGAGCGTAAAGTTCATGAAAAACCGATCCCCAGACTCGGCGGGCTGGCCCTTTACTGCGGCTTTATTCTTGCTGCTGTGGTCGGACTGTTTGCTTCGTATTTTTCCGGAGTCGGATTCACGGTAAGCCCTGTTACGATCACGGGCGTTCTGCTTTCGGCAACAATGCTCCTGATCATAGGAATTATTGATGATGTGAGAGGCGTAAGACCCGTCATTAAACTGTTTTTTCAGGTGGTTGCCGCTTCTGTTGCCGTGTATTTTGGCGTTGAGATCGGCTTCCTTTCAAATCCGTTTAACGGATTCCTTTACCTCGGCGTTGCGTCCATTCCCATAACTATATTGTGGCTTGTCGGCATAACCAATGCTGTCAATTTGATCGACGGGCTCGACGGTCTTGCTTCGGGGATAGCCGCGATCGCGTCGGTCACTCTGTTCTTTGTGGCGCTGCGGACCAATCAGCCGGTTTCGGCGGTAATTCTTCTTGCCCTGGCCGGTGCTTCCGCCGGATTCCTGCGTTATAATTTCAATCCGGCTTCCATCTTTCTCGGTGATTCCGGTAGCCTCTTTGTGGGCTTCGTGCTCGCGTCCGCGTCGGTCGTTGGAGTTTTAAAAAGCACTCTGCTTATTGCCTTGGTCATCCCGGTGATGATTCTTGGTGTTCCGATTTTCGACACGATTTTCACGATAATCAGAAGAATAAGGGCGAGGGTCCACATCTTTGAGGCGGATGACCGCCACATCCATCACCGCCTCCTTGAAGCGGGATTGACCCATAGGGAAGCTGTGATGGCGATATATTTTGTCTGCTTCCTGCTTTCGTCGGGGGCTCTTGCGGTTACTTTTCTAAACACGTTTGAGTCATTGATACTTCTCGGAGTGATAATGGTTGTGGCTGGAATCTCGGTGAACACGATAAGGGAGAGAATTTCCGATGGCTCGTAAGAAACTTCTGTTTGTTTTCGGAACAAGACCCGAGGCCATAAAACTGGCCCCGGTCATAAGCGCGGCAAAACGTCACGGAGAAGTCTTTGAAACTGTCGTGGCGACCACGGGCCAGCATCGCGAAATGCTCGATCAGGTTTTGAAGGTTTTTAATATCAAACCGGATCACGACCTTAAAATAATGAAAGAGGGTCAAACGGTAACGAATGTTGTGGTTCGTTCTCTCGAAGGGCTTAACAAGCTTTTGTCAAAGGTCAAACCGGACATGATGATAGTTCAGGGCGATACCTCGACCACCTTTGCCGCGGGGCTCGCGGCTTTCTACAACAAGATCGGGCTTGCTCATGTTGAAGCGGGGCTGAGGACTTGGGATAAGCACAGGCCGTATCCGGAGGAGATGAACAGAAAGCTTACGTCATCTCTTGCCGATATTCATTTTGCTCCTACCGTGAAGTCCAAGGAGAATCTTGTGGCTGAAGGCGTTCCTCTTTCGTCAATATACCTCACCGGCAACACTGTGGTTGACGCTCTGCTTGAGGTGGCAAAGGCAAAGTGCGATCTTAATAAATACGGCGTTGACGTAAGTGACGGGAAAAAACTGGTTCTGCTCACGACGCACAGGAGGGAGAACTTCGGCGCGCCTCTTCAATCGATCCTGACGGCGGCGAAACAGATAGCGTCAAAATATTCCAGTGACATAAAAATGGTCGTTCCGGTTCATAAAAACCCCAGCGTTCAAACAGCGGTTAAGGAGGAGCTTAAGGATCTCTCCAACGTCAAACTCGTGGATCCTTTGGACTATGTGCCTTTTGTTCATTTAATGAAAGCGTCTTATTTGATATTAACGGATTCCGGCGGCGTGCAGGAGGAAGCGCCGTCGTTCGGTAAGCCGGTTTTTGTTCTCAGGGAAGTAACCGAGAGGCCGGAAGGTATAATGGCTGGAACGGTAAAGCTTGTGGGAATAAGATCAGACGACATTGTTGCCGAAACTTCAAGGCTCATGGAAAGCAAGAATGCCTATGAGGCGATGTCGCGAGCGAGAAATCCGTACGGAGACGGCAGAGCGTCGGAGCGGATAATCAAGGCGCTGCTCCACAGGTTCGGATTCGAGAAAAAGCGTCCGGCGGAGTTTGAGGTAAAGGTCAATGCGTAAGGCGATAGTTACAGGCGGGAAAAAACTTGAAGGAGACGTAACTGTAAGCGGCTCAAAGAACGCGGCTCTACCGATTCTTGCCGCTACGATTCTTCTTCAGGGAGAAATTACTATAACCAATATCCCGCATCTGAATGATGTTATTACGATGCTTCGGGTGCTCACGGCACTCGGCATGCGCGCGGAATATCATGAGCCGAACACCGTTAAGATCTGGACGAATCACAGCATAAAACACGTTGCTCCGTACGAACTTGTCACAAAGATGAGGGCGTCTTTCTTTATCATCGGTCCGATACTGTCGAGGATGGGTCTTGCCAAGATACCGCTTCCGGGAGGATGCGCGATAGGATCTAGGCCCGTTGACCTTCACTTAAAGGGATTGAAGGTTCTCGGAGCGACTGTTGAGATGGAGCATGGATTCGTTATCGTAAAGGCGAAGAACCTTAAGGGCGGAAGAGTGTATCTTGATTTTCCGTCGGTCGGAGCGACAGAGACAATAATGATGGCGGCGACTCTTGCCAGCGGCGAGACATTGATAGAGAACGCGGCCCAGGAGCCGGAGATAGATGATCTGGCGAATTTTCTCAACAGCTGCGGCGCCAGGATCACGGGGATGGGGACGGATAAGCTCAAGATAAACGGCGTTTCAAGGCTTCGCGGAATGGAATACAGAGTTATTCCTGACAGGATCGAGGCGGGAACATTGATGATTGCCGCGGCTATGACGCGCGGCGACGTCAGGATTCACGGAATGATCCCCGAACATCTTCAGTCTACGATCAGGAAACTGCAGGAGGCCGGGATCATTGTTGATGTTTCTGACAATGAGGTAAGGGTAAAGGCTCCGAAGAGACCCGTTGCGGTGGATATCAAGACGAGTCCGTATCCCGGGTTTCCGACTGATATGCAGCCGCAACTGCTTGCTCTTCTTTCGATATCGGACGGTGTAAGTGTTGTGACGGAGAGCATATTCGAAAACAGGTTCATGCATGTCCACGAACTTCGCAGGATGGGCGCCAACATCAAACTTGAAGACAGGTCCGCGATAGTAACCGGTGTCCCGAAGCTCTCCGGCGCCCCCGTGAGAGCGACCGACCTCAGGGCCGGAGCGGCGCTCGTTCTTGCCGGTCTGGTCGCTGACGGAATGACGGTTGTTGATGATATTGAAAGATTCATAGACCGCGGATACGAGCGGTTTGTCCACAAGCTCGCGTCGCTTGGAGCCAAGATCAAGGAAGTCGGGGGAAATGGCGACGGTAACAATCAGTAATCGCGACGGGAAACTTCCGGCTGGGGTAGAGAGTGAAGCCAGGAAGATTGCTGGAAAGATATTAAGGTGTGAGCTGAGGGGGAAGAGGGATGAGGTTGGGATCACTTTTGTTGATGATAAGGAAATTAGGAAGCTGAATAGAGAGTATCGAAAACTCGACAAGGCGACCGACGTGCTTTCGTTTGAAATGGGCGAGGAAGGAATGCTCGGGGACATTGTGATCTCGGTGGAGACGGCCGGAAGGAACTCGAAAAGGTTCGGGGTTTCGCTGGGGGATGAGATAAGAAGGCTTGTAGTTCACGGAATTTTGCATCTTCTGGGCTACGACCACATGAAGAAATCGGACAGAAAAGCGATGATGAAAAAGGAAGAGGGTTATTTAAAATGACTAACGGGTATCTTGTGGAAGTTTTAATTCTCGCGGCAATGATATTTTTCTCGGCGTTCTTCTCTTCGTCGGAGACCGCGATAACGTCCATCGGCAGGATCATTCTTGAAAACCTGGTCAAGAAGAACAAACCCGGATCAAAAGCGCTAAAGTGGTTGAAGGAAAACCCCAGCACCATGCTCGGGACTATTCTCATCGGGAACAACATTGTTAACATCTCGGCTTCGGTGCTTGCCACCTCCATTTCGATATCATTGCTGTCGGGCGCGGGGCTGGGCAACATTGGAATGGCCCTTGGAGTCGCGATCGGCGTGATGACGTTCGTTATACTTGTATTCGGCGAAATTATTCCCAAAACCGTTGCGATACGCAATGCGGAGGTCTTTGCTCTTGCTTCTTCTCCGATCATCAGGTTCCTTTCGATAGTGCTCTACCCGGTGATAAGGCTCCTGATAATCATAAGCACGCCTTTCGTTCGGCTCTTTGGCGGGAGGATGCCTAAGCGCGGACCGTTTCTTACCATGGAAGAGATCAAGATGCTTCTGACCATAGGGGAGAGGGAAGGGATCATCGAGGAAGAAGAGCGCGAAATGATCAGCAGTATCTTCGAGTTCGGCAAAACGATCGTCCGGGAAGTGATGACGCCGAAACCGGACATGCAGTGCGTTGAGGTGTCCTTTTCTCTTGAAAAAGTGATGAGCGTGATTATTGACGGCGGTCATTCAAGGATTCCCGTGTATGAGGGAAACATGGACAACATAATAGGGGTGGTTTACGCGAAAGACCTGCTTAAGATAAGAACTCAGCCGGAGGATCCGCAATGGCTCAGGTCTCTGATGAGACCGGCGCTGTATATTCCGGAGGGCAAGAGGGTTGATGATCTTCTGCACGAAATGCAGGCGGCGAGAACGCACATCGCCATTGTCATGGATGAGTACGGGGAGACCGCGGGACTCGTCACTCTTGAAGATCTTGTTGAGGAGATTGTCGGCGAGATCTATGATGAATTCGAAAAGAGAGTGAAGGCCGTTGAAAAGGTTGATGAGAATATAACCATTGTTGACGCGAGGCTCAGCATTTCTGACGTAAATGACATCCTCGGGTCGAATCTTCCCAAAGGAGATTATGACACTCTCGGAGGATTTATTTTCGGACTGCTCGGCAAAGTTCCCGCTGTCGGAGATCAGATGAATTATGATAATCTTATCATAAGCGTTGAGAGGGTTCACAGGCGAAGGATCTCCAGGGCGAAAATAATGAAGGTTAAAAGGATAGATGACGGATCGGAAGCGGTTGGCGGATAATAATGGCTAAAGAAAAGCAAACAAAATACATATTTATAACGGGCGGTGTTGTTTCATCGCTCGGAAAGGGAATTACGGCCGCGTCGCTGGGAAGGCTGCTCAAGTCTCGCGGGGTATCGGTAACTATCCAGAAGCTTGATCCGTATATTAACGTGGACCCCGGCACGATGAACCCTTATCAGCACGGCGAGGTCTATGTTACGGAAGACGGAGCTGAAACCGACCTTGATCTCGGTCACTACGAAAGATTCATTGACGTTAACCTTTTGAAAGAGAACAACGTAACGACCGGAATGGTTTACTGGTCAGTCCTTTCAAAAGAACGCAGGGGGGATTTTCTCGGAGGGACCGTTCAGGTTGTTCCGCATATCACCAACGAGATCAAGGAAAGGATCAGGAAAGTCGCAAAGAAGAAACAGTTCGATGTTGTGATCTGCGAGATCGGCGGGACGGTCGGCGACATTGAAGGCCTTCCGTTTCTCGAGGCGGTAAGGCAGTTCAGGAAAGAAGTGGGGAGAGAAAACTCGCTTAACATTCATGTGACGCTCGTTCCGTATCTGGACACTACCGGGGAATTCAAGACAAAACCCACTCAGCACAGCGTCAAGGAGCTGAGAAGCATAGGAATTCACCCCGAAATAATCATATGCAGGTCAAAGGAGCAGCTGTCTCCGGAGCTGAAGGATAAGATATCTCTTTTCTGTGACACGACCAGGGAAGCCGTTATTGGTCTGGTCGACACGAGCACGATCTATGAAGTTCCCCTTTCCCTCGCAGAAGAAGGGCTGGACGAGATAGTGGCAAGGTATCTTGATCTTCCTTTTGGCGTCTCGGATCTATCTGAGTGGCATAAGGTTGTTGATGTAATGAGATTTCCTTCGCGCGTGGTGCGCATTGCGATAGTCGGGAAATATACCGAGCTCTCGGACGCGTATTTAAGTATAGTGGAAGCTCTTCGGCACGGTGGGGTCGCTAATAATGTGGGAGTGGACATCAGATGGATCAATTCTGAACAGATTGAAGAGGAAAAGGACGTCGATCATTACTTCAGGAATGTTCAGGGGGTTGTTGTGCCCGGAGGGTTCGGGATTAGAGGGGTGGAAGGGAAGATAAAAGCGATCAAGTTCGCGAGAGAGAACAAAGTGCCTTACCTTGGCCTGTGCCTCGGGATGCAGTGCGCCGTTATTGAATTCGCAAGATCGGTATGCGGGTTGAAGAAAGCCAACAGCACCGAGTTCAGCGAGAAAACACCCTATCCGGTCATCGATCTGATGCTTGGACAAAGAGGCGTTACCGACAAAGGCGGAACAATGCGCCTGGGCTCATATCCATGTAAAATATCCAAGGGAACGCTTCTTTACGGGGCGTATCAAAAGGATCTGGTCCATGAAAGGCACAGGCACAGGTATGAGCTTAACAATAAGTATCGAAAGCAGCTTGAAGAGGCCGGTATGGTCATGAGCGGGATTTATCAGGAGGCCGGTCTTGTTGAGGTTGTGGAGGTAAAGGATCATCCGTGGTTCGTGGCCACTCAATATCACCCTGAATTCAAGTCGCGGCCGACCAGGCCACATCCGTTGTTTGCCGACTTCATCGCGGCCGCGAACACTTTACTGGAAGAACAGAAACCACTTTTCGGCGGAGGTGAAGCATGATCCTGACGGTCACGTTAAATCCGGCTTTTGATCATCTTGTGTATCTTTCTCAGCTCAATCAGGGCAGACTGAATCGTTCAAGATCAACCAGCAGAATGCCGGGCGGGAAGGGCATTAACGTGGCCAGCGCTCTTTCTGTTCTAAATGAAGAAGTCATTGCCACGGGCCTTCTTGGCGGCCAGGCATGCAGAATGTTTGAAGAATCAATAAGAAGGGTCGGCGTGACCACAAGCTTTGTCTATACCGACCAGGAGATCCGGACCGATTTTTATGTTATTGAGGAAAGCAAGATCGACCAGACAATGCTCATCGAGGACGGCAGCCCCGTGCACCCGCGCTATCTTGACAACTTCATGTCCAACTTTGACAGATTGCTCACCATGTGTGATATGGTCGTTATCGGCGGCAGTCTGCCCAAGGGTGTCGAGCCGAAATTTGTGAGAGACCTTGTGGTAAAGGCGAAAGCCAAGGGCAAGAAGATCGTTTTGGATCTGCTCGAGCCGATAATGCAGGAGTGCCTTGATATCCAGGGCCTGTTCATCGTAAAGCCTGATGTCAGGGAGAAGAAGCTCCTGTTCGGAAAACAGCTTGGGGACGAGTCTGTGAGAATGCAGCTTATCAAAGACCTTCTCGGCAAGGGATCCGAAATAGTCATTCTTAATTACAAAAAGTTAAGTTACCTTGTCGCTACCAAGAACGGAATATTCGATGGCGGCATAGAAGTGGAAAAATCAGGGGTTCTCATCGGCGTGCAGGACGCGATGCTTGCCGGTTTTCTGCACAGCTATCTGGGGTGCCAGAAGATCGAAGAGGCTTTCCGTTACGGCATGGCGGCGGGCCTGGCGACAGAAAGAGGGAGCAGGAACTATCCAACTTCCAGGGCGGAGGTTGAAAAGCTCCTGCCGCTGTTTAAAATAAGGAAGGTATCCTGATATGAAAAAAATTAAGGATTTTCTTACCAGGGATCTTACTTCAGTCACCCCGGAGACGCCGCTGGCTCAGGTTGCGGAAATTCTCTCGTGGAGGGGTCTTTCTGGGGTCCCGGTCGTAAACAATAAGAACGAGGTAATCGCGTTCATTTCCGAAAGAGACATCATAACTGCCCTCTTTCCTGAACAGGTTAAGATAGAAAATCCCGATGTTATCAGGATAGGGAATCTGTCGCAGATTATCACCAAGTTGACAGCTGTGGGAGAAGCTGTTGTTAAGGATTACATGAACAGCAATATCATTTGTGTTTCTGAAGAAACCCCCATTTCTGACGTGGCCGGCATCATGCTGAGAAAAGGAGTTAAGAGGATTCCGGTACTCCGAAACAAAAAACTGGTCGGCGTTGTTGACAGGGCCAATCTTACGAAGGAATTAGTGGAGAAAGGAACGCTGGAGTAAATATGCAGGAGCTTTTTGCGCACTTAAGCGAAAATATTTATATTATATCCGCGTCGTTGTTATTCTTCGGCTTCCTGACCGGGTTTGTTGTTAACAAGTTCAAGTTTCCGAGAGTAACGGGATATATTATCGCGGGAATAATTTTTGGTCCGTCTCTGATCAATATTTTCAACGAAGAAACTCTCATTCATCTTGATTTTGTCCCTCAGCTGGCCCTTGGCATTATTGCAGTAATAATCGGCTCCGGATTGAGCATCGACCTTATCAGGAGACTGAAATTCCGGCTTATCATCATTCTGATGTTTGAGTCTTTCGGGGCTTTCTTGTTTGTTTTCTTTGTTCTGACCCTTTTCAGGATGCCTCTTGGCGCGGTTCTGCCGCTGTCCGCAATTGCCGCCGCGACGGCTCCTGCTGCTACGCTATATGTTATTAAGGAATGCAGGGCAACCGGGCCTCTCACTGAGACGGCTTTGGCGATTGTCGCGCTTGACGACGCCGTGGCGATTATCCTTTTCGGCTTGATCATGACCATCGACATAGGTCATCTTGAATCTCTCGGCTCCGCGGCGCTTCATTCGTTCTATATTTCCGGTGTGGAGGTCTTTCTGGCGATGCTTTTTGGTCTGATCCTGGGCAGCGTCGCTCATTATCTCATCAGGATCACCAGGGATGTGACCGACTCTTTGATAATTGTTCTTGGTGCCGTTTTCCTTGGGGTGGGGTTGGCGAATATTTTCGAGGTTTCTGCTCTTCTCGTCAACATGTTTGTCGGATTCTTTCTCATCAACATTTCTCCCAGGAACAGCGACGCGATAGACCACCTGGAGAAAATGACACCGCCGATTTACTGCTTCTTTTTTGTGCTTGCCGGGGCCCACCTGAATGTGGGAGTCTTTGCGACGGTCGGATTTGTCGTGTTGTTGTGGAGCGTTCTTTTTGTTGTTTCAAGGATCCTTGGCAAGATTGTCGGGGCCTATTTAGCCGGCACGATCTCCAAGGCTCCTCAAACGTTAAGAAAATATCTTGGCATGACCCTCGCGCCTCAGGCGGGCGTTGCCATAGGTTTGTCCCTGCTCATAACGTCTGCTTCCGGTTATTATGACTATAAGGCGATAGTTTTGAACGTAACGGTCATCGGTGTTGCATTCAATGAATTGATTGGGCCTCTTTTCACTAAATACGCGCTCTTTAAGGCTGGCGAGGCCGAAGAGGTAAGAGACAAGAGTTACAAGCTGCCCGGGACTTAAACCCATGGCCAAAGGCAAGCTCTTCATAGGAACATCCGGTTACAGCTACGACCACTGGAAGGGCGTTTTCTATCCAACCGATATTCCCTCATCAAAATGGCTTGAGCACTACATCAAACATTTCTCTACCGTCGAACTGAACAACACTTTCTATCGGTTGCCAAAGCCGGAAGCGTTTAAATCGTGGGGGAAGAGAGTTCCCGCCAAATTCATCTACGCGGTCAAAGCAAGCCGATTCATTACTCACATCAAGAGATTAAATGACTGCAGACAACCGCTCAAATTATTCCTGTCCAGAGCGAAATTCCTCGGGAAAAAGCTCGGACCGATTCTCTATCAGCTTCCTCCCAAATGGAAATGCAATGTTGAAAGACTTGAATCATTTGTTAAGCTTCTCCCGAAAGGCGGAATTTACGTCTTTGAATTCAGGGATCCCAGCTGGTTTAATGACGAAGTTTATTCAATCCTCAAAAAGAACAAGCTGAGTTTTTGCGTCTACAGCATGCCGGGAGGGGAGTGTCCGCATGTTGTTACGAGCAAAGTCGTTTATATCCGTATGCACGGCGGATCGGTCCTCTACGGCAGCAATTATTCCGAAAAGGAGCTAAAGGACATCGCCTCGAAGATCAGAGTCCATCTGAAAAACGGGCTTGATGTTTATATCTATTTCAACAACGACGCGCGCGGTTATGCCGTCAGAAACGCGAAAAAACTTAAGCGGTTGCTAAAAGCCTGAACTGAATTTATAATGAAGAAAAGAAAGGAGTCTTCCTCATGGCCAAAGAAAGAGTGACAACCGGCGTAGAGGGTCTTGATAAGCTGATCGGCGGGGGGCTTGTTCCCGGAAGATCCTATCTTGTTTCGGGCGAGCCCGGAACCGGCAAAACACTGTTCTGCCTTCAGTATATTCTTGAAGGCATCAAGAAAGGTGAAAAGGGAGTTTTTGTTTCCATAGACGAAAAACCGGAGCATCTGATCGAAGACGCGGCGGCGATGGGGTGGGACCTCGAAAAGCTCCTGGACGAAGGCACGCTTCAGATACTCGATGTGTCGCAGTACTTCATCGACGCCAGGAAATCGAGGGAAGGAAAGATTGAGGTCGAGAGGGTGGCGGAGGACCTTACCAAGCACATCAAGAAGATGAACGCCAAGAGGCTGGTCGTTGACCCGATAGCTCCGCTTGTGTCCGGAGCCACGGCGGTTTCCGAGGTTCAGGAATACATCAGAAAACTTGTTTTCTCAATTGAATCGACCGACTGCACGACGCTCTTCACGTCCCATGTCCCCGTTGGCACTTCTCGATTGTCTCAGTATGGCATGGAAGAATTTGTTGTTTCCGGGATCCTTCTTCTCAGACTTGTTAAGCCGGACAGGAAATACGTAAGGACGGCTTTTGTCAGAAAGATGAGAAGCACTGCTGTCGATCTTTCTGAATGGGCGTTCGATATCGTTAAAGGCAAAGGCCTTGTTCTCAGACAGCCTCTTTAATAATTACTAATTACGGAGCGGTAAATGGCTGAAAAAATTAAACTGTTGATCGCGGATGATGAGGCTGCGGTTGTTGATCTGGTATCAAAATCTTTCCAGGAAGCCGGATACGAGGTTTTCTCCGCCGGCGACGGCGCTGAGGCTCTCAAGACCATCAGGCGCGAACTGCCCGACCTCGTTCTCCTTGACGTTAGAATGCCCAAGAAGGACGGCTTTCAGGTCTGCAGGGAGATACGTGAATCCCCCGAAATCAGTTCCACGCCCGTTATTATCGTAAGCGCGCTTGGCGACGAGTATAACCGTATTACCGGATTCAGCGAAGGCGCGGATGATTATGTCGCCAAGCCTGTGAACATGGAAGAACTTAAGGCAAGGGTTAAAGCGTTGCTAATGAGGGCGAGGGGAGTGCCTCCTGAGGTTAAGGGGAAGAAAGAGTCCGAGGGTGATGTTAAGATCGAGAGGGCGCCTTCCGGTTTCTCCGGCCTTGATAAGGCGCTTGGCGGCGGGATCCCCAAGGGATCTAATATTCTGGTTGTTGGTCCTCTTGGTATCGGCAAGTCGGATTTCTGCAGGAATTTCATCGCGAGCGGGATCAATCGAAGTGAAAAGTGCATGATTGTCGCGATTGATGACGATCCGGCGATGATAAAGAATCAGCTTTCAAAGCACCTTCCCGGACCGATCGCTGATTTCGAAAAGCTGAATGTCATTAAATTCGTTGACGGTTATTCATGGTCGACAGGCCAGGAGTGTTCCAAGGAAAAGTATTGTGTCTCGGGGACTCTTGATCTTACCCAGCTTGCGTCGGTCATTTCAGATGCCGGTTCGGATCTCGGCCAGACGGTCCAGGAAAAATCCGGAGGCCGGCGGGTTATTGATTCGATATCCAGCCTTCTGGTCAATTTCGATCTTTCTTCGGTTCAAAAGTTCCTGTCTCAGATCGCCAGGACTTCCAACGCTTTCGGCGGCGTTACCACGCTCTTTGTCATGGAAGAGGGTTCCGTTACCGAGCAGGTGCTTAATAACGTGAAATATCTTATGGACGGCGTTCTTGAGCTCGGGGAGGTCAAGGGGAAAAGGTCTCTTAGAGTGCTTCATATGAAATGGGTCAAGTATTCCAAAGACTGGGTTGCGTGGTAGTCTTGTCTTTTGATTTTTGGTATGATAGTCTAACAAATCGCTAAGTAAATCTCGCGAGTTGCGCACCCTCCGATTAGGGGACCCCGCAACTCGCTCGACGGGGCGTAGCTTAGCTTGGTAGAGCGCCTGCTTTGGGAGCAGGAGGTCGCTGGTTCAAATCCAGTCGCCCCGAAATGGTAACTCGCTCGAGCGGGAGTAGCTCAGTTGGTAGAGCACTACCTTGCCAAGGTAGATGTCGAGGGTTCGAGCCCCTTCTCCCGCTTTTTGCTTTTAGAAATGCTCGAATTGCCTCGCCTTTGTGACATCGGTCCAGTTATATTCCGTCTCAAAAAGAAGCAGTGTTTGGATGTGCGCCAGGTGGGAATAGCCCTGAGGGAAATTGCCCGTCAGTCGCCCGGACTTTAGTTCGATCGCCTCTGAAAACAGCCCCAGATTATTCCGTTTAGAAACAATGTTGTCCAGCATCTCTCTCGCTTTATTCTTTTCTCCGATTAGATATAAGGCGTTTATCATCCAGAAAGTGGTTACGATAAAAGCGTTTTTCGGCTGGCCGAAATCATCCTCGGAGATATACCTGAACGCCATTCCGTCCTGAACCAGATGGTCGTATGACCTCAAAACCGTGTCAATGATCTTTTTGTCGCTGGCCGGCAGAAAACCGTAGTGAAGCATTAACAGGTTTGAGGCGTCGTAAACATCGCCTCCGTAGCACATCGTAAAAGCTCCGAGCTGATCGTTCCAGCCGTTCTCCAGGATATCCTTTTTTATCGCGCTCGCGAGCTCTGACCACTGTTCAACATACATGTTTTTCCCCAGGAACCGCGCTATCTTTGCGGCCCGGTCCATTGCCACCCAGTTCATCATTTTTGAATGAACGTAATGTTGGAGAACGTTTCTCCTTTCCCAAATTCCGCTGTCCGGCTTTGTCCATATGTCCTTTACCTGCTTTATCAATGAACGGACGACCGTCCATAATTCTTCGGTTTGCTGGCCGGTTCTGTCTCTCTCAAAAATAAAGTAAGTATAAATGGCTTCGATGAGTTCGCCGTACAGGTCGTTCTGGTTCTGGACGTGCGCCTGGTTTCCGACCCTGACCGGTTTTGAGTCTTCATAACCAGCCAGGTGTTCGAGTTTTTTTTCGACCAAGTCTCTTTCGCCGGTAATGCTGTACATTACCCTGATGTTCTCTGTCTTTCTGGGCAGCCTGCTCAATATGAAGTTAAGAAAGCGTTCGGCGGTTTTTGTGTGCCCGATGCGCGTGTAAAGATCTATTATCATGGAGGCGTCGCGGGTCCAGCAGAACCGGTAATCCCAGTTTCTTTCTTCCCCGATTACTTCCGGCAGAGAGGTTGTCGGGGCGGCGATGACGGCGCCGGTCTTCTGGAAGGTCAGGAGCTTTAATGTGATGGCCGACCTTATCAGTTCGTCCCTCTTGTTCTTCGGCGCTTTTGTCGCCTGAGCCCAGTTAAGCCAGAAGCTTTTGGTTTTTTCGTAGTCGATGTAGATCTTATCCACGTTAATCTCTTCCAGCTTTTCGTGGTATGAGAATAATAGGAATGAAAAGTCAGAAAGTTCGATTTCTTCGCCCGAGAGAATTTTGCTGAAATCCAGGTTGCTGTATAAGAAATAGCTGTTGTAGTCCCCGCTTTGAGAAGTGATCTTTATGTGGTCCTCGTTTATCTTGTATCTTGCTTCCGCTGCGGCGTAGTTCGGCATGGCCTTAACGGATATCCGGATTTTCGGCTTTCCGGACAGGACAACAATGTTTCTCTGGATTTCCGACGGGCAGTAGCATTTGTCCGGCGCCGCGAGGAACCGCGGCATGTAGTCGTTGACCTCAAAGGTTCCATGTTTTGTCCGGAAGATAGTCTTAAGGATGGCCGTGTGCCTTACGTATTTTTGTTCGGTGCTTTCGACGTCTACGGCGGATATTTTAAAGTGTCCGCCCTTTTCGCTGTCGAGCAGTTTCGCGAAGACCGAGGGGGAGTCAAAGAAGGGGAGGCAGGCCCAGTCGATGCTGCAGTCCGACGACACGAGCGCCGCGCTTGTGCTGTTTCCGATTATTCCGTGATTGTAGTTTTTTGACATTATTGCGCCTTCCGACAGAAAGCAATTCTATCAGAAACGCGCGGCTTTTCAAGAATGAAACAAAATTGAACAAGCGATAGTTCCCTTATTATCCCCCAAGAGGCCCCAGCATCATCATTGATTGAACGGGATCAGCGAGGGATCTTCTGTCGACTTCAAGTCTATCCCCGGAGTATTGAACGGAAGGATCAATAGTTCCGCCTGTTACCACGATGGTTGAAACTCTCTGTGAAAGAGATGCGAGGTCGAGTTTCTTCAGCCCCATCAATTCTTTCTCGGTCAGGGCTTTCGTGGCTATTTCCAGCTCAATCCCGTGGCTCAGAAGCTGGAGCGTTACTCTGTTTAATGTCGGATTTTCGTCAAATTCTCTGATCATATCTTTCAGCAAGGTTTGTTCTCTGGAGGTTGTTCCAGAAAGCCCGAGCATAGGAATGTGCCCGTCCCCTACGCGCATAAGCTCTAATCCTTTTTCCGTCAGCGCGTCGTAAATATATTTCCCCAAAGATCTATCGGTAAGCAAGCTGCTTGTTTTTATTCCTTCCTCAAACTTGTCAAGCAAAGCCTTATCCCCGCAGATCTTTTCCATGGCATATGGCGTTATTATCGGCGCCCACTGCATGAAGGCGGGATAATTATTCAACGCCGTCTGCATTTTTTTAAGTGTTCCTGCCTGCCTCAGCCGTTCCGATGTTACCCTGCAAAACCTTGCGTTTCCGCTTACCTTGTACGCTGTCATTGCCTTCATAATGGTTGCCTCCATTTGTTATAATTTTCATTATTCTATCGGCAGAACTATTGGTAGATTTCAGTTAAAATCCTATTCTTTTCTTCTTTATTTCAGGCGGCATCATCAACTTCCGAATGGCTTCAAAGATCGCGATTATTTCCGAATCATGGCGTTGAACTTTTCCTTCAAGCTCGGATAGCTTCAGGGCGAGTTCTTTATGGGTTGCCAATATCTGGCGTAATTTTGTAAACGTTCTCATGATTTGAATATTAACCTGAATGGCCCGTCTACTTTTTAGAACACTGGAAAGCATAGCAACTCCATGTTCAGTAAATGCTCTTGGAGGATACTTGATGTTTTGTCCCCGCTTCAAGGTAACAATTTGTGACCTTGATTTTTCGCTTTCTTGTCCGGGAGATAACACAATCTGTGATATGTTAAATATTTCCTCTTTTGTCAGTAAAAAAGCGAAATCCTCTGGAAACCTTTCGTTGTTTCTTTTTACGGCCTGATTTAAAGCCTTTGTCTCTACTCCATATAGCTCTGCCAAATCTTTATCCAGCATCACTTTTTGCTCTCTTATCAGAAAAATCCTGCTCTCAATCCTCTCCACTTGCACCAAACCTCTCATTTCTTCTCCTCCTCTCTACCTCTAGCTTTCTAGCTCTCTTCTCCTGCAACTTTCATGCCAATAGACTTACGAAGGATTATTATCCAAAGGGTAGCCTTTTTCGTCAGGGTGACAAAGGTTTCGACAGTTGATTGAGTAGGGTAGGTTATTTCTCGGATTTTCTCCGTGAAATAATTTTAATCATTTTGCCAACGACATCTTTTAGAGGTACAGGCCCAAGTTGCCGGCTGTCTGAGGCGTGTGCAATGTTATCTCCCAAAACAAAAACAGTATCTTTGGGAACATTAAATGGGCCAAAATCGCTAACTGATTCCGTTTTAATTGCGTTGAAAGGATTTTCATTAAGCTTTTTACCGTTTATATAAACACCGGACTTTCTGATTTTTATTGTTTCTCCTGCCAGAGCGGTAATGCGTTTTATCAGAAAAACCTTCTTTGAGTCTTCAGGCGATGTGTAATTATAAACAACAATGTCTCCGCGTTTAGGCTCATATTTTCCCCATTTCCAGACAAGAACCCTGTCGCCCTGTTTTAATGCTGGTTCCATTGAGTTTGTCGGGAGGTAAAAAACTTGGGCAACAAACGTTTTTACGACAAATGAGATAAGGTAAATGACAATCAGGAAAAATACGAATTTGATTATTCTGTTTGCCATTATTGCAAGTTAAGCTGGCTTAATTGCCTCTCGGTACACCAAGAATCCCCAAATGGTAGTTAATCCCATGTAGAGCATGTTTGCGATCGATGCGGCGATCGCGTTAACTGCCGGAAGATTGATTGCCGCAAAAATGACCCCTATCGGCACAAAAACAACTAACGCGAGCATCACGCACGCGATAATCCAGCGGATTAAAAGCTTGTGGTTTCTCGCAACGAGCTCCCTGTTTCTCGTGACAGCTTCTTTAACGCCTTTGTCTTCAAAAATTATTATGTAGGACGAAAATATGAAATTGAAGTAAATAATTAAAAAGATTATTAGCGCTGCGCAAGCGCTGATTAGATAAATCAGGATATTCCCGGCGGTCCCGGCAAGTGAGTATGCGACAAAGCCGGTGATAATGCCGCTAATAATCAGAACAACCATAGAAATCGCGGCAATTAAAATTAACAGAAGTGCGAGGGGCCAGAGTTTTGCGGTGAGCTTTTTGAATCCTTCCTGGAAGTCCAGCGCGCCGCTGTCCGAGACCATTTGCGCCAAAATGATGGTATAGAACAGAACAAAAGCGGATGTAATGGATAAAATACTTTCAATTAAACTAAATCCGACCTCAGCTGGTGGCACTCCTATCTTAGATAATGTGACAAAGAGAAGCAGCGCTTGAATGATCACAATTGGCAGCAAAATCAGGGGCTTTTGTTTGATCATTGACACCGTGTCGCCGAGAAGAGTCAAAACATCCTTTTTCATAATTTTCCTCCATAAGCTAGATTGTCTGAATTATACTCCTGGGGCAGAGGGTTGGCAAATGAGTTGAAATGAGTTGTTTTGAGTTTGTTTGATTAGGAATTGGGAAGAAAAGCAATTTTCGAGGTTTTAAGGCCCGCACTTTGAAATTACTTTCCCTTTGATACCTTGTCTTCTTTATCGATTTTTGATTGGGCAAGAACGAGATAGGAAACTTTTCGAGACTCAAGCTCTTTCCTCATAATCTCTTCATGTCTAGAGCCAACAACGACAAACCCGATATTTTTCTTGCTATTTTGCATTGCATTCAGGGAATTTGCCACAAACGCACGGCTTCGTTCATCGTCGATATCCGACATTTCTTTTTTTAATTCCGACAAGGATTTGCCCTCTGCCAGAATACTGTCCATTTCTTTTTGATAATTTTCAAGCTCTCCAGTATTTGTGAGCCATTCGACGGCGCGATGAATAATCGGCTGGCCCCGCTTCTGCTTGATTGCGTTGACTAAGGCCGCCCTTCTTATATAAAGGTCCTTTGTCTCCACGCCTATTGATTGGACTTCCCCTGCATAGTAGCATCGAAAGCTCTGTTCTGCTTCATTAAAGGCAAATAATTCTGATAGCATATAATTCTGCTCCTCCCACTCAAGCCTCTCCATAGGGGGGCAATATTGAAGCATTTCCACGCCAATCCATGTACCCTCCATAAGCTGCAGCCTTATATTGCTATCAAAAAGAGCCTTTAAAAGCAGATACACATTCTT
>Ga0209536_100002408_pt1 | contig 30507 bp, 31 predicted proteins | sample DeeMarSeWOR28_12_FD_187461 | JGI IMG/M metagenome (GOLD analysis project Ga0209536, IMG submission 187461) | Marine sediment microbial communities from White Oak River estuary, North Carolina - WOR-2-8_12 (SPAdes) (version 2) | ecosystem: Environmental > Aquatic > Marine > Intertidal zone >...
AGACGAACAGGGTAACTGTCGCCATAATGTAGTTGGTTTCCCCGCCTCTCGCGATCTGCTGTGTCTCGTACAGGATGAGACCTGACATCAGCATGACAAACATGGCGGATACGGCCAGGGACAGGGACGGCATGTCAAAAAACAATGCCGCGAGGCCGGCGAGAAAGGCGACCAGTATCCCGACAAACAGCATGCCGCCAAGGAAACTGAAGTCACGACGCGTCGTCAGGGCATAGCCGGACAAGCCGAGGAAGATGACTCCGGTTCCGGCGAAGGCGGTCATCACGATTTGCGCTCCACCGGTCATGCCGATATAGGCATTGAGTATCGGGCCGAGTGTGTAGCCCATGAAGCCCGTCAGTGCGAACACGCAGGCCAGCCCCAGGGCGCTGTTGCGATAATGGCTGGTCAGGAAAAGCAGGCCGAAGTAACCCGCCAGTGTCAGTAGCAGGCCGGGATGCGGGAGTTTCAGGGCCATGCTGATACCGGCCATCAGTGCCGCGAACGTCAGTGTCAGGGACAGCAGCCAGTAGGTGTTTCGCAGCACGGTATTGACCGATGTGCCCTGGATGCGTCCAGTGGTGATGAATTCAGTGCTCATGTTCGTTACTCCTGTAGCAAGTCAGAATGTGCCAGCCGCATGGCCAGGTCTTGCCCAAACCAGACCGCAGTTTTTTTCCTGTATGAAAGCTTACCCGCAGGCGACACCAGAAATAATTCGGTCATTGCACGTAAAACATCGAAAATTTCGATTAATGATCATGCAAAGACACAACCGGCAGGCATTGCGCTACAAGAAGTGCAAGGGTGGCTGACCGCAGGTGAGACATTGACCTGCCAGGGGATCGAGGCAGATGCCAGCAGGTACATGCTGGGCTAGAAACAGAGATTGCGCTGATGGCTGGTTAATATAACACCAAGGCAAGGCACCAGCAGAGGGGGAGAGTGGATGTGCTTGAGAAACCAGTATCACCCGGTAACGTGGCTATTCGCCTCTGGTCTGATTCGTATGACTGGGATAGCCAGAATAAAATGCAGCTTAATGATTCCAGAGAGTATCAGCAGGGATGGCCCTTCGGGGCCGTTTTCTTGTTTGATCGAATGTCGTCTTGTGCTGCTAACCTGTCATAGAAAACCAGCCAGGGAAACGCGGGGTCCGGGGGTAACTCAGACCTTGAAGGGCAAAATTCTGAGCAGCCCACCTGTATGTCCGGTTGCGCCAACGCACCAGCCACTCAGGGCAAGTTATTGTTTGTCCTAAAAGTACCATGAACCGGTCGTTCGTTGTAACTCATTGAATGACGGGAAAGTACTTATTGTGTTGAAATACTCATTCGGTCCGTCAGCATGCCATTTTTTCCAGGAAAAATCGTGCACGAGAGCGCCCGCAAATCTAATTTACTGCAGAATTTTCCAAAGCAGAGCACTCTCGTAGGTGGTCGATTTTCTGGGGCAGAGTTTTTCAACACAATAGGCCGTTCCTTGGTAGTACAGATTGCGGCGGGATCGGCAACTTTTGCTAACCAGGCCTTCATGATCTGATACGGAACTGCAACTTCGTTGACAAACACCGCTTCTAGCCGAAAGTCGCCGTTTAGTTGGAGCCAATATCAGAAGTCCCAAGATCGCGTTGGTAAATTATCCAGAAGAGATCAGATATGAAAATATTTAAATTTATGGTGATCATGATTTTTTGCATAACGCAGGGGGCGATGCAGGGAATTTTAGCGGCGACTGCACAAGAAGGCGAAGCCAGCTACTACGCTGATAGCCTGAACGGGCAACAAACCGCCAGTGGCGAACTCTACGACAAAGGTGCGTTATCGGCCGCGCATCGTTCACTGCCATTCGGAACGAAAGTCAAGGTCACCTATCTGAAATCTGGGCTATCCGTTGTAGTCGTAATTAACGATCGCGGTCCCAATGCAAACGACCGTATTATTGACTTATCAGGTGCTGCCGCAAAACGAATAGGCTTGATTGATGCAGGGCATGGCAGGGTTCGGTTGGAGGTCATAGAACCTTGATGCACTTGAAACATTCCCAGGAATATGGGGAATGTCCTGTTCTGGAAGCAGGAAACGAACGTTTCTAACAAAATATTTGAGTGATTAAGTCTGATGTCCTGTTGCAACTACGAACCTAACGTTCGCTGTAACTTCAGCTTAGATGGAGAAAGCCTACCCTATCTTTGAGTTGCTTCATTAAAATCAATCCTTTCTTTCTTTCTTCATCAGTGCAATTTTTACTCATCAACCTACAATTCAATCGGTTAACATAAGCAACGACCTCAATGAGTTTCATGGTTCTGATATTTTCCACCTCGGCCTGTAATACTGTCTCAATCACCAAATACACCTCGGTCTTTTTGTTACAAACAATCGCATATATAACGGTCAGTTCTGCACTATCCTGAAAATTTATTACAGTTGATGATGCCATCCAGACATAGACGTCTTGCCAGGGAACGGCATGTTCTAGGAGTATTTCAGCTCTTCAATGGCATGTGCACGCCTATTGGAATTATTATAGTTACTAGCATCGCCCTTTTTTAGCCTGCCCTGGGGGGCAAAAACGAGAGGCTGGGTACAAGTATCTTGGCTCACTTCTGGAGGACGATCTTTTACTTGAAGAGCTGTGCTCATCCCTTTCGTCAGTGTTCACCGCTACACCTACTGCACCGCCCAAGGCCCCACCAACAATTGCGCCATCACGGCCACCAATCTCATTACCAATTGCGGCTCCCGCAGCACCACCAATGCCGCCCCCAATTGCCGCATCTAATGTGGAATTATCCGCTATAACTGATGTGGACGTCAGGGCAAACGAAAGTACAACATAACGAATATTCATGTGAACTCGTCCTGTGAGTGTGGGTGTGTATCCATAGATACCAGATTATCCACATGACATTGCGTGACTATGGTCTCAATATTAGATCTGAATGTCCGTATATGGAGTTGCGGCTAGCCGGACCTACGGAGCCTGGCTCGTAACGGCAGGTTCCGGAGGTTTCCGTACATAGAAGAAAAAATACCTGGGTGAAATACTTGGATAACCGGTTCCCACCGGTTGAACCCACCGTCACAACTAAGACATTCAGCATAAGTCATTGTTTGGCCTAGTAGTACTGAAACCGGACGCTTAGGGAGCGAGTATAGATCAGCAACCAACAGTGGCTGTAGACAGGTCTGTCGAAAAGTGGCTTCAGTTCAGTAATAACAAAAATATGTTGATGGACAGCAGCATTGATGTGGTTGTATCGATTTTTACCGGCACCCGTGCAGGCCTTCATAATTGTAGACATGTACAATGCGCACATCCGGCTACCGGCTTTCTGAAGTTATACTTTTTGCTTTTGCTGATTAGTCTTCTGTTCACAGGCTGCGCGAGTGTCCCCAAGGACTATCCACGGACACAATCAGAGGCGCTGACAAATCACCTCGATACGAGTGCCGGTCGGTTTTTTGAGGAAGCAGCCGTGCTGCATCCTGGCGAATCAGGTTTTGCAATTATCCGGCGCGGCCATCAGGCCTTTACATCCCGCATTGCACTTGCAGGGATGGCGGAGAAGACCCCGGATCTTCAGTACTATGTCTGGGAGAAAGATGAGACAGGAGATCTGGTCTGGGTGACAGAGATCGATGGTGGGGAAGTACGTTACGATGATGAGCCGGAGACAACCTTCGGACAGCGCTTTATGTCTGACTTTATATCGATCATGCCAGTAGAGGATCATCTTTGAAACTGGCCAATCAACTACTAAACCTTACAAATAATTACCCGTATATCAATGTCTATTTTCAGATAGCCCAGACGTTTGATGGAAGCTAGGCGGTGTCTACTAATCTGGGGGGACGTCCAACCTTCTGGATGGTGGTGTAGGGTCGACCGGTCTGCCGTTGGTTCGCAGCAAAACAGGGCATACACATGTGTCCCACGAAACATATTCTTCTATTCTTGCTACGGTCGTTCGCGTTGATTTTCCTGTAGATCCTCTTCATAGGGATTTCTTGATCGTTCCTGTAGTTCACGTTGATGTGGTGATTCGCGCTCTGCTTCTTCTAGCGCCTCCACACTGGGGCTTCTCGACCGTTCCTCCAGTTCACGCTGATGTGGCGATTCGTTTTCTGCCTCTTTCAGAGCATCTTGATAGGCATCACCACTTACAACATTTGCTGTTAAGAGCCCTGCGCAGGCGATAAACGCAATTGCGGTTTGTCGCATAACGGCTTTTTGTTTTGTGTTCCTGTTCATCGGTTTTCTCCTGTTGGTAGCTATAGCATTGGTCAGTTTTATTATAGGCTGTCGGCGACTGCGAATGACCATACAAGATCGAAAGTCCCGGTTCAAAAGCCAGCTTGGCTACGGCAACTTTCAGTACTTTCTGCCTAACAACAACAACTTACGCTGAACGGCAGGTTCGTGGTCGCAACAGGTCATCTGAGTAGATTACTCAGGTATTTGTCGTTCAAGGGCAGGAATACCCCCGAAACCTTCCGTTCCTATACGGCCCCTGGACGACCGGGTAGCAGCAGTACTTGCCGTTCACGCACTTCAATCTGTACTTCTTCAGCCGGCCACTTTCTGAACGTCAGTACCAAAGACAGTAGTGCATTGACAGGTTCTCTACTTCCACTAATCTGCGACTACATCTCATACAGTCTTCTGCAGCGACTGTCTAATGACGTCCAATTTGTCGATATGCGTCACAAAGCTTCTGGTAAGCACGTTTCCACTTGCCTTCTTTCCGCAAAGCTTCAGCCCTTCTGAGAGACGTCTCTGCAATACTTACCGGAACTAACTCGTCAGCGGCGTTCTCCACTTTCGTTTGGACAAGCAGGTAAATGTCGTCACGCTTGCTTGGCATAATAAAGTCAACGAGTTGTATGCACTGGCTGACCTGCATCTCAAGCTCACGTCGATTCGCCCGGCATACACCCAGATTGTCTCGAAACGTCTGCGCGCCGCGCTGAATAACATCAAATGCAACCAGTACCATTTTCGCTTGTGCTTTCAATGGGTTGGGTATGACCGTCTCAGTGCCTTCTCCGACCACACACGCACCGATAGTCTCCGAAGTCAGACTTTCTATTAGCCCCAATCCTTGCCTGAGTGAATAAATGTAAAACTCAATCCGGTTAAGCCGGACTGGATCCATTTCCTTGTCAATTCTCTTTTCCCACCGATCGCAAAAACGTTGCGTGGGTGTCCTGCTAAAAACCAAATCGGCGGTCATCGATGTCGTACTGGCGGCGATCTGTTCATTTTCTTCTAGGCGTACCGAGAATATTTCGGGATCTCCTATTTCATCGAAAATGCTCTGCAGATTTGCAGGCATCTCTGTCCAGTCTGGAACCCTACTCAGTACTTCATAAAGTCCGAACAAGATGATGGGCGGACTGTTTTCAACGATAGTCGCTGCGTGACTGCCATCGCCCAATCCGGCTTTCTCGATTGCAGGAAAATTGAATCGTTGGTCTGCAACCTCCAAAAAGAAGCGTTTCAGGTCTTCTCGGAATTGGTCGCATGGCGTAGATAATCTGCACCTGGGGTAATCACCAACAAAGTCATGGTATGGTTTCTCGCGTGTCTGCAACCACGTCAGAATATTCTCGACGGAATCTCGAAGAATGAAGCCTTTTTCAACTAATTCCTCCAGCTGCTGCCTGAGGTCCTCGGCAACACGTTTGACATTACCACTTCCTATGACATCTTTTCTTATAGCTTCTACATCTTCGATAATTGCCGAAATATTATTATCATCCCAAGCTGCCATTGCCTTTGGGCTTTCTATAAATGCGAGACATATAAAACTCAGCATAAATAGTTTCTTCATAGCGGATACTCCTAGGTGTGCCCCGCACAGTAAATAATTGTCTACATTAATGACGGACTTCCGCAAGTCTACTCAATACCTTTTATATTAGTTATTACAGTAAGACGATATTTCCACACCTGGCTGTTCGTCGTCGTGCTGTATAGCGCTCACCTGGCTGGATTTCTGTGGAAGCAAATATCAAAGAGGGGAGAGTTATGATGGCTTACAAACTATACTAGTAGGCCGTTGGTAATGATGATACTAACAAATTGACGTTAGGCTCTTACCCATACACGCCATCTAGTTAACCGAAAGCGACAATCTTATGGCAGGAGTGTTGTTGTATATCCTTATATCCCCAAGGAATGAGGGTGTGTCGAAGTATTAAGGGTGGAAGAACTATGATTATAGCACCCGGTTTTTTTTCGAATATCCCACAGACTCGGTTAACTGTCCTCTGAATCATATCTCATTCGGATTTATCGGCATCTAGCTACCTCCGGCCTTCCAAGGCCGCAGTTGCAAACCACCAGATTCATTAGCGTTGCATACTTGCCAAATATTGTGACCATAGTCACATAACTTCCTGCGTAGTATCTGATGTCAATGGACATACATTCTGCTCAACAGGACTGAACACCCATGAATATTCGTTACATCGTACTTTTGTGTACCCTGACGTCTGCATCTGCGATTGCGGATAATTCCACTTTAGACGCGGCTATTGGTGGCGGTATTGGCGGTGCTGCTGGAGCTGCTATTGGCAACGAAATCGGTGGCCGTGATGGAGCGATTGTTGGCGGAGCCTTGGGCGGCGCAGCAGGTGTAGCAGTGAACACTGACGAAAATAATGATCACAGCGGTTCAAGCAAAAGGTCGCCCTACAGAAGTGAGTCAAGATACGTGTACCCGGCCTCTAGCTTCTGTCCCCCAGGACAGGCTAAAAAAGGACGTTGCTAGTACCTGAAGGACTTTAATCGGGTATGAACTTGCCGTTCCCTGGTTTGCCCTCTATGACGGGTTAGCAGCATAACTTGCCGCTCCCATCACGTAATCCGTATTTCCGAGTACGGCCAAAAGACCTTCGAGTTATGATTGCCCATGTCCGGTCTGACCCAGTATTTCTCGGACGGCAGCAGAACTGCGTGCCCGGCATACCCGCTCTGCAAGCATGCGGGCTTCTCCTGCATGCGTGCCGGCGATAGTCGACCACAGGTACGGTAGCAGGGTTGCCTCCACCGAAAACACGCGGTAGCCGAGGCCCAGCAGCAGCGGCAGGATTCCAGGCAACTGCGGCAGCACTCCGCACAGCTGTACCGCATTGAGGCGGTCCTGTACCGCGCCTGCAACCAGCTGCAGAAACCGATACAGCGCCGGCGCATATGGATCGAGATAGCGGCGCAGTTCCGGCTCGTCGCGGTCGGCACCGAACAGGCACTGCATCAGGTCATTGCAGCCGATAGCAACAAACTCCACGACCTCAAGCCATTCGCGCAGCTGCAGCGCCGCCGCAGGCGTCTCGGCCATGGCACCGACCGCAAGCGGGTAGACAAGTTGCCGCTTGATATCTTCGTGCCAGTACTGCAGTTCCGCAAGGTCAGCAACGTATGGCAACAAGACTCGCACCTCAAATTCCGGTGCCAGTGCAGCAATAGCCTGCAGCTGTGCCAGATAGATGCTGTGCACCGGCTCATCAGCATACAGCCGCACACCTTGTCGGCCGAGTACACCCGCATCTACAGGCGCCAGGGGCAGCCAGGACGGGCGCTTACTCGCTGCAACGTCGAACAGGCGGATGGTGAGCGGCAGCCCTGCCGCCGTTTCGCACAGCTTCCGGAATTCGGAGCGGTAAAACGCCGCACCCGGCAGCTGCTCGTCTTCTGGGACTAGAAACTCGGACCGCAGCAGGCCGATGGCCTCGGCACCGAACTCGACCGCGTACTGCACCGCCCGCTGGCTGCGTGCGCTGACGCGAAGACTGACAACCTCGCCATCCCGGGTGGCTAACACACCGCCGGGAGCAGGCGGCTCATATGGGCAAATGTGTTCAGACAGGTCCGTGGACAACAGGCCAGTCGTGCCATCCAGGATCAGTTCCATGCCTGCCTGCAGTCTCTTGGCCTGGCTTCTGGTAATCAGGATGCCGGGTACACCACTACCCAGCAATGGGATCAGGCTGTGTGACAACAGGGCTCCATCGACCATCACGAACCCGGCAGGCAGCGGCTCGAACCGATCCGCTAAAGGCTGCTCCAGGATGACAATCTTTCCTTCTGGATTGTCCTGCATACCCCACTGCAACCTCCCGCGCGCGGCACCCGGCACATAGGGCATCCCGATGATATGGATGGCAGGAGTCGTCATACCCGGATCATAGCCCAAGCCTGCCTGGGAAGACGATAGAAATGATATTCGCTATTCTAATATCCGGAGGACCAATGTAGTACGATGAACTTTCGCTGTAAATATTTATAGGCGGTAGTCTTTGAATTGAAGGCCCTACTACAGTGCGTGGTGTATGTTCGGGTTTGCTGCATCGTAGCCCTGTGATTGATCGCGGATGCATCCTGATTGGATAGATAATTTACGGGAAGAACATAATGTGGATTCAGACTACCTGCAATCTTGAGTTCCAAATGTACGACTCGACCCCTTTGGTCCTCATGCTTCGCCCGCGCAGCGGGATACAGCAGTGGATAGCACAGGAAGCCTATACCTTGTCGCCCAGTGTTACGGTGGAGGAATACACTGACATCTTCGGCAATCTTTGTCAGCGGCTGGTAGCACCAGCCGGTGAGTTTTCTATTCATACCACTGCAACTGCATTGACACCGGATGTCGTAGATGAGAGTCCTGGCGCTTTCTTTGTGGACGTGCAGAATCTGCCAGATACGGTCTTGATGTATTTACTGCCAAGTCGCTATTGTGAATCGGACAGGTTCGGCAATCTCGCGCGAGACATCGTAGATAGTGTACAGCTCGGCTACGATCAGGTATACAGAATCAGCGACTGGATACGAAACTCGATACGATACTCACCCGACTCTAGTGCTTTTCCGTTATCCGCTGTCGAGGTGAGCGGGAAACAGGAAGGGGTTTGTCGCGATCTCGCCCATCTTGGCATCGCACTTTGCCGCAGCATCAGCATCCCCGCACGTTTGGTGGTAGGATTCCTTTACGGACTTGAGCCTATGGACTTGCATGCCTGGTTTGAGGCATACGTTGGGGGTCGCTGGTACGCGTTCGACCCTACGCAGGACACTCTTCGTGGTGGGCGACTTGCAGTGGCCTATGGACGCGATGCAGCAGATGTTTCGATATACCACCAATTTGGTCCGCCAGCTATTTTCACCAGTATCGATGTTCGAGTCGCCTTGCTGGATGGTCCTCCCGGCTAAGACCGACAGAATGAATATTCAATATGTTGCGGGAATCGGATCTGTTATTAGGACATCATTCTTCTTATATGATTTTCCGATTCTGAACTATAACGAAATGACCGTTTACTTTCCTGCCTGACAATAACACATGCTGATTGCCCGGTTCGCAGCAATAGTTGACCTCCAGACATTTTCAGGATTATCTCATTTTTCCGTGCTGCACTCTTCGAAGTCTATGCTCAGGCGATTACCAGCGCAGGGACGAAAGCGATTGTCAGCAAAGTTCTGGTGTGCCGGGTGCTCGCGATAGCTATCGATAACAGGACGGGCAGCTAAGCGTATCACCCAACAATGTCTGTAAGAGCTGTCATCGGCAACAGCGTGGCCGGTAAATACCCGTAGCACACCCGGGATACCACCAAGGACCCGTCTACCCTCGGACATCATATCTTCTGTTTCGGCTGTATCGAGCTTTTCAGTATTGAAAAATATTACATGCTCGACAGGAAGCCACGGGCGACAGCTCGCGAACATTGAACTGGCACGCCCTGTACCACCCCAGATGTCGATGCAGCGCGCTGCTTCCTGCTGTACAGCCTCGGCTGCACCATCTATGCAGCCGGTATAGCTGCAATTTGTTTCTGTACCTACGTTATTTTTTATGCGTTGCCCTGCCGCATCGGCCAGTGCCGTATAGTAATTGATCTTGGTAACACCGTTATCGATGAGACTCCTGTACTGTTCATCACTCAGCCCGGTTCCTCCATGGATAACGAGCGGCATTTTCAGTGCCTTGTTGATTTTTGCGAGACGATCAACATCCAGCTTCGGCTTTCCTTTCATGCGACCGTGAACTGTACCGATGGAGACTGCAAGGAAATCTGCGCCCGTCTCATCGATAAAGCGTCTTGCTTCTTCAACGGTCGTATATTGAATATCTCCCGGATGACGCTCGGCATCCTCGCCTTCCACTCCCGGTACATACCCCAGTTCCCCCTCAACAGGGATGCCGCAGGCATGGGCCATGTCAACCACAGCCCTGGTTTGTGCAATATTTTCATCAAGAGGCAGATTTGACGCATCGACCATGATGCCGGTGCAACCTATGTTAACGGAACGAATGGCTGACTCGAGGGATTCACCATGATCCAGATGGATTGCCACAGGTATGGTTGTGCGTTCTGCCGCCCTGACCACCGCCGCCATGAGCAATTCAAAATCAAAGTATTCAAAGTGAGATTCCGCCAGACTGATGATTACCGGCGCCTGCTTTTCCTCAGCGGCTGCTATAACCCCGGAAATGAAATCCAGGCTCACTACATCGAAAGCACCTACGGCATAGTGGTTTTCGTACGCGTGATGCAGCATGTCAGCCATGTGAACCAGAGGCATAAGACTTACTCCTTAAAGGTTTGCGGTATGTATGAGCTGATTGCGGCCCGTAATTGTTTTGAGACAAACAGCTGCTACAAGCACATTCAATTGGAGAGATTTTCAACAATTCCGAAAATAAGGAAAATAGGAATATCTTCTTGTAACTATCAAAATTCCTTATTGATTGGGTTGTCGCAAAGGACAAGCATCATTATGTGTTCAGCTTTTCAACAGATGATGGCCACCACAACCTGAATGTCGGGTTTCAGTATTTATCATAATAACAATGACTTATGCTGAGCAGCAGGTTCGTCGGCGAAACCGGACATACAGGGGGATACCTGAAGAATTGTCGTTCAAGGGCTGAAATACCCCCCGTGACCAGCCGTTCCCTGGCAGTCTGCCTGGTTCCGGGATGCAGCAGAAACAGACACTCCTGTCATACCGCCGGTACTTTCGAGAACGGCCAGAACTTGCAGTTCCCAGGATTCCAGTGAACTACTGAAGTTGCAGGGCGATTCAGGACCTTCACGTCTATTGTAGTTTGCCTGCTGGTAATTACACGACTTAAAGCACACGCGATTGGAGCGGTTTTTTTACTTAACGATTTATTAATGGCACGGGCTTTGGGAACAAGGGCGGTCAACTTGGCGGCGAGCATTGCTGCGTCATTGGCTAACTGGATGTCTCGAATTTATCAAGCTTGGCGTAAAAGGTTTTATGGTCTATGTAATGGGTACCGTCGCAGGAGAATGTCATATTGATCATGCCGTTGATCAGGTTGATCGCATCATTGCGCAGGTAAATCGTCTGGTCCGTCAGGCGCTGGAACTCCCCGAGTATGCGCACAATACCCTGGGCATCGATCACGGGGGTACGGCCTGCCTAGTCCGCATCCGGAAAGCGGTGGAGAAAGCCGTTCTCCAGCATTTCTTCCCGCACGAACTTCTCATAGCAAACGGGGTCGCGGGCAAACCAGCTGGTAAACTGGCTCGATGAATAGTGGATCTTGGGATAAAACACCCCCTTGTGTGCCAGGAGTGCAACGACAATTTCATGCACACGGTCAATGTTTGTATCGAACAGGCTCTCCGCCCGTTGTTGCTGAAACAGTTGCCCGCGCACCGCCGGATCACCCTTGATTTGAAGCGAATGCTCATGCATTCCATGCTTCTGGCCGTGAAGTGAATATCATAGACCAGGGGCAGCCCGGGAGGCACCATAGTCTACAGGCTGATTCTGAAACATTTTAAAACGGTATGCAGACATCCGCGTCTATAACCATGTATAGGGTAACCGTGCAGGACTGTGTTCCCTGAATGTCCCGATGCGATCAGGCACGGATGTTCAACCAAACCAGTCTTCCGAGGATAGAAGCTGAAAGTGTATGCAGACAAGGCTTACCGGTTCCTGATCGGCTGCCGGAGGACAATCGCTGCAGCTTCGACCAATTGCTGCCGTAGATTCGTATGCATGCAGCAAAGTTTTGAGTTACCGGTGCAACCGGTTTGACTGCTTCAATTACACGTATACATTACCAGGCATCCGAAGTAGTCTGGCACTGACTTCAATCACCGCAGGGTAAGAAACCAGCATGGATATCACTCAAGAATCCTTGCACCCTGTGACATCGGGCGGGAGCAGGAACCTGCGCATGCAGGTGATAAACATACATGGAAGCACACACTTTTTTTCTCATCCTCATGGGGATGCTGCTCACCGCACGCCTGTTTGGCGAGCTGGCCTCACGGTTACGTGTAACACCGGTTATCGGGGAATTACTCGCGGGTATCGTGCTAGGCCCCAGCTTGCTGGGCTGGATCGAACCCACGGACGTCATCAAGCTGCTCGCCGAAATCGGCATCATCCTGCTGCTGTTCAAAGTGGGGCTGGAAACGGATATCCGCCAGCTGGCCCGGACCGGTACCAAGTCCCTGATCGTGGCTGCATCAGGCTTCACATTGCCCTTTGTATTCGGCTTCGGTGTCAGCCGGTGGATACTGGGGCTGGACCTGTTGCCGTCCTTGTTCGTCGGCGGAACATTGACCGCCACCAGCATCGGCATTACAGTTCGCGTTCTGGCAGACCTGAAGCGCCACACCGCGCCCGAAGGTCAGATCGTGCTCGGCGCCGCGGTTATCGATGACATCCTGGGTGTAGTACTGCTGGCGCTCCTCTACGAATTCGTCATCGGCGGCGGTGTGAGCCTGGCAAACGCCGGCAAGGTACTGCTGTTTATTGGCGTGTTCTTCGCCCTGGCGACGCCAACGGCAAAACTGCTCTCCCTCCTCATCCACCGTTTCGATACAGCGAGCGAGATCCCGGGGCTGATCCCCACCACCATCGTTGCACTGGTGCTCTTCTTTGCCTGGTTGGCACACGCCGTTGGCGCCCCGGAACTGCTTGGCGGTTTTGCTGCCGGTCTGGCCTTGTCGAGGCGCTTCTTCCTGCCCTTCGGTATTTCCATCCGCACCGACGCGGAGTTCGCGCATCACGTGGAAGAACAAATGAAGCCTATCATTCATCTGTTCACGCCGATCTTCTTCGTAATGGTAGGGCTCTCACTCAATCTCCGTGAGATCGACTGGGGTTCCCCATTTATATGGGTTTTCTCGCTGTCGCTGGCCACCATCGCAATTGCGGGCAAGCTCGCCGGTGCCTGGCTGATCCGCGAATCCCGGTACACACGATGGGCAATCGGTATGGCCATGGTACCGCGCGGCGAAGTCGGACTCATCTTCGCCGAGCTGGGCCGGGTCAGCGGAATCTTCAGCAATGAGGTCTATGCGGGAATGGTGATCGTAATCGCCCTGACCACGCTGCTGCCGCCATTCGTGATGAAGTGGTTCTATGGCCGCTTCGGTTCACGGATGCCGGCCCTGTCAACGGACTCAGCTGACACCCCCCGGGAAGCCCGCACGCCTTAGCACCGTGGATCTACATGGAGCTTCGCTCCTCCAGACTGACCGGTGTTTCAAAGCCAGGCGGCTTGATGGCGAGCACTGAACAATCGATCTGGTTCAGGATGGTCTCCGCCGTATTGCCCATGATGAAACCCGGAATGCCGGTGCGGGCGACCGTGCCCATCACGACAAGATCCGCATCGATCTTCCCGGCCAGCAATGGAATTTCCTTGCGGGCCATGCCTTTAACGAGATGCGACTCGGGTTTCATATAGTCCAGCGTATCCTTCCCCTCTCCGCTGGCCACATCATGAAGCAGTGCTTTCAGACGGTCTGCGCGATGCTGCCTTAACTGTTCGACATAGGTATCGATCTCCTCTTCCGGCGTACTCATGAAAATTCCCTGACGCAGGATACCTTCGCCGATTGCATCCCAGACGTGCACGATATGCAGGTCGGCAAAATCGCCCACCGCCAGTGAGCTGGCCATCTCAAGAATCTGGCGGTTCAATGCCTGCCGTGACTCCATCTCCTGCTCCGGGTATGCATCATCCACATCGACAGCCGCCAGTATGCGCCGGAAGGCTTTCGGTGCCCTGGGCTTGATGAGCCAGACGGGGCACGGACATTTACGTAACAGGTGCATGTCGTCACTGCCGAAGACGCGATCCAGCCAGTCATGGTGTTCGGGAATCTTGATGACCAGGTCGCGCCCGCTGCGCAGCACTTCACGCACTACCTCCAGGAAGGGCGTACCAACCAGTACCCTGGCTTCCAGGTCTACCTGCCCGCGGTAAGGCTCGACCAGTTTCTCCAACATCTGTTCATGACTGGTTACCAGTGCCTTCTGCAGAGCGGCAGAAATCGGGCCACCATCCGGCATCCCTATGCCGGCCGTGACATGCGGAACGATATCGACTACGGTCAAGCTGGCTTGATTGCTTTGCGCCAGCGAAACGGCGCGATCCAGCGCGGGTTTGCATGCATTGCCCGACTGTACCACGCACAGGATATCTTTAAATCTCTTCATGGTGTTTACCTCTGTTAACAGGCTGTACGGAAATGGCCGAACGCAGCCGTCAGATCAGACAGGGCATCCCGTACGTTCATGGATTGCATGCAGTATATCAATGGGGCAAATCAAAAGGGTTCAAATTACGCATCCACACCTCACATTATACCCGGCTGATTTCGACACCGGCTGCGTGGCGGCTTGCCCCAGAATCCGATCAACCACTTCGCTCGCGGCATCCGTAAACGGCGTCAGCACCAAATCTGCGCCCGCCTGCTCCAGCCGCGCAACATCAGCGGGCCCATGGGCCGTGACAGCAATATGGCCCGCATAGCCCGCATTGCGCAGGAAATTAATAAGCACCTGATTAACATGTCGTTCGTGTGCCGTGTTGACAGCGCGCCGATGCCAGTCGTCAGCACCACCATCCCAGCGATGGATATCAGGGAAGATGCTCATCTGTCCGCCTTTTGCCTATCAGCGTGACGGCGCAACCACTTCTCGAAACCCACCAGGATATAGATGATGAACCCGCCGGTCAGAATCAAAACCCATTCAGTTATCCCAATCGGGGCTGTACCAAACAGCCGGTTCATCCTCGGGGAATATGTCAACAACATTTGCAAACCAGCCATTGCCGTCACACCCAGAATGAGCCAGCGGTTTGAAAAAACACCCAGCCTGAACATGGAATAGCGCAACGACCGGCAGTTGAATAAATAGAAGATTTCGCCAAAGACGAACACATTCACGGCCACGGTTCGTGCCCTTTCGAGGCTTTGGCCCTGCAGCAACGCCCATTCGAAAAGGCCAAAGGCGCAAAGCAACAGCATCACGCTCACTAATCCGATGCGAACACTTAGTTCCCTAGTCAGTACCGGCGTTTCCGGACGTCGCGGCGGACGTTCCATGATCCCCGGTTCCTTGTCCTCGAACGCCAGCATCAAACCCAGCAGCACAGCAGTTGTCATATTGACCCACAGAATCTGGACCGGTGTTATGGGTAGCGTGAGGCCGGCGAAAACGGCCAGGAGAATCACCAGTCCTTCGCCGATGTTGGTGGGCAAGGTCCAGGTGATGAACTTCACTAGATTGTCGAATACCGCCCGCCCTTCCTCGACAGCTGCTTCTATAGTCGAAAAGTTGTCGTCAGTCAGCACCATATCGGCTGCTTCCTTGGCCACCTCGGTGCCGCCCACACCCATGGCCACGCCGATATCGGCCTGCTTGAGCGCGGGCGCATCGTTGACACCATCGCCGGTCATCGCCACGACATGTCCCCTGGCCTGCAGCGCTTCCACCAGGCGCAGCTTTTGTTCAGGTGAAACGCGCGCAAACACGACCGTCCGCCCGGTAACCTCAACCAGCTCCTGGTCGGACAACTGCTCGAGGCTATGACCGCTAATCGCGAAACCATCTGGTTCATTCTCCGCGGCACCGTTTAAACCGATCTGGTGCGCGATTGCGGCAGCAGTAACCACATGGTCACCGGTGATCATCTTGACCTGAATGCCCGCCTTCTGGCAGGCGCGTACTGCCGTTATGGCCTCCTGTCGTGGCGGATCCATCATAGCCTGCAGGCCGAGAAAGCTAAGACCACTGGATACATCGGAATGTGTAACCGATTGACTGGCTGCAGCCAGATGTTTTCGTGCGAATGCGAGCACACGTAGCCCTCTGGCCGCCATCTCATGCACTTGTTGGTGTATTCGCCCCGTATCCAGTGTCTCTGGCCTGCCATTTACGCTGCAGGCGTCCTGACAGCGCGACAACACACTCTCTACAGAGCCTTTTACAAAGATGACATACTCAGCATTCGCCACGTATTCGTGCAGCGTCGCCATGTAATTATGTTGAGACTCGAAGGGCAAGGTATCTACACGCGGGTAATCCTGCTCGATCTTTTCTTGCAACAGCCCGGCCTTGACTGCCGCTGATATCAGCGCCACCTCGGTCGGATCACCCTCGATACCCCATTGGCCATCGTTATTGAGCAGACGCGAATCGTTGCACAGCAAACCCGCGGTCAGGCATTCGACCAGCGCGGTATGCGCTGCAGGGTCAATTGTAACCCCGTTGTACACGACCTCACCTTGCGGCGCATAACCCACACCCGAGAATTCATAACACGCCTCTCCCGTACACACTTCTTGCACCGTCATCTGGTTCTGTGTCAGGGTGCCCGTCTTGTCAGAGCAGATCACCGTTGTGCTGCCCAGGGTTTCAACCGCCGGCATCCTGCGAATGATGGCATGGCGTTGCGCCATCTTGCCTACGCCGATCGCCAGCATGATAGTTATGGCCGCTGGCAAACCCTCTGGTATAGCGCCAACGGCCAGGGCCACGGCAGCCATGAAGGTATCGAGCAGCGAATCACCGTGCAGCCATCCCGCCAGCAGGGTCAAACCGGCAAGGCCCAGAATGATCCAGAGCAGTACGCCGCTGAACTGGTTAATTTTCCTGGTCAGTGGAGTTGCCAGCGTATCGGCGCTGGCAATCAGTGCATTGATCTGCCCGATCTCAGTGCCATCGCCCGTAGCGACAGCAAGTCCCGCTCCCGTGCCGTAGGTCACCAGTGTCGATGAAAACACCATGTTGATGCGATCTGCCAGTACCGTCTCCCGGGCCAGCTGCTCCGGCTGCTTTAGTACCGGAACGGACTCGCCGGTGAGGGCCGATTCATCAATCTGCAGCTCGCGGGTCCGCAACAGTCGCAGGTCAGCGGGCACCTTGTCGCCGGATTGCAGCAGCACGAGATCACCGGGAACCACCTCGGTGGATGGGATTTTGACTTTTTTACCCGCCCGCACAACCATCGCCGAGCCTTCCATTGAGCGCGCCAGGGCCTCGATGGCCTTCAACGCCCTGGATTCCTGAATGAAGCCTACCACCGCATTGACCAGCACCACCACGAATATGACGCCACTGTCGACCCATTCCTGCAGCAAAAAGGTAACCAGCACCGCAGCCAGAAGGATGTAGACAAGTGGTTGATTAAACTGCAGCAGAAACAGTGTCAGGGGGCTCTTGCCTTTCTTCAGCGTGAGCCGGTTTGCACCAAAGTGCGTCTGCCGGTGTGCCACCTCAAAGGTATCCAGTCCCTTGCTGCCATCTGAATCGAGCAGTGTCTCAACCTCGTTACGTGGCAGATGATGCCAGTGTCGCAACAGCAAGGTATCCATAGTCTTTCTCCAGCAAAACGTTGATCGAGACGGTACGACACATACCGGAAGTTCAACCAACATATCAGAGTCGTGTAACCGGCAGGATAAAGCTAAATTATACTTACTATCGCCGCCTATTCAGCAGTAATATATTCGTTTGGATTGTAAGCATGGAGAACGTTAGTGGACATCTGCTTAACACTCTACGAAGCACGTATCATCGGCTGCTTGCTAGAAAAACAACGCACCACCCCCGAACACTACCCGCTCTCGCTCAACGCACTCACTAATGCCTGCAACCAGAAGAGTAACCGTGACCCGGTACTGGAGCTCGACGAGTCCGCGGTGCAGGACACGGTAGATGTCCTGATCAATAAGGGTTACGTCAGCGAGAAGACCGGCTTCGGCAGTCGCGTGACAAAGTATCAGCACCGTTTCTGCAATACAGAATTCGGCACTCTCAAGTTTTCTGACCAGGAACTCGGAATTATCTGCGTATTGCTTCTTCGTGGACCACAGACTCCGGGAGAACTGCGTACCCGCACCGAGCGGCTATGCGGGTTCCGGGATATCCACGAAGTCGAACTGGCACTCGATCAACTCATGCAACGTGACGACGGTCCATTCGTGACAAAACTTCCACGTGAACCGGGAAAGCGCGAGGCCCGGTTTGTACACCTGTTTGGTGGCGAGGCAGTAATGGGCGATGCTTCTGAGCCTACATATACAGAATCCCTAGTACGGCCCAGTACGGACTCTGATCGAATGGAGCGCCTTGAGGATATGGTTACTCAACTACGTAATGAGATGAAAATACTCAAGGCGCGTCTTGATCGGATGTCCTCGGACTAGGAATTCGCAATAGATTCAATTTCATGCAAATGTACAGAAAATACTTAACTTTAAATTGCCGACGCCCTCCTTCAGTAGCACAGCAAACACCTTCTGGCGCCTCCTCATACATAATTACATGGCAGCATTTGCATCATGGACAAAAGCGGGGTCAAAAATGCCAGCACCGCCCACTCCTCATGCATGTTTCCCTGAAATGGCTTGAGCGCCACTTCCTGCTTCTCTTCGTGACATTGGCCGTCTGGTCCCTGTTCAGGAGGTGGGCGCTGATCCCCGGGATATTCACCATGCTCATACTGATGAGATCCATCAACACGTCCCGCGTGGCAAATCTGCTCGATGAGCATCGATGAAACGCAGCAAGAAGAAGGCCTTTCTCGTCATCATCGGGTTGATGCTGATGTACATCCCGATCAAATTGCTCGGGGATGTCGTGCAGCGATCCGACCTGTCCATCTGGATTGCCTACCCGATACACTTCTTACTCGGGTCGTTGTCCATCGTCATTATCTGGATGGCGGTCAAGATACTTGATTGACGCAGTAAACACATTGGAGTGAATAAAATGGCTGAATTGGCCTGGCGGGGAATATGGTCAAAAATCATGGCAAGCCTTGCAGTTGTTTTACTGATTGCACTCAGTTTTGGGGGGAATGCTGACAACATTGGAGAAGAATTCACAGATAAGGGGCTCAATCGGTCCCTGATTACATTCGCCAGTGCCCGCGCCATCAACGGTCTAATCTCAGTTGCACAGGGCACGGAAGTGGCCATCCAGCCCGGCGGCATCGGAGCAGTTTTGACCCCAGGCCAGATCCTTGATCCCATCAACGACTTGGTCGAACAGTTCTCACAGGTAATGCTATTCAGTGCCGCGGTACTGGGAACACAGAAACTTTTGATAGAGATGTCGGCATGGGTATGGTTTTCTGCTCTTCTGTCATCTTTTCTTATCTTTTGGGTGGCGACCCTATGGCTGCCTGATGCCTTCGCTCCAGGAACACGAAGGATCGCCTTGGCCATTTCGGGGTTACTGCTAGTCCTCCGCTTCCTTGTCCCACTGGCCGCAACCACAAATGAAGCCATATTCGATCGCTTCCTGGCGACCGGATATGAAGAAGCCAATCAACACCTTGAAGTCACAGCCAAGGAACTAGATACGGAGAAGAAGACCACTGGCACAACAGAGGAATCTAAAGAAGTCGATGATACGCTGCTGGGGGCGCTAGCAGAGTTTTATGAATCGGTGAAGGTCAAGGCAGATGTATCAGCCAAGCTTGAAGAACTAAAAGATGCTGCCAATAAAACAGCCGAGGTCATTATTGACCTGATTGTTCTTTTCATGGTCCAAACTCTCTTGTTACCCCTGATCTTCGCCTGGATTGGTTACAGCGCCATCAAAAGACTGGCTCGCTATGCACTAGAAACACCAGACGAGAAGGACCAAGACGTTTCTCATTGATTATCACCTTATTCTGTTAAAGGTATTCCATTTCGGTTTTTATTCAGGTGTTGCAACAGGAAATATCACATTTATCGTACTGGCGGGATTAACTCTAGTGAAACACAGAGTTGCATGGCACGAGAATTCCGGGAACATAATAATTCAGGGCGGTGTGACTCAGTTGTCAGAGCAGACGACTCATCCGATGTCCCATGGTTCGAGTCCTGGCGAGCCCACGGCTACTCATAAAATTCATCGCATTATGGCATTCGATCTGTAGGACTCTTCAAGAGGGACCAGGGGATTGCCATAGAGTCGTAAACCCAGGGCATCGTGCGACTCGGGGCGGATGACTCGGCAGACATCACCGGGCTGGAGTCACGGGCGAGGAAACCACGCACGCAAAATAAAGACGGCGACCCAGAGGCCGCCGTCGGGTCCTCATGAATAACCATCCATGGCGCGACATCCGTATCACGTGATGTAAATATGTGATATTTAGCCTTGGACTTCCATTGTGGGAAACACTTACTTGAAGCTAATACTTTGGCTTGTTTGATTTCGATCAAATGCCCTTATCTGGCTCCTGACCAAACAAATCAGATACTTTCTTTTGCTATCATCTCCGATACACCTGCCTTTGTGCGTTAACAAAACCTCCCATGGGGAACATCCATATCTCCCAGGGCGAATATACCGCCATGCTTGCAATGGCGAGATGTCACTGTCCCGGAATGACTCTAGTCCGTAATCACAGTATGCTTTTTTTTGACCCTGATGCCCTGATCCCTGCAGGCGCCGTGTAGTCACTTTCTGTCCGGCTGCTGGTAGAACAGCGAAATACCAATCCCCAGGCACCCTCGCGAGTAGCGGAATCGCCGCATAATTGCGCACAGCCTTGCAAAGCCTGAGGGGCTGCCATAGACACCATCAACAGGAATACTTGCTTAACGTCTGGATATTTGCGCATTTGAATTGACCTGGCCAATATACCGGTGCAGTGCATGTGAGAGTATTTCAAGTCTACTGCACAGTCCGTCTGTTCTCGACGAGGGTTAGTTTCGGCAAACACGCGATATATCTTCCCCTATCCGGGCCCACTTAATTTTCCCCTAAGCGCCAGCCCGCCAGGCCACCTGGTCGGCGGTTTTTTTGCCCGCAAAAAGAAAAGCCACCCTGAAATCCTTCAAGTACATCATCGACCTCGATCAGCTTGGCGACGATGTACACCATGTCACCTGCGAGAACCCCTTGGTCGGTAGATCATGGATCCAACTTATCATCTCCATAGCGATGGCTATCTTGTTCTCATAGTATGTGAGGATGTTAACCGTGTGCTGGAAGATCTTGACCTGCCGTGGCAGCCGTCAGAATTACCTTTCGAGTGTTCCCTGGTCTTCCCCCGGTTTGGCCGATACCAGAATGGATAAAATCCGAACCATGCCAGGCAGCTATAAGCTAATCGGCAGTATTCGGACTACGAGTATCACTGCCCCATGGCGTCTACTATAGTGGGGCCATAGACAACTGTATTGCCTACCTGGCTAATCCGGTTGTTGCCGGCAGGGGCAACTCCCGGGTAGAGTCTATGCGTTCCCGAGCCATGGTTGCCTTTCCACTGCGAACGCAAAACACGATCATTTGGGAGTTAATCTTCATGGATCATGTGGTGAGACAGAAACTGAACGAGATCAGGCGAAAGCAGCTGGCGTCACAGGAAATATTGCAGACCGCAAAACCACCTGTATCCAGCAATGACAAATCACAGTACCTCGTGGCTCTGGGAGGAGTTGCGGTTGGGCTGATAATTGCCGTCATTGCATGGTTAGCGAGATCATTATTGATAAGCGATGGTGTCAGCATAATCTCACCAGACCCACGTGTTGCCATTCACGCCAGCAGGATCACTGAAACAACTGGACAAATCAATCTGCTGAATGACCGTATTGAATCACTGACCGAATCCATACACGGCCTGGAATCGAGGCTCAAGCGAGTTATGGAGTTAACCGATTCCATCAGTGATATCGGGATGAAGCACACACCTACTTCACAGCAACCTATACCTGATACTGCTGACATAGTACCCGCATCCGACAAAAAGATGATTTATCCTTCCAGGGCATCTGACCCCACGAACAGAGCTGAACAGTCTTTTATACCGACACACTCTGTCAAGGCCAAACTGAACCTCAGACCCGCCATGTCACTGGACACCAGGCCAATCGCCGTATTGCAAGCAGGTACAGAGGTTCAATACATCCATGGGGATGGCAATTGGTTTTATGTGAACACCGAAAAACACGGCAAAGGCTGGTGCGCTTCTGAATACCTGTCGCCATTACCACCCGCTCAACGAGTTACAAAACAGAATTTATCACCGGAGTAACTGGAGGAATAAATACAACAAATAGTGCGTGCGACATTGCTGCATACCCGGCTACTAATGTCACATATTCAAAAGACTAGTCTTTCTCGTACTTTACCAACTCGGAAATATAATCAATGCACTCCACCTCTTCGACTGCTATATCATTTATACGGCGACTGGGAATAAGCCGTCGCTCAAATGCAAAACGTTCACCCACAACGCTCAGTGGAAATGCAGCCTTTACAGCGATATTCCGGCGTTCTGTTACTCTTCTCTCTTTCATCGAATTCCAGCTCTCTAGATAGAGATAATTAATCTTGCATCCAGATTAGATTCCTTGAATGCATCTATAATATCCCGGGATGACATGGCATTACGATCATATCTTACGACCATGAAGTGACCACGCAACTCTGCAATATTTGCTTCAAGTATTCCACTCTCATCCGACATCCTGGATAACAGGGCATTTTGCTGCTGCTTACCAAGATCATCGCCTATGTGAACAACAACCTCGACAGACTCACTGTTATCTGCCGGAATTATTTCCTGATGTGAGGTATTTTTCGCTGCCAATCCCATAACCATGACCCTCTAGATAAATATTAAATGCGTTCCCGGAATTCTGGGTGTCAAGATGAAGTCGCCAGACACTCTTCCCCACCCTTAGGAATAATAAATTACCTTCCTTTGATATTTTATTGTCCTTTAGTACAACGTACGACATTGCCAGTGCATAAATTTCAATGGATGCTTTGAAGCACACGCCAATACCACGTCGGCTAACCCAACCACCCCTACTGAGTCTCAAAGCACCCCCGCAAAACAAACTCCCGCCGGCCCACCCGGTCGTCGGGTTTCTTGAAGTCCATCATTTGCCCGGGGGTATCCCGGGCATTATTAACTCTTGCGGGAGGACGTAATGAGTCAACCGGAGGTGGAGATGATACTTGGGGCGATGAACTGAGGAGATCCGGAATCACAGCCCCTGAAGGGAAACAGAAAAACCGGAAAGCTGGCACCCTGACTGTCCAGACGGCGACCGGCTCGCCAGAATTTGAGATTCTCTGCCCGCCCAGTTACTTCTACCTGTTCCCGGGTGGTGATTTGCCATCCACTGATCTTATGGGCGTCCATTACCGGCATTGATGATAATGGTGAAGAACTGCCAGAACCTGACGGTTGACATTCAGCATATCTACACGCTGACCTGCCCCAGGCTGCCGCGAGTTCCTGGCATGACAGGGCGACCCTCAGGTACATACTGCTGCATGACCGTCATCTTCAGGAACCATTCTCGTTTACTGTCGGTTTTCTCGTTTCTCTGATGTAACCCGGTTACATCTCATTAATACGCGCCATAAGATCATTCCAGATTGTTCGCGCCCAACCTGATTCGATCGCTTCCCGAAAGCCTCCGGCATGCGGTTCTTCAAGTTCAGTTCGAAAGATGTTTTTCAGTTGAATCACACTCAACCTGAGTGTGTAATTTACGCCCTGATGTTCGAGCAGAATATTCCAAACCCACGCTGCCGGTAGAGTAATGACGAACAGGGCTCCAAACCATGGTGTTCTGCAACGGCGTCAAGGATCTCTCTTGGCGTGGAGCGCTCCTGAGCCGATGCCGTTGAAGTCTCATCGTCTATCGCGATAGCTGGAACGAGCTGTGCCTCGCGTTCAAATACGGGGCTCCAGGTGCATGACGCCACCGAAACGATAACCAGCAGCATAAGAACCGGTCGTGCTGAGTACATCTTCTGCCTTTCTGGTAATCGGTTCAGCAGATACGGACAGACACCTGTATACACATACCGATCATGAAACGATGAGGCATAATTATCTGCAATTGCCACAAGCCGTGAAGGTCCGGGCGGGGGGCGGAATTTGTCTTTAACTTATTGTTTGTACTGGCTTAAACTGAACGAACACATCCGGCCATCCCGGACAAGCAGGAAAGCATAATCGCACCTGGATGTTGGTTTTCGTGTCAATCAGAACCTGATTGAGCACGCCAATACAACACTGTCGGAATCCATGCCTACATCTTCATATGTACGACTCCCGACATAAGCGAGCTTAACGCTGGAGTTCGGACTGATTGAATACCCTGCACTGATACCAAAAAGCAGATCCCGCTTCTGATCATCTTTTTTTTCCCCGTTAACCCTGGACTCCCCGCCCCGGTCATGCGCAGCGCCGAGTGAAACCCACCAGTGCTGCGGAGAGAAGTAGACAATATGGGTCTGGAGCGCGTACAAAGGATCTTGCTCGCGCTTGTTGTTGCCGAAGAATTCATCATTATCGGTGTACAGGAATACCGAGCCCGTCAGCTCATACGACCAGTGACCACGGGTATGCACAAAACCTAATTGCGGTCGTATAACAAAACGGTTTTCCCCCAGATTCAGCAGCTTGTCCTGCTTGTATTCACCGAGCGGGAGCCCGATGGCCAGCGCTGCACCGACAACAGTATTCTCCGGATGAGATACGCGGTACGAATGGAACTCCTTACCCCTGAGTGCCGGTGCGCCCAGAAGGTTGACTGACAAACGAACACGGGGATCCCCCAAACCCTTTCTCTGCACAGAAGCGGGCTCCCCAGCCAGCAATCCCTCCCACCGGGCGTCCATGTAAGGTAATCGGACATCGAAACGGGCGGATTGGCCCAACAGATCGAATGCATACAGGTAAGATACGATGGCTGTATCGATATCGACTTTTGCATCATCGATTTCGAGTACCGGATCGAATGCGATATCAGCATCGGTTTGAACGATGCCTGCTCCAATAACTTTCATGCCGACCGGCAGAGGCGTCCACCGTCGGGGTTCTATGTCCTGCCCGGTTGCAGTGCCTGTAACCGACAGAAATACCAATGCAGTGACAATGAGTGTGCGTCGGTGCCGCATTTGCCAGAACCCCTTTTCAGCCAGTCACCGTGCTGCAAATCGGACAGCAGAGCAAGAGCCTGAGCTGAATAACCGGCTCGTGGTTAACACAGATCATCCGATGCAATAACTCAGGCACTATCCGTTGAAAGCCAAGAATCACCCGAAATCACCGTTGCCTCGAATCCCGGACAAGTCGGGAACGCAGCAACACCGGACGCTCACATCATTCAAACGGACTTCAACTTTATATTGCTGCCAGGCGTAATACAGGCTCAATGGGTTCGCCGTCCACCGCCCGGTAATATCTGTTCCATCATTCCTGATGGGTTCATTTGCTGGATCTGTTTGCTCCCCTGGTTGAAGGCCTGCCCCAGGACATGAACACTATTTTCCATGCGTACTATAGAGTCATTCATCGTGCGCATACTATTCTGCATTTCCCTGACATCCTGCGACATGGAACCGACATAACCGGTCATTTCACTCATCGATCTGCTCATGTCGAACATCAGCTTGAGAAACAGAAGTGCAATTACCACTGCGCTGGAAAATAAAAGAATCTGTAACGATTTGCTGGTCATGATCTTTGCGCTCGCACTCTTTATATCACTGTAGTTGTGGGAATTTTAGCAGATCTTCATGATGAGAGGCGCCCGGCATGAATGTCCATCTCAGCAGGCGGGTTCAACCGGTGAGCGCAACACTCTATCTTTGCGGAAAAAATGGCGTGTAAGCGATGCTTTTCCGGTCATGGACAAGTTCACGCCTGCGTAAAGGACCGGGATGTGGGGCCGCTAGCAACGCGTGAGTCACTTATCAATGCTAATATATGGCATAAAAACCAATAACCACCGGTTCCGGTTTCGGGTTACAAACGCCGGGGCAATACCTCCTCAGCACTCAGCAGCTTCCGGATCGCCCCGGTCAGTTACACCTCTCCGCCAGCGCCGCGCGTTGCAATGAGTCTCAGGTGACCAGCAGGGTATCGCCGCTAACAGTGCCATGGCTCGACAGGTCGCCTTGGCAGTTGCCGGCATTCACCAGACATCCAGCCGGGACCGGGCATCAGTGGGAAACGCGGGTTGCCTGGCCGCTGGAGATCACGCGTACGCGGTCGCCGACCGAGTATCGTTCATTTGGCGACAGGCCCTGCACAACGGCGATGGCGCGGCCATCATCCATCTTGAGGGTGATCTCCACGCCGGTGGTGCGTGTCACACCCTCCTCGATCGCGGCACCCGCCAGGCCGCCGGCTACCGCGCCGATCACCGCCATGACCTGGCCGGTCTTGCCGCCCCGGATACTGCTGCCGGCAATGCCGCCCACGGCGGCTCCCGCACCCGCGCCGATGGGGGTCTTCGTGCCCTCGATCTGAACCGGTCTCAGTTGCTCGATGATACCGTATTCAACCTTCTGCACGGTCCTCGCCTCGGACCGGCTGTAGCTCTCGCCGGACAGGTCAGACGCACACCCAGCGAGACCGGTGGTAAAAACCAGCAGCAGAACAAGCATGTTTTTCATGGGACATTCTCCCGGGATCAATACCCGCAGGTTGCACAACCGCCTTCTCTAATACAAAGTAAAGCATAAATCCCAGGATTATGGCTTGCCACGATGCTTGACAGGCACAGGCAAGGATCGCAGGAATACGCTCAATGGCAAGCCAGGGGAATAACCGGGCGTGAATCACCCTGTGCAACTTTCAGTGAACTGCAACGACAGTACCTGGGGAAGGCCGCGCCAGTTGTACTGTCGTCATGAATGCCTGTGCGGCATTACCTCTGCCATCTCAGACACTCTGGTAATGTCGCCGTTCAGCATTTTGACCGCATGCGGGTATTTCAGTCCTGCCCCATACTTTTTGTCATTCGGTGCTTTTTAGCGTCTTCATTGCCCGGTTTCAATAAGTATATTTTAAAAATAGGCCGCATTTATCCACAGGTGAGCGTAAATACTCGCAACATAACCGAGCGCAATGACCGGACTCCACTTGAGATGACCGAAAAATGTGTATTTACCACGTGCCTGCCCCATCAGTGCAACGCCGGCAGCCTAGCCGATTTTAGAGCAGGCTGCCGCCAACACCGGCCGTAAGAGTCATCATCAGCATGATCTTTTCACCGCCACCCACGGGATGCTCACCAGGTATGGCGAAAGACATAATGATGGCCGGCACCAGGAAATTCAGCGCCGCTGGCAGGAACAGGGCAAAGAAGGTCCAGAATTCCACAAAGCCCTTCTGCCAGACCATCAGTGTAGTGATATCGCCAAAGGGTGAAAACGCACCGCCGGCATTGGCACCGACGACGATGTTGATACAGGCCAGAGTGACAAAGCGGCTGTTATTACCCCCCACAGACAGCACTACGGCACACATGAGCAATGCCGTGGTCAGGTTATCCGCCACGGGTGAGATGAAAAACGCGAGCGCACCGGTAATCCAGAAGAGGGAACGGAAACCGAAGCCGCGCGCAATCAGCCAGCCACGCAGTGCATCGAACACACGGCGCTCTTCCATGGCATTGATATAGGTCATCGCCACCAGCAGGAATACCGTCTTCCAGCTAACCGCGTCATAGGCTTCCTCGACATTCAGGACTCCCGACAACACCATCCCGATCGCACCGGTCAGCAAGGCAACCGAAAGACGGATGTCGGTAAACAGAACCATGCTCAGCGCAATACAGAAAAACAGGGCCGTCCATCCCACCTTTTGCGGGCGCGACTCCTCGCGCGGATACTCGGTGGTGACTACCACGAAATTCTTGTCTTTCTCGATTCTCGGCAACACGTCCCAGGGGGTATGCACCACCAGCGTGTCGCCGGCCTGGAAAGGCATATTGCGAATATCTTCACCTTCCCGCAGCGTCTCGCCGTTGCGGTGCAGGCCGATCATCTCCAGTCCGTAGGTCTTGCGCATCCAGACATCGCGCGCACTCTTGCCAACAAGGCTGGAACCGGGAGGAATGACGACTTCCGCGATAGCGTCTTTGTCGAGGAAAGGTCCCCCGCAAAAGTACGCAGCGCTGTCCGTTTTTTCAGGCCGAACTCGTCGACAAAACGGGCGAGATCTGCCGGGTCGGCGACCACGCCCAATACCATGCCGGCCCTGATATCGACGTCACGCGCCAGTGCGCCCGGGCCAGCCCGGTTGACATCCCCCTGACATTTGGTGGCGATAATACGTACCCGGTAGGCCGTTTCCACATCATCGAATTTCAGGCCGATCAGTTTACTGCCGTCCTTTACCAGCAGCTCGGAAAGAGAGAGATTGACGCCATACACATCCTGAAAATACTGCATGGCATCAGACCCGATGGTCGAACTTTCACTCTTTGTTTTAGGCAATACGAAGCGGCCCGCCAGCACAAAATAGAGTATTCCCGTTATCACCAGCGCCAGCCCGATCGGGGTCACCGAGAACAGCACCCGGGTTTCCATTTGCTGCTCGGCCGGTAAGGCCTTGTTTGACGTCAGGATCAGGTCATTGAGCAGGATCAGGGTGCTGGAGCCCACTATGGCCATGGTGCCACCCAGGACCGCGGTAAAGCCCATCGGCATCAGCAAACGTGACATGGGCAGGCCGGAGCGTGCCGAGATACGTGAAACGACCGGCAGGAACAGGGCGGCTGCGCGCCCTGGACAACTGCTATGGTGTCAGCCTGATGCAGCGCAAGGGTCGGCGTCTGGAACTGACGCCTGCCGGGGAAAAGGTGTATGCCTATGCACGCCTGACGCTCGACCACCAGACATCATCGCTCCATGACCTGGCATCGTTACGGACTGGTCAGAACAGGCTGCGCCTTGAAGTCACGTCTGCAATTGGCGAGCACATGTTGCCGGATCTGCTTCTTAACTTTGCCGATACCTATCCTGAGTACCAAGTCGATAGCCGAATGGGATACACGCGCCGCATCCAGACGCGCCTTGCAACCGGCCTGTCTGACATGGCACTGCCCGAACTGGCACCGGACCATCCTGACATCCTGGTGCAGAAGTGGCTGGACGATGAAGTGGTACTGGTCTGCCGTCCAACCCACCCGCTTCGGGGCATTGACCTGATACCGGTGACGAAATTGAACCAGCTGAGTTACATACTGCGCGAGCGAAGTTCCTCCATGCGCATCACCCTCGAAAAGGCCCTGAATGATATTGGCATTGATCAGGTACCGATAGCCATGGAAGTCGGTTCCATGGATACCATCGTGGAAATGCTGCAGCGCGGCAAACATGTAAGCTTCCTTCCTCGCCTTGTGGTCGAAGAGGCGCTGAACAAGGGCAGCCTTTACCACATCAGGATCCAGGGACTGTGCATAAATCGCACATTGCGGATCGCTCGCACCCGTTCTAATCTGAATAATGCACTCTGCGAAGCGTTTATTCAGATATTGCGCGGGATGAAGCCCTTGAGCGCCTAATCTGCGAATAGCCTGCTATTTCACGGTAAGGTTGGCTATTAATACCGAGTTAACGGCGATGCGTCGTCGGCTGTAACGGGACGACTGCCTGATGGTGCAAGCGGAGAGGAGCACCGAATGCTGGAATATATTCGACAGTCAGTATTTGAATAAAGCTTTTTGACAGATCAGAATTGCGTTATCGGCAGCTTTAACCATTACACGCTGCGTGAATTACACATTACCTGTTTTACTAAAAGTCATCAGATACACAACAAACCATCACGGATAAGTTAGCAATCCACCTTGCATTGCATGGTGTGCTTGCAGTGACACTGGACGCATTAGCCGGCCTTTCCTTGTGGCGTTCCATACTGAGAAATACCAATGTGGCGGACTGGCATTTGCTTCATGCAAGTGGCACGTCGAGGGGTATCATGCTGATCGCCCTGGCTGCCATCATTAGCCTGCCAGCACTGCCAACGTGGCAGATCACCATGCCGGCATGGCTCATCATTTATTTTGTCTGGTCTTCCGTTTTAGCCATGCTGGTCCGGGCAATATGTGGCGAGCCTGGCTTTGCCTGGTCGGGTTCACCTGCCAATAAACTTGTACATGTTTTTATACGTAACCGGGACTATCATTTTATTTCCGGCTTTATTGCTGCTGGCGGTCGGTTTATACAAGGCGCTGGCACTATAGTTGAAGATGTGGTCGGCCAAAAACATCAGCGCCCGGCCAGACCTCAGGCTATTCAGTGCTGCAACTCACAGACAGGCCTTGCGCGAACAGCATCAGGCTGAAAGTCCCTACCCAGGCCAGCCCCAACCGAACCCCTCACGCCCGACCTGTTCCCGGATCGGTCGATTTCATATTGCCCGCAACCAGGCGAACCCCC
>Ga0209536_100002410_pt1 | contig 30476 bp, 25 predicted proteins | sample DeeMarSeWOR28_12_FD_187461 | JGI IMG/M metagenome (GOLD analysis project Ga0209536, IMG submission 187461) | Marine sediment microbial communities from White Oak River estuary, North Carolina - WOR-2-8_12 (SPAdes) (version 2) | ecosystem: Environmental > Aquatic > Marine > Intertidal zone >...
CTCTACGAGCACAAGGTGTTCGTCGAGGGCGTGATCTGGGGTATCGATTCCTTCGACCAGTGGGGCGTGGAGCTGGGCAAGAAGTTGGCGACGAAGCTCATCGAGCCTGTTGCCAGGGGTGCTGGCTATGAAGGAACAAACCTTTCGACGGCTGGTCTCGTGTCGCTCATCAACAAGCTGCGCTGATCCGGGAAGGCTATGCGATCCGGCACCTGCTACATTGCTTTGCTGTTGCTCACATGGTTCGCGCTGCCGGTCCAGGCGGACCCTCTGGCACGCCCCGGCGACATGCTGCTGCGGCACGATATCCGGCTGCTGGTCGACGAGGGCGTTATCAATATGCCCGTCAATACCTGGCCGATTCCGTGGGGTGACGTCTTCAACCAGCTGGAGCGGACGACCGCCGGGGAACTATCGCCCGAAGTGGCCGGTGCGATCACCCGGCTGCGCGACCGGGCGCGGTGGGAGCTGGACACGGGCGAGTGGTACCTGACGGGCTCGGCGAGCGCTGCAGCGGAACCTCGTGTCATTCGCACCTTTGAAGACACCCCGCGCGAGGAGGCCGAGGCCGGCGTCGCATTCTCCTGGACGGGCAACCGCTTCACCCTGAACCTGTCGGCCGCATACGCGAACGACCCGGTGGATGGCGAGGAATTCCGTCCCGACGATACCTACCTCGGCATGGTACTGGGAAACTGGATGGTGACGGCCGGCTGGCAGCAGCGCTGGTGGGGGCCGGGCAACGACGCGAGTTCGATAATGTCGAGCAACGCGCGGCCGAGGCCCGGGGTCACATTGCAGAGAAATCTCAGCACGCCGTTCGAGACGAAGTGGTTGAGCTGGCTCGGGCCGTGGAACCTGACCACGTTCATGGAGCACCTCAATGATGAGCGAGCGACGGCAGATCCTCTGCTGTGGGGTTTTCGGTTCGGATTCCGCCCGTTGAGAGGTCTAGAGATCAACGTGACGCGAACCGCGATGTGGTGTGGTGAAGGTCGCCCCTGCGATCTGGGTACTTTTCTCGATGTACTGAAGGGCAATGACAACAAGGGGCAGAATACGACACCCGAGGACGAGCCGGGCAACCAGATGGCTGGTTACGACATTCGCTGGTCTTTGCCGAAAAACATTCCGATCGCTTTTTATATGCAGTGGACCGCCGAAGACGGCAGGGGGCAAGGCCTTCCGCTCGGCAATCTGCTGCGGCTTGTCGGCTTCGAGCATTGGGGCACGATCGCCGGGCTGTCCCACCGTACACACATCGAAGTTGCAGAAACGACATGCCGGGAAGGGGGGTTCGGCTTCAGCGACAAGAAGCCCAACTGCGCTTACAACCATCCTCTTTATCCAACCGGCTACCGATACAACAAGCGCGTAATGGGGCACTCGATCGATGGTGATGGCCGGTCCTACTCTCTCGGCTCAACATTGGTACAATCCGCCGGTCACACTTGGAACGTCTCACTCCGTTACATGCAGATAAACGTCGAAGGAAGCCCTGATTCCCGCCATTCGTTGTCGGCGACGCCGCAAGACCGGGCAGAATTCCAGATCAGTCACGAGCGCCACACGCGTTTTGGGCGATTCCACGTTGGTGTCGGCTATCAATACATCGATGACGAGGCGAGCGGTGCCGATACCGCGGACGTAACCGCCTTCCTGAGCTGGAGCACGCGATGAGCATGCGTAGGACCTTGCTCCTGCGTATTGTCGTCGCGGCATATATCGCTCTTGCGAGCGCTGCGGGTCTGGCGCAATCCATTCAGCTGTCGCCCGAGCAGCAGGCAATGCTCAACCAGTTGCCGCCAGCGCAACGTCAGCAGGCTCTCGATGCGCTCGAGCAACTGCAGAGGCAGGCTGCTCAACCGCAGGCCCCGCAGGCGGTCGACAAAGAAACGGTGCCGGTCCCGGGTATGGAAGAGGACCCGCTGGCTTTCCTGGAGCAGGAGCAAGAAGAGGCGAGCGCGCAAGGGGGAAGTCGCCTCGTAATCGATTTCGAGCCGCGGTTCGATCTGCAACGCGACGAGAAAAAAGCGATCGATGAAGACCCCGCTCTTCGCAGAATAGTGGGCAGCCAGTATTTCGAGCTCGATGACAGGGGCGCGCTGTCCATTCCCGGATTGCCTGAGATCCCGTTGCAGGGGCTCACCCAGGAGGCGATCGAAGCGCGGCTCAGTGCGGAGCCCGCATTGAAGTCATTTGACATTTCAGTTCTTCTGCTCGACGTTGAGTCCGCGGCGGCCGAGGCGCTGGAGCCTTTCGGTTACGATGTCTTCGGCTCTCAGGCGACAGGCTTCAGGCCCGTAACCTCGGGGCCTGTGCCGCCTGACTACGTGCTCGGTCCAGGCGACAGTGTCCGTGTGCAGTTATTCGGCAACGTCAACGGTATTTACGAGTTCGAGGTCTCGCGCGACGGCATACTGAACCTGCCGGAACTCGGTCCGATTACGGTTGCCGGACTGCCGTTCTCCGAATTTCGTGAGGACCTGAACCGACGCGTCGAGCAGATGCTCATTGGCACCCAGGTGAGTGTCACCATGGGCCAACTGCGTACAATTCAGGTCTTCGTACTCGGCGACGCCAGCTGGCCCGGATCCTACGTCGTAAGCAGCCTGTCGACGATCAGCAGCGCGCTGTATGCGAGTGGCGGCATCAGCGAAATAGGCTCATTGCGACGGATCCAGCTGAAACGAAACGGACGTGTCGTTGCGAGTCTCGATCTCTACGACCTCTTGTTACGTGGAGATACTTCCGACGATGTCCGGTTGCAACCGGGTGACGTCATATTCATTCCGCCAGTTGGTAAAACGGTCGGGGTTGTGGGCGCGGTCAGACGGCCGGCGATTTACGAACTGGTCGGTGAAACACGCGCAGACGAACTTGTCGCCCTTGCCGGGGGTCTTCGCCCCGTAGCCTACCCTGCCGCGGCCCGCATCGAGCGTATCGACGAAAACAATCGCAGAATAATTGTTTCGGTGGATGTTGAAGATGCGAGAGGCGCTCGCACAGCCATGTCCGATGGCGACACACTCTATATACCGGAGGTGTTGCCGCGGCTACAGGACTCGGTTGTCCTGACTGGCCACGTGCAGCGACCCGGTGCTGTCGAGTTGCGGTCGGGCATGCGACTCGCAGACCTGATTCCGTCCGCGAATTATCTTCTCCCTGGTGCGGATACGGATTACATACTGATTCGCCGAGAGGACGAGCAAAACCATGTATCCGTGATATCGGCCAACCTGAATGACGCGTGGTCGAACCGGGGGTCTGCGGAGAACATCGCGCTCAGGGCGCGGGACACCGTGCACGTTTTCAGCCTCGCGTTCGGCCGGCAGCGCATCATCGAACCGTTGCTCGAGGAACTGAGCCTGCAGGCGCGAGTTGGCGCGCCTTTCAGCGAAGTCAGCATTACGGGCAGCGTCAAAGCGCCGGGAACTTATCCGCTCGAAGGCGGCATGCGCATCAGCGACCTGATCCGTGCCGGTGGCCGCCTGTCGGAAGAGGCGTACACGCTGCGTGCCGAGCTGGCGCGCTACGAGATCGTCGACGGTGAGTACCGCACGAGCGAGGTCATCGACGTCGATCTCGACGCAATTCTCAGGGGCAATCGTGACGCAGACCTTCCTCTGCAGGAGCACGACAACCTGCGTATCAGCATGGTCCCCGAATGGGACAGCCTGTGGAGTGTGAGGCTCGAGGGTGAGGTGAGGTTTCCCGGCATCTACCGTATTCGACGCGGCGAGACCCTGCGGCAGGTATTGCAGCGCGCCGGCGGATTGACGCCTGCCGCGTTCCCGGAAGGTGCGATATTCCTGCGCGAATCCTTGCGGGACCGGGAGCAGGAACAAATCGATGCCTTGGCGCGCCGCCTGGAGGCCGATATCGCGACCCTGTCTCTCGAGGCACGCGATACGAGTGGAACCCAGACACTCGAGACCGGGGAGTCCCTGTTGCGCCAGCTCCGGGAGCTAGAGGCAGTCGGCCGGCTGGTGATCGATCTCGAGCAGCTTTCCGTGCGAACGTCGTCAGCAGACGTCGTCAATGATGTTGAGCTGCGAGACGGCGACCAGCTGCTGGTGCCGAAGCAGTCCCAGGAAATTACCGTGCTTGGCGAGACTCAGCAGAACACGTCGCACCTGTTCCAGCCCGGCCTCTCACGTGATGATTACATAGAGATGAGTGGCGGGTTGACGCGCCGTGCTGACAAGAAACGCATATACGTCGTGCGCGCGAGCGGTGCCGTGGTCACTGGAAGCCGCTCCCGGTGGTTCGGCCGCCGGCAGGGCGCCGAGCTTATGCCCGGCGATACCATTGTCGTGCCGCTCGATACGGATCGCATCAGGCCGCTCACGTTCTGGACGAACGTGACACAGATACTCTACCAGGGCGCTCTGGCCGTCGCCGCCATACAGACGTTCAGAAACTAGCGCGGGGCCGGCCTCGGCCAGCCATGAACGACACGACGACTAACGAGGAAGCAAGGTTAGTGCCGATCATTCGATTCTTTTTTCGCCATCTTCTGTTGATCTTCGGCTTGTCGTTTGCGCTCGGCGTGCTGGCATTCGTCGGGTCCGCGTTCATGACTCCCATTTATCGCTCCGACGTTCTGCTGGCGCCCGCGGAGGAATCCGGAGGGGGGGCGCTGACAGCGATGCTATCGAATTTCGGCGGGCTGGGCCGGCTTGCGGGTCTCGGCAACACGGGCCCGACGCGCAAGGACGAGGCGCTTGCGATGCTGCGATCGCGGGCGTTCGTTGCCGCATTCGTCGAATCGAATGACGGCTTTGCCGTCCTTTATCCGGACGCCTGGGACGCAGATGCGGGTGTCTGGGCCACCTCGGGCGAGGACGTGCCGTCGGACCAGGATATTTACCTGCGCTTCACGCGTTCCGTCCTGAGCGTCAACGAGAATCCGGACTCCGGGATCATTACCGTCGGTATCTCGCTTCCCGACCGGCTTGTCGCCGCGGAATGGGCGAACGCGATCGTACACCTGCTCAACAGCAAGTTCCGCGAGCATGTTGCCGCCGAAGCGCAGCGGAGCATTGAATACCTGTACGGCGAGCTCGAGAAGGCAAGCTCGGTCGAGCTGAGGCAGGTAATACACCGCCTCATCGAGACACAGATCCAGACGATCATGCTCACGAACGTGCGCAAGGATTTCGTGTTTCGAATTATCGACCCCGCCATTCCGCCCGACGCCGACCGCGTGGAATCGCCGCGCCGCGTGCTGCTGGCGTTTTTCGGGCTGGTCTTCGGCGGGTTTTTCGGCTTGTTCATCGCGCTGGTTCTCGAGGCGCTCCGCGCCGCGCGCCGCGTCGAGGCCGTGGCGCGAGGGTGAGGACATCGAGTGGCTAAGCCGGCGGGAACAACCGGTCCGGCCGGTCCCGTCCGGCTGGTCGACGTGCTGGCGGTCATGCGCCAGCGTATCTGGTTCCTGAGCATGATGACGGCCGCCGTATTCGCCGTGGCTGCCATTGTCGCGGTCCTGGAGCAGCCAGTGTATCGGGCATACGTCACGATGGCGCCGGCGGAGCCGGTCGCCGACCCCGACCGGGTGGCACTTCCCACCGAACTGCTGGGCGTTGGTCTCGCCGGCGCCGGCCAATTGGGTGGGTTCCAGGGCCGCACCTCGTTAAACGAAGCATTTGCAATTCTCAGTTCGAGAACCATTAGCCGCCGTTTTATCGAAACTGAAGGCCTGATGCAGGTTCTGTTCGCTGACTTGTGGGACCCGGATGCCGGGACATGGGCTGTTGAGGATCCGGAAGACATCCCGACCGTGGACGACGCGATAGAAGTTTTTCAGCGTGATGTGCGATTTATCTCCCGCAACCAGCAGACGGGCTTCATGCGCGTCAATATCGAGTGGTCCGACCCGGTGCTGGCCGCGGAGTGGGCGAACCGAATCGTGGAGCTGACGGACGAGGCAATCAGGGACAGGGACATCCGGGAGGCGCGCGCGAGCATCCGGTTTCTGCGCCAGCAGGCGAGCGAGGCGCCCCTTGAGTCGGTGCGGCGGCTGATCTACACGCTGATCGAGTCTTACTCGAAAACGGTCATGGTGGCGAGCGTCAAAGAGGATTATGCGTTCGACATCATCGATCCGGCCGTTGCGCCGCGTATCGACGAACCGATCAATATGCCCCTCAGCTTCAAGTTGTCATTGGCGCTGCTGTTCGCGCTGGGCTGCTCGCTGGTTTACATCATTATCGTTGCACAGCTGCGCGTGGAGGATCGATAGGTGCAGCCGTCGGGCGCCAACCCAGTAATCCGCGATGCAGTGCCTCCGCTGCTCGACACGTGGCTCAGGGCACTGCTGATCATCGTCCTCGCGCTGCCGTTCCTGGGCCAGGGAATTCCCTACCCGGGTGGCGTGTCGTTCTTCGTGCCTGTCGCCGTCCTTCTGCTGCCGGCATCGGTTCTGCTGACGATCGCCCGGCGAGGCCGGTCCGGGCTGATCATCGGCGATCCGGTCTTCATGATCATCTGCGTTGTCGTCCTGCTGGGCTATGCGTACGGGATCCTGCTGTCAGCCGATTATCCGGGCTTGTCGCTGATGCGCGACGCGATTACCGGCGTTGTGGCCATGATGGTCATATTCACGCTGGCGAATGGCGCCTGGAGCAAGCCGGATCGCGAGTCGCTGGTCAGGGCATTCGCCTGGACTCTGCTCGCTATCGGCGTCTTCGTTGGAGTGATCGGCGCGCTGAAGTTCTGGCTGTTCGTGACCCGTGGCCAGATGCTTGGCTTCGTCGTGGCAGCGAGCAGTGGCCCGTACCCCTGGGGGACGTCGCTCGTTTCCGACTACAACTTTTATGCGCTCACGATCCTCACGGCGATCCTGTCGGCGATGTTCCTGGCCGCGGGGCGCGGTCGGGCAGTCCAGGTCGTCCTCGGGCTGACGGTTGCAGTACTCCTCGTTATCGGTTTTCTTGCAGGCTCGCGGAGATTCTGGCTCGCAGCACCTCTGTTCATTGCCCTGCAGGCGGCGTGGATGATCAGCGCCAACGGATTTCGACGCAACCTGCCGCTTCTGGCGACCTTCGTGACCTTGCTCATTGCTGTGCCGTTGGTCCTTTTCGCGATCTTCGAAGACACGCTGACGCACCTGATGACGGCGGGGTGGAATCTGCAATACCGACTCAGCACCTTCCTCGATTCGGACTCGGGATTCGGGCTGGGGACGAGACTCGAACTCTGGTCCTCCGCAGCGGACAGGCTGGGCGGCGCTGCTCCCTGGATCGGCAGCGGATTCGACTACATGCGCTGGTTCAGCTGCGAGTTTGGCGATTGCAGTGGGGCCGGCTATCCGCACATGCCCGTGCTGTCAGCCTTCCTCTACGGCGGCATCATCTCCGCGATCTTCGTGGTCGCCTTTTACCTTTACACGACGCTTGCCGGATTCCGGCTACTGGCCGCCGGGCCGGTGCTGGGCTGGCTGGTATTCCCGATGATGGCGGCCCTGGTGTTCGCCGCCATATCTGCAAACGGGCCGCTGTCGATCCGCACGCACGTGCTTCTCGGTGCGCTGTGCGTCGGGCTGCTGTTCGCCGAACGAGCGGGCGCCCCGGCATTCGAGCTACAGGATCGATGACTCGATTATGGCGTCGCGTTTGAAGTATCATGCGCGCGCACCGCAAAGGACTGGATAATTGACTGGCAAGAGATTCGTATTGATCGGGGCGGCGGGGTATGTCGCTCCGCGGCACATGAAAGCAATTCGCGACACCGGCAATACGCTGGTGGCGGCGCTGGATATCAGCGATTCGGTGGGCATCATCGACAGTTACTTCCCGGACGCGGATTTCTTCACGGAATTCGAGCGCTTTGACCGACACGTCGACCTGTTGCGGCGCCGGGACGAAGCCGTGGACTATGTGTCGATTTGTTCGCCGAACTACCTGCACGATGCCCATATCCGGTTTGCGCTGCGCTCGGGGGCGGACGCTATCTCCGAGAAGCCGCTGGTTCTGAACCCTTGGAACCTGGACGGACTTCTCGATGTCGAGAACGACACTGGCAGGAAGGTCTATTCGATTCTGCAACTGCGACTGCACCCGGCAATCATCGAACTGAAAGAGAAGATCGGACGGAGTGACCCGGACACGCGATTCGATGTCGAGCTCACCTACATCACGTCGCGGGGCCACTGGTACGGTATATCGTGGAAAGGGAACGAGAAGAAATCCGGCGGTATCGCGACCAATATAGGCGTGCATTTCTTCGACATGCTGGGCTTCGTGTTCGGCTCCCTGCACGAAAACGTCCTGCATCATTCATCGGATACGATGGCGGCCGGCTACCTGGAATTCGAGCGCGCCCGGGTGCGCTGGTTCCTGTCGGTGGACGCGCGGCATCTGCCAGCCGCGGCGAGGGAGGCTGGTCAGCGCACCTACCGCAGCATCACGATCGACGGACAGGAGATCGAGTTTTCGGGTGGATTCACGGACCTGCACACGCTGTCCTACGAGCAGATTCTCGAAGGTAAGGGATTCGGGCTGGATGACAGCCGTGCCGCGGTCGAAGCGGTTTCGAACATTCGCAGGATGCGGCCGGTGGGGCTGAGCGGCAACTATCACCCCTACCTCCGGGAACTCGATTTGTAATCGGCACGAAGCAAGGCAACGAGAAACCGTGGAAACGAAAAAAGACTACCAGGTGCACGACAGCGCCATTATCGATGAGGGAGCGTCGATCGGAGCGGGCAGCCGTATCTGGCACTGGGTACATGTCTGCTCGGGTGCCCGGATCGGGAAGAATTGCTCGCTCGGCCAGAATGTCTATGTCGGCAATCGCGTGGTCATCGGCGACAACGTCAAGATACAGAACAATGTCTCCGTGTACGACAACGTGTACATGGAGGACGACGTGTTTTGCGGGCCCAGCATGGTGTTTACGAACGTCTACAACCCCCGCTCCGCCATTGAACGGAAGGCAGAATACCTGGATACGCGGGTAATGCAGGGCGCAACGATCGGCGCCAACGCGACCATCGTCTGCGGAACGACCATCGGTCGATATGCTTTCGTGGGAGCTGGTGCCGTCGTCACCAGGGACGTTCCGGACTACGCACTCGTCGTCGGTGTTCCAGGGCGCCAGATCGGGTGGATGAGCGAATTCGGCGAACAACTCGATTTGCCGCTCGAGGGCGATGACGAGACGACGTGCAAGCACACTGGCACGCGCTACGTGCTGTCGCGTGGAAGGGTATCCAGGGCCTGAACGGCAACACTGTCCGGTCCACGATTAAGCTATGCAATTCATTGATCTGAAGCGCCAGTTCGAACACCTGCGCCCGGCTATCGAAGGCCGGATCAGCAATGTGCTCGGACACGGCCAGTTCATACTCGGACCGGAAGTCCAGGAGTTCGAGCAGGCACTCGCCGATTATTGCGGCGTGAACCATGCTATCGGGGTCGGTAACGGCACCGATGCTCTGCAGCTCACGCTGATGGCCGCTGGTGTCGGTCCCGGAGACGCCGTGTTTACATCGGCGTTTTCATTTTTTGCCTCGGCAGAAGTCATTAGCCTGGTTGGTGCTACGCCCGTGTTCGTCGACATCGACGAACACACCTACAACATTTCTCCCGAAGCGCTGAAAGACGCGGTCGAGACCGTCGCGTTACGCGGTGAACTGGCGCCCCGAGCCATAATCGCAGTCGACCTGTTCGGCCTGCCGGCCGACTACGACCGCATATCGGCCGTTGCCGAGGACCATGGCCTGGTCCTGGTCGAAGATGCTGCGCAGAGCTTCGGTGGTGCGATCGGTAGCAGGAAGAGCGGAAGTTTCGGCCACATGGCCGCAACAAGCTTTTTCCCGGCAAAGCCGCTCGGCTGCTTCGGCGACGGCGGCGCGGTTTTCACGAATGACGATGCCCTGGCAGAACTGCTGCGATCACTGCGGGTGCATGGCAAGGGTCGAGACAAGTACGATAACGTCCGAATCGGTCTAAACAGTCGTCTGGACACGCTGCAGGCAGCGATACTGCTCGCGAAATTCGCGGAGCTTCCGGCTGAACTCGAGGCGCGGCAACGCTGGGCGGACGAATACGGTGCTCGGCTAGCGCAAAAGTTCATCGTCCCGCGGCTGCCGCCGGACACTCGGTCTGCCTGGGCACAGTACACGGTCAGACCGCGCAGCGGCGACCGGGAAGCGTGCATCGCAAAGCTTGCGGACCACGGTGTCCCGACGGCGATCTACTATGGTAAACCTCTGCACCTGCAGCCGGCGTTCGCGCACCTTGGCGGGCATGAAGGTCAGTTTCCCGTTGCGGAGCGTTGTGCTGCCACCGTCTTCAGCCTGCCGATGCACCCGTATCTGCGGGCGGATGAAGTTGACGCCGTTGTGAACGGGCTGCTCAAATGACAGGTCGGCGGTACGGCCGTGAAAGCACCAGCAATTGAATCGAGTCACCGGGTTCCTATGAACGACGCAGCAGCCGCACTGAGTGTGGGTTTCAAGGGCGAGAGAAGCTACATACAGGGCGGCGATATTTTCAATGCCGTTGCAGACAGGCTCGCGACCGACGATCCGGACGCCTGGGTCGAACATCTCGCATTTCGTCATTTTGCGCGGCGAGACTGCGACCTGGTTTGGGAAAGGCCATCGGAAACGGCTGTGCTGATTGCTCAAGGGCGGTCCGGACCGCCCGAGCGGAAGCGCCCGTTCTGGGTGATCGAATCGACGCGAGACGCGGTTGGCCGGCGGCCGTTCGACGAGGACAGCATCATGGACGCCGCGATTAGCGCGGGGAAGGTAATCTGGCTGGAGCAGCGGTCTGCGCACACGCTGATCGAGGAGATCATCGCACTGACGAAGCGACTTGCCTACGAGCTCACGCCGGACGTCGACGGCAAATGGGTTTTCGGGCAGATCGATCTTAAGGGCCCGCTCCCCGACATTTACCAGCGACTGCGGATCGAGCAGAAAAACCTGATCGCCGGGAGGTTCAGCGTCAATCATATTTCCTTCGACGATGCCGAGATCGGCAGTATTCGCTTTATTACGGGTGCCCCTTGATCGGGATACGAGACATATCGGTCTACCTGCCGGCCCAATCGATTGACAACGTCGAGCAAGGCGCGACTTTCGGCGAGACCGAGGATTTCATCAGGGGAAAGATCGGCGCGACGCGGCTGACGAGAAAAGCCGATAGCGAAGAGACATCGGACCTTGCCGTCGCTGCCGTGGAGCGTCTGTTCGCAAGCTCCGACCTGCGCGCCGACCAGGTCGACGCCCTCATCGTGGTAACGCAAAATCCCGACGGCTCCGGATTGCCGCACACAGCCGCCATCGTCCACAGCAAGCTGGGCCTCGGCGAGAACGTGGCTGCTTTCGATGTATCGTTGGGATGCTCAGGCTTCGTCTACAGCCTGAGCATCCTGAAAGGGCTCATGCAAGAAGCCGGTCTCGAGAACGGGATTCTCGTCACGGCCGATCCATACTCCAAAGTGCTCGATCCGGCGGACAGGGTCACGTCCCTGCTGTTCGGCGATGCCAGCACGGCGACCTGGCTCGCGGCAGACGGTGCCTGGCAAATCGGCAAACCGCTCCTGGCAACGGACGGAAGCGGCGGCGACAACCTGCGGGTTTGTGACGGCCGCCTGGAGATGAACGGCCGGCAGGTGTTCAATTTCGCCGCGCTGCGAGTACCTCCGCAAATCAATGCGTTGCTCGAAGCCGAGAGCCTCGAGCCAGAGGATGTCGACGTTTACTGTATTCACCAGGGCAGCGCGGCCATTGTGGACGCGGTTTCACGTCGTTTCCGCAGCGTAAAGGATCGCTTCGTGCTCGACATGGATGAAACCGGTAACACGGTGTCGTCGACGATTCCAATTTTGCTTGCGAAGTATCTCCACGAGCCCGATGTACGGAGAATTCTAATCAGCGGATTCGGCGTAGGCCTCTCCTGGGCATCGTCGATCATCACAAAAAGGACCTGACATGCTTTCGAAACAGCAAATTGAGGAGGCGATGTTGAATGCCGGCCTCGCGGTTAACTTGCCCACCCCCGTGCCGACAGATACGCCATTCTCGGACCTGGGAATGGATAGCCTGGACGTCTACAACGTCTTCGTGGAACTCGAGGTTCTAACGGGTATCCAGGTGCCGGACAATGACGTGGAAGACCTGCAGACAATCGACAGCATCCACGGTTACTTTGCAACAAAAGGCTAGTGGCGACCGAGTATCGCTCCCGCCGCTTCAGGGATGGCGATGCCCCTGCTATCAATGCGCTGTTCGAGCAAGTTACCGGTCGGCGGCGATCGGTCGAACAATTTGAATGGCAGTGGTTGAGCGCCCCGGGAGGGCCCGGCGAGATCTGGCTGATCGAGGCCATTGCCGATAACGGGGATGCCACGCTGATTGGCCACCACGGCATCATGCCAATACGATTCAGCAGGGGCGGTGACGATTTCCTTTTTGGCAAGACGGAAAATACGATGGTGCTCCCTGAGTACCGCTCCCGGATCCTGTATCCCCGATTCGAAAAGCGCTTTGCAGCGGAATACGAATCGCGTTTCAGCGCATTGTTCTCGACCACGGGCCCGCCCGAAGCGCTCCGGCAGCGGCGTGCATTGGGATATCGGTTTTCGTCCACCTGGGTGCGCGCACGATTCACAACGGGCGTGGGTGCTACTGCGCGACTCCTGTCAGGAATCCTTTTGCGCAGGATCTTCGCCCGGCGTCCCGGCAGCCCGCAGGCCGGGGAAGCCCGTTACGAACCCATCAGGGTATCCAGAGCCGGGGCACCTCTCGTGTTGCGCGCGCTGACAGACGGGCAGGCCTCCCGGGACGATTTCTTTTCCGGCTTCTGGCCGGGCTGCCGTTCGCGCTTTGGACTGACGCCAAGGCGGGACAGGGAAGACCTGGACTGGCGTTTCTGGTCGAATCCCTATGCACAGCACATCAACCTGGTCAGCGACGCGTGTTCCGACGAAACGGGCTACGTGATCCTGAAAACAAACGGGGCACGTCGGCGATCCGTATTGATCGAGGATATCGTGCCATCCAATCCGGGGATCGAAGGCTTCCGCCGGCTATTGGTTTCAGCGCTGGCGTGGATGCGTGCCAATCGCATCGATTCGGCGGATTTCGCGACTACTCGCGACCAGGGCACGGCAAATGACCTGATTGACGCCATGAGCGGCCGGAATTTGTACAATCGCAGATTATTGTCGCGGTTTCACCGCCAGCCGAGCGCGCAAATGCCGCGCAAGATCACCGCGAGTGGCCTCGCAGCAGGTCTGGACACGGCCGGCTGGTTCGTAACGCCGATGTTGTCGGAAGGGCGCAACGACTGACCGCCAGGAAAACTGAATTGCCCGGCTCGCAGAACCTGAGACAGGCCTCACTACAGCGCTATCGGCAGCACTGCGCCGAGGAGCCGTCGATTCCCGTGTTTGCGCGGGACTGGTGGCTGGACGCCGTTTGCGCGGGTGACTGGGACGCGGTGCTGGTGGAGAAGAACGGCCGGGTCGAGGCGTCAATGCCGGTCTTTCTGAGGCGCCGGGGCCCGTTTCGGTACCTCGTCCATCCGCCGTTGACCCCGGTTCTGGGTCCGTGGATACGGCCCACCGAGGCGAAGTACACCAAGCGCCTGGCGCAAGAGAAACGCCTGATGGCCGCGCTCATCGAAGAGCTGCCTGACTACGATTATTTCTTCCAGAAATGGCATCGTTCGATCGATAACTGGCTGCCGTTCTATTGGCGTGGATTCGAGCAGACAACGATGTACACGCACGTGATCGACGATCTGGGTGATGTCGACGCCCTGTGGCAGCGAGTGGATTCGCGCATCCGCGGTGATATTCGCAAGGCGCGCAACCGTAACGGCCTGACGGTGCGGGACAGCGACGACCTCGACGCGTTCATCGATATCAATGAAACGGTATTTCTTCGCCAGGGCAGGGCGCTGCCGTATTCGCACGATGTCCTGCGGCGGCTCGACGCTGCCTGCAGCCAGAGGGCCGCGCGGAAAATCTGGATTGCCGCGGACGACGAGGAGCGGATTCATGCTGCGATCTACGTGGTCTGGGACGAATCTTGCGCGTACTACCTGATGGGCGGGGCGGCGCCCGTTTCCAGGACGACGGGCGCGTCGAGCCTCCTGATATGGGAGGCAATCAGGCATGCAGCGACCGTGACACGCTCGTTCGATTTCGAGGGCTCGATGGTTGAATCAATCGAGCACTTCTTCAGGGGTTTTGGCGGGCGGCAGACACCTTACTTCGCCGTCAGCCACACGAAATCGCGGCTGGTGCGCGCCAGCCATTGTTTGAAATCATTGGTTATCGGCCGCTAGCTCGCGCTTAATCGTTGCAGCCGATGTATCGAGCAAGCGCTGCATCCAATTCGGGGTCGAGCGCTGATTCGGTCCTGCGTTCGAAGGCGGGCGGGATGTCGAACAGGCGCTCCGTCCGCGTGGAATATCGGGCCAGAAATTCCCCGAATTCATCGATGCAACGGTTCGCATGCTCACACAGCGATTCATAGCGGACTCGAAGAATCCTGCCGGCGGACACGCCGAATTCGTCGAAGTCGCGGTCGATCTGCGCGTAGATGCCTCGAATCTGTTCGACGACCTGGCCATGAGGCGGCAGCGAACGGAGCGATTCCACGGCCGGCGGTGGGACAGACCACCAGGTCGAGTAGCTGCCGGTGGCCTGAAGTCGTCCACGCAGCAGGGACCGCGCATTTTCGAGCTCGTCGCGTGAAACCACGACGAAAAGGGCTTCCGGAAACAGCTGGATAATGGGCCCGAGGCGTACCGACGCATAGAGGTTCTTGAGGAGCACCGGGCGGTCGAACGAGTTAACAAGAGCCGCGAGCGAGCGGCGCATTCGGCGCATTCTGGCGGGCTCGACGTCGCCGACCCCGACGAACGCCGGGTCGCGAGGGAAAAACCGGTACCACCAGCCGGCACATTCGCTCGGCTCGTAGCGCCTCGAAGTCGCCCCGTGGCGGGACTGGAAGTCGGACGGTCGCTTGCCACGCAACGGCGAGAGCAGCTTCTCGGCGAGCCCGGGAGCCCCGAAGTACCGGCAATGACCATTCGACATGTAGCCAATGTCGAAAGCATCGCTCACGAGTTGCATCAGCAGCGTGCTCCCGGAGCGCGGCGCGCCGACAATAAAGATAACCGGATGTCTGAGCGGAATCGCAGCCCGCGGCGCAACGATCGGTTCGATTGCCGGCAACAGGAAGCCGTTGGCAATCCGCAGGCCGAATGCTGCGAGTCGCTCAGTGACGGGGGCCATTGTCGATGAACTTCTCATACCAGAGTTCCAGGGCGACCAGGTGCCAGAGCTTGGTGGCGTCGAGCCGTCCCTGCCGATACTTGTCGTGCCACTGCCTGACCGTAAGGGCATTGATGGCATCCCGCTCCGCGAGGGCGGCAAGGCTCTTGTCGACAACCTCGCGCAGGGGACCTCCCAGCCATTGTCGCACCGGCATCGAGAATCCCTTCTTCGTCATTTCCAGGCACTCGGGCGCGATGTATTTCTTCGCGACTTCACGAAGCACTAGCTTCTGAATTCCGCCGTCCCGCTTCAGGTTGCTCGGTATGCGAAAGGCCGCCTCGACCAGTTCGTGATCCAGGAAGGGAAACCGACCCTCGATGGAATGCATCATCGTGAACTGGTCGATGCGGTGTACGTGATGATTACCAATGTAATTCATCAGGTCCATGAAGCTCAGCGCCTCGAGGTCGTCCCCAAATTCGACGTCCGAAGCATACAGGTCCCTCACGGATTCGATGCTATCGAAACCCTGTGCGGCACCCCCGGCAAACAAACCGCGAAGTTCCTCGTCCGAGTTGCGACGGTAAAGGAACGAGTGGAGGCGGTCGGCGGTGCTTATCCTCGAGACGTCGGCGAGCAATCGCCAGCGGCCGTGCAGCAGCGGAGAAATCGGGCGCAGAATGGCGCGCCATCTGCGCGCCAGTCTCCAGTAGTCGACATTCCGGTACCAGGAGTAGCCGGCAAAGAGCTCGTCGCCGCCGAGGCCGTTGAGTATCACCTTGACGCCATGCTCCGCGACGACCTCGGAAATAACGAAGTTGGCGGCGAAGCCGTAGTACGGTTCTTCGTAGCCCTCGACCCACTGGTCGAGTCTTTCCAGCGCGGTTGCCGCACTTACCCGGTGAATGACGTGCTTCATGTCGTACATGCGCGCCGTCGCCGTGGCTTGCGGAACTTCGTCGAGTTCAGGCGCCGTCTCCTCGAAGGCGAGCGTGAAGGCCTCTATGCCGGGATGAACGGTGGATGCGATCGCCGAAATGGTGGTCGAATCGATTCCCCCGCTCATGAAGGTGCCGACCGGTACATCCGCGATAAGGCGCCTTCGGATGGACGCGGTCAGCTGCTCCTCGAGCAGTTCGGTCGCATCGGCTTTCGTCATCTTGAGGTCCTGGCTGCCGACGGGAACGGACCAGTAGCGCCCGGTCTGCGTGTTACCGGATTCGTCAATCATCATCCAGTGTGACTGGGGCAGCGACCGAACGCCGCGGAACGCAGTTTTCGGACGCGGCGCAATTCCGTAGCTCATGGCGAGGTACAGGCCTTCCGGGTCCGGTTCGGGTTGATACAGTCCGGATGCTGCGAGTGTCTTGATGTCCGAGGCAAACACGAACAGATCACCGCAAAGACAGTAATAGAAGGGCTTGATGCCGATCCTGTCACGGGCGCAAAAGAGCTGTCGATTCGCGTTATCCCAGATAGCCAGCGCGAACATGCCGTTGAATCGATCGAGGCAGCGCGGCCCCCACAAGGCGTAGGCATTGATCAGGACTTCGGTATCGCTGTGGCCGAGCAGGCGTACTCCCTCGCGGCGCAATTCCGCGGCGATCTCACGATAGTTGTAGATTTCGCCATTGAATACGACCCAGTAGCGCCCGTCCTGCGTGCACATTGGCTGGTGGCCGTGCTGCGACAGGTCGATGATGCTCAGCCGTCGATGCCCGAGAGCCAGGAATCCCGCACCCGCCGTATCGACGTGTCGCGTCGGGAAACCGGGCGGTGCATCGCTGCCGGGCGGCAGCGGCGCGGAGTCGTTCCCGAAGAAGGTGTCGACCTGCCCGCCCGCATTCACCACGAGGTAGCCCTCGCCATCGGGGCCGCGATGCGCCATGCGCCGTGTCATGGCGTGTATCGCGCCGCCGATCCGGGCGTCCTCGTGTCTCAGGTTCAGTATTCCGGCGATTCCGCACATTTTGCTAGTTCTTCGGGTACCTTGCGGCCCGCAGGATCAGGTAGAAATAGAACGAGTAGATCGCGATCTCGTTGAGCACCAGCGCGACGAGGAAGGTCTGCACGGATCCCGTGTAGGCGCCCGCGGTCAGGACCGCGCTCGTGCTGACGAAAGCAATGATCTTCCATATCGCCCCGTAGCGATTGTTATTCGTTGCGCCCAGTGTGCTGCTCAATGTCGATGAAACGAACTTGATGACCAGCGCGAACGCAAGGATACGGGAAATATCGCCGGCTTCGAGCCAATTGTCGCCAAACACGAACGCGAAGATCGGTGGACCCCAAAATATGAAGACCAGGGCGGCGGGCAGCGATACGCCGAGCAAAACGAGGGCAGCCTGTTTCAGATACCCGACGATATCGCCGCCGCGGTTCGCAAGATCGACGACTTTCTTCAGGTTTACTCGCGATACGGACGAGGAGACGAGGGACAATGGCGCGCTCAGAACGCGGATCACCAACGCAAAATATCCGGCGATCTCCGGCGAGAAGTACGCGACGATAAAGAACACCGGGAGATTCGCGGTCACGCCATCGAGGATTCCCGTGCTGGCGTTGTATAGCGGAAAGCTCGCATACCGTCGGACCAGGATCTTCTTGCGCGCCGAGCATGCGAAAGGGACCTTGCCGATAAAATCTCGCTGGGTGATGACCAGGTAGAGCAGCGAAACCGTGACGCCCACCAGGTTTCCCACGATGAGGCCGGAGAAGTCTGCGCCAGCAAGCCCGAGGCCGATATTAACGGTGGCTATCGTCGTCGCCTGGATCACCGAGGAACGTGCGATGTCCCTGTATCGACTGCCCCGGTTCGCAGCGTAGCTCGTGGCGTTGAAGATGCCGACACCGAGCAATGTAAGCGGCGCAACCAGAGCCCAGTCGCCGAGATTCGACAGGACACTCGGCGCCAGTCCGGCACCGAGCAAGGTTGTAGCGAGCAGCGCGAGAAGCGTGCACAGGGCGATGCAAAACCAGAGCGCGACAGCATACAGTTCCCTGGCGGAACGCTGGGCGCGCGGTAGCATCAGGGCGACCTCGTAGCGGCCGGTCGCTGCGGGCGTCAGGCTGCTGACCAGTGCCAGGAATGTGGCATACAACCCGAATGCCTCGGGCGGATAGAGGCGGGTGAGCACCGGGCTGGCGAGGATTGCGACGGCCTGCGCTGCCGCGGTCCCGGTTGCCAGGATCGCCGCGCTTCGCACCATTTGACTTTGGCGGGCTTTCTCGAGCAGTCGCAAGGTCGGGTGAAACTCTGTGGATTCGAACCAATAAGACGGAGGGCGGAAGTCTCACCGCGACCGGCAGGCGGCGGGACAGCGGCTGCGCCTTTTGCCCGGCTAGTGTCTTCTGAATCAATCATATACTGTTCGCGGCATGTTGGGAAAACCCGTCCTTCACACGAGCCGTGATGGCTGATCTCGAGATTTTCCACCCCCCGGGCTACTCTGGCGAACGCCGTTATGTGTTCGCCGTGATGCTCGGGGAATTCCTCGGCGTCACGTTCGAGGCGGTCGAAGAGGACCGGCAGGATGTCCTCATCAGTGCCCGTTCAGGTGGCTCGCCGGGCGAGCTGAGGATTGCAGACGCGTTGTTCCGCACGGCGCCCGGTGAGTGGCTGACCGCCGAATCCCTGCCGCAATTGCCATTGCAGTTGTGGTCGGTTCCCGATGACCTGGTTCCGCGCGGCAGGCTCTCGGGCGACGACGTGCCGATGGTCTACGGCCACCCCGGCGCGTATCCCGCTGCACTGCACCGCTCGGAGCGAGTGGTTTCGCTGGACCTCGACCTTTTCGGCTCCGCTTTCTTCCTACTCAGTCGCTACGAGGAGAATTGTCCCGGCGCCCGGGACCGCCACGGCCGGTTTCCCGCATCGCTGTCGGTGCTGGGCGCAAGCGGCCTGCTCGATCGTCCGATCGTCAACGACTATGTCGAGATATTGCGCGGATGCCTCGAGCTTGTCTGTCCGGGCATTGCGACGCGGCAGCACCGTTATCAGCCGCGGCTCAGCCACGACATAGACAGGGTATTCATGACACGGGGCATGAGCTGGGGGTCGGTGCTGAGGAATTCGCTGGGCGACGTGGCCCGGCGCCGTGACCCTTCTCTTGCGGTGCGCCGGATCATGGCACGTGCCCATTCCGGGCGCGGTGACTACCGCCGCGAACCCACGAACACCTTCGACTACATCATGGACAACAGTGAACGGAGAGGCATCCGGAGCTGTTTCTACTGGATTGCCCAGGACGGTTCGGGGAAGTTCGATCCCGACTACTCGCTTGACATGCCATGGATTCGCGGCGTCATCGCCCGGATCGCGGAACGCGGGCACGAGAACGGGCTGCACGGCAGCTACCTGTCCTGCGACCGGCCAGACCTGATCGAGGCCGAACTCGCGCGGCTCATGGCGGCGGCAGAGGCAGTGGGTGCGAAACAGGCAGCCTGGGGGAGTCGGCAGCACTACCTGCGCTGGGATGCCGCCACGACGTGGCGCCACCTTGACGCGGCAGGCGTGGGCTACGACTCGACGCTCGGCTACCCGGAATCAGCGGGCTTCCGTTGCGGCGTGTGCTACGAGTACCCGGTATTCGACCTGCACGAAAGGCGGCCGCTGACATTGCGGGAACGGCCGCTGATCGCGATGGACGTGTCCCTGCTCGACGACGCCTTCATGGGGCTGGACGCGCGACAGGCGCTGGAGCATATCGCCGGCCTGTCCGATACCTGCCGCCGTTTCGGCGGCGAATTCACCCTGCTCTGGCACAACGACACGCTCGTGCATGCGCGCGACAGGCGCCTGTACGAAAGGGTCCTCGAGGTCATCTGTGGGTAGCGTGACGGGCCGCGGGATGCCCGATACCGCATTGCCTTGCACGTCCGGCGCCCGCATCGGGTCGGCCGGATCGAAAATGCCTGGCTGAGCTATTATCATTCGCTGCCCAAAAAGCTGTTCGAATCCCTGGTGTACGATTTGCCGGCGCTTGTCAGTGCTGCCCAATAACAGGGAAGCCGCCCGCATGGCGAGTAGTTACTGGGACGCTTGAGCACCACAGGTGACGCGCTGTTAATGCCATGAAATACCGACTCGCAAATCGTCACATGCCGTTGCGTCCGCCGGTGCGCGTTCCCGGGGGCTGCGCGTGACACTCTCGGTTGCCCACCTGACTTCGGTGCATCACCGGCAGGATTCACGGGTGTTCCTGAAACAGTGCCGGGGCCTCGCAGCTCGCGGGTACGACGTTACGCTGGTCGTCGCCGACGGTCGCGGCGATGCGCGCGAACACGGCGTGTCGATTGTCGACGTCGGACGCGCGTCCGGGCGGGTCAGCCGGATGGTCCGCGCGGCGCGTAACGTCTACCGGGCCGGCCTGGATCTGAACGCCGATATCTATCATTTGCACGACCCGGAACTGCTGCCTTACGGGCTGCTACTGCGGCGCAAGGGGAAGACGGTCGTCTATGACGCACACGAGGATGTACCGAAGCAGCTGCTGGCGAAGCCCTACCTCGGGCCAAGACGCCTGAAGATGCTCGCTGGCGCATACGCCGTATTCGAGCGGTTCGCGGTCCGGCGGCTGGACGGCATCGTCGCCGCGACGCCGTCAATTCAGGAGAGGTTCCGGGCGATGAATCCCCGTACCGCCGTCGTGAACAACTATCCGCTGGTGGATGAGCTGTATTTGCAGGATTCGTGGGGGCAGAAGACGGAAACGGTATGCTACATCGGTGGCATATCCGCGGCCCGGGGGATCCGCGAGATCATTGACGCGATGGGGCGGGTCAGTTCGCCGGCCCGGCTGGCGCTGGCCGGTAATTTTCCGGACGCGAAGCTGCGGGCCGAAGTGCGGTCGATGACCGGTTGGAGCAGGACGGAGTTCCTGGGCTTCCTGGACCGGGGCGGCGTCCGCGACCTGCTGGGCAAGTCCGTCGTGGGACTGGTGACGCTGCATCCGACGCCCAATCACCTCGAGTCGCACCCGATAAAGCTGTTCGAATACATGGCTGCCGGCATACCCGTCATCGCATCCGATTTTCCGCTGTGGCGGCAGATTATCGAAGATGCCGATTGCGGCTACTGCGTCGATCCGCACGATCCGGCAGCGATTGCCGAGCGGATCGATCGCCTCGTGACAGACCTGCAGGAGGCGCAGCGCCTCGGCGAAAACGGCCGCAAAGCCATCCTCGCTAAGTACAACTGGGCGCACGAGGAGCAGGCGCTGCAGGATTTTTATGAATCCCTGGGCCCGGCCACCCCCGCGTCGGAATTCGTGTAGAATCCCGCGCCCAAGATAGAGGTAAGGGTACTGGGGGCGAATCCCGATATGTTGTCGTTTGCACTGATGGGTTGCGGTCGCATTGCGGTCCGGCACGCGGAATTGCTCAGCAGTGGTGCCATCGAAGGCGCCAGGCTTGCGGCGGTGTGCGACGTCGTTGCCGAGAAAGCGCGCGCGATCGGGGAGCGATATTCGGTCCCGTATTACACCGACGTCCATGAAATGTTGGCGAAGGAGCAGGTCGACTGTGTCAGCGTGCTGACCGAGAGCGGGGCACACGCGGCGAATGTCCTGGAAGTGGCGCCTTACGGCAAGCATATCGTGGTCGAAAAACCGATGGCGCTCACCCTGCGCGATGCGGATGCGATGATCGCAGCATGCGATGCCAACGGCTGCAGGCTGTTCGTCGTGAAGCAGAACCGATTCAACGTTCCGGTGCAGAAGCTCCGCGAAGCGCTCGTCGCTGGGCGCTTCGGCAAGCTGGTCCTCGGTACGGTCCGGGTTCGGTGGAGCCGCCCGCAGGAATACTACGACCAGGACCCCTGGCGCGGTACCTGGGCCTGGGACGGCGGGGTGCTGACCAACCAGGCCAGCCACCATATCGACCTGCTCGAATGGATGATGGGCGACGTCCAGAGCGTATTCGCGAAAAGCACGACGGCGCTGGTCGACATCGAGACGGAAGACACCGCCGTGGTCGTGCTGAAATTCGTAAACGGGGCGCTCGGCATCATCGAAGCGACCACGGCAACCCGGCCCAGGGACCTGGAGGGCTCGATCTCGATCCTGGGGTCCGAAGGCGCCGTTGAAATCAGCGGTTTTGCCGTCAACGAGATGCGTCACTGGAACTTCGTGAATGAAACCGACCAGGACCGGGATGTGCTGCAAAAATACTCAGTGAATCCCCCGGATGTGTATGGCTTCGGCCATAAAGCCTACTACGAGCACGTCGTGAGATGCATTAACGATGGCAGCGCAGCGCTCGTCGATGGGCTGGAGGGGCGCAAGAGCCTCGAACTCATCTCCGCCATGTACGAATCGGTCGAGACTGGCAAGGAAGTCCGCTTGCGATTCACCCCGGAGTTCGGCCGGCTGGGAGTCAGGTGAATTAATCGGCACGGCTGCCGTCGCGGCCGTGCAATCCTCGAGGAAGTTGAATGCGGGTTCCATTTGTAGACCTGGGTGCGCTTTACAGTGCGCACAAAGACGAGCTCGATGCTGCGGTGTCGCGAGTCATCGAAAACAGTGCGTTCATCGGCGGCGCGGCGGTCGCCGGGTTCGAACGGGATTTCGCCGAACAGTACGGTGTGGCCAACTGCGTTTCCTGCGCAAATGGCACGGACGCGATTTACATTGCGCTGCGCATGCTGGGGATCGGTCCGGGCGACGAGGTTATCACCACAGCGTCCAGCTGGATCGCAACCTCGGAAACGGTCTCGCAGGCCGGTGCGCGGCCGGTATTCGTTGACGTAGACGATTACTACAATCTCGATGCGGCGCTGCTCGAGCAGGCGCTCACGCCTGCGACCCGCGCTGTCATCGTCGTGCATCTCTACGGGCAGGCTGCCGACATGACTGCGATCACGGATTTCTGCAGACGGAACGAGCTGCTGCTTATCGAGGATTGCGCTCAGGCGCACTTCGCCGAATGGCGGGGGCAGCGGGTCGGGACATTCGGGGACGCCGCGACCTTCAGTTTCTACCCCGGCAAGAATCTCGGCGCCTGGGGCGATGCGGGTGCGATCATCACCAACGACGACGACCTTGCCGATCGGTGCCGGATGTTCGCGAATCACGGCGCCCTGGTGAAACATCGGCACGAGATGGAGGGCATTAACAGCCGCATGGACGGCATCCAGGCCGCGGTGCTCAACGCCAAGCTGCCGCACATCGGCGACTGGACGGCCGGCCGCCGGAAGATTGCAGCCCTGTACGATCGGCTGCTTGCCGACGTGGGCGACGTGCGCCTGCCGCTGGTTCGCGACGGCGCCAGCCACGTGTATCACCTTTACGTGATAAGCACGGCATACCGTGACCCGCTCAAATCGTGGCTTGCCGAGAACGATGTGCAGAGCGCAATCCATTACCCGACCGCGTTGCCCTTGTTACCGGCGTACGCATATCTGGGCATGCAGGCCTCTTCGATTCCGAAAGCGGCGGCGAACCAGGACCGTATCCTGTCCCTGCCGATGTATCCGCAGATGAGTACGGCCATGGTCGAGTACGTGGCGGAAACGATTCGCGAGTTCTTCAAGTCGCGCGCCTGAGCGTCGCAATGCGAATCATTTACCTGCACCAGTATTTCATCACCCCGGATATGGCTGGTGGCTCGCGGTCATACGAGATGGCGCGCCGTCTGGTTGCGGCCGGTCACGAGGTGCACATGGTGACCAGCAGCCAGGACGGGCCTGCGGGCGCGGAATGGACCGAGACCGTCGAGGCCGGCATCCGCGTTCACTGGACGCCCGTGCCTTACAACAACCAGATGGGTTATCGGGACAGGGTTCTCGCCTTCTTCCGATTTGCATGGCGTGCGGCCCGGAAGGCAGCCGCGCTCGGTGGCGACGTTATCTTCGCTACGAGTACGCCCCTGACGATCGCAATTCCTGCAGTTTACGCGGCGCGCCGCAGTCGCATTCCGATGGTATTCGAGGTTCGGGACCTCTGGCCCCGGGTGCCTATAGCGATTGGTGCGCTGCGCAATCCCTTGTTGAAGTGGGCAGCGCGACGCCTCGAAAAATTCGCCTACGACAATGCAGCGCGCGTCGTCGCCCTGGCGCCCGGGATGCGTGATGAAATCGTCTCCAGCGGTTACCCGGCCGACCGGACGGTCGTAATACCGAACGGTTGCGACCTCGACGTATTTGCCGAGCCGGGGTCGGCGACGGACCCGCGCGGGGAATTCGAGTGGCTCGGCGACCGGCCGCTGGTTGTATTTACCGGGACCTTCGGGCTCGTGAACGGCACCGCATACCTGGCGCGACTTGCGGCGTCCGTGAGCCGCATCGACCCGGAAATACGGTTTGTCGCGATCGGAGAGGGCCGCGAATTCGCATCCACGATGGAACTTGCGCGCGAACTGCGCGTACTGGACAAGTGCTTCTTCATGTTGGGCAAGCTGCCGAAGCACGATGTAGCGGCCTGGGTGCGGGCCGCCGACATGACGATCGCGCTGTTTACCGGCCCGGAGATCGTCTGGCGCGACGCCGTGCAGAACAAGTTTTTCGATTCATTGGCCGCCGGTACGCCCGTGGCCAACAATTTCCGTGGGTGGCAGGCAATCGTCGCGGAAGAAGCAGGCGCCGGCATCATCCTGAGCGCTGACGACATTGACGCTGCTGCGGCCGATATCGTGAGCCGGCTGCGTGACCGCGAGTGGCTTGCGAAAGCTGCCGCGGCAGCGCGCAATCTCGGAGTGGAGCGATTCAACCGGGACGACCTCGCTCGCGCACTCGACCAGCTGCTTCGTGAAGTGGTAGAACAAGCACAGTGATTTTCACCGGGCTGGGATGATGGCCAAGCGAATCTTTGATATCTGCCTCGCCGCGCTGGCTTTGATTCTGTTGTCGCCGTTCATCGCCGGGATCGCCCTGTGTGTTCTCATGTTCATCGGGCGCCCGGTTATCTTCAGCCAGGTCCGTCCCGGACTGGGCGGGCGGCCGTTTACGATCAGGAAGTTCAGGACGATGACGACCGAGTGCGGAGCGGATGGCGAGCTGCTGCCGGACGACCAGCGGTTGACGAAAACAGGGAGGTTTCTTCGTGCAACCAGCCTCGATGAGTTGCCGGAACTCGTTAACGTTCTGATGGGTGACATGAGCCTGGTCGGGCCGCGTCCTTTGCTGATGGAATACCTGCCGCTTTACTCCGAGGAGCAGTCTCGACGTCACGAGGTCCGGCCCGGCGTCACCGGCTGGGCCCAGGTCAGGGGCAGAAATGCGCTGTCGTGGGAAAAGAAGTTTGCCCTCGACGTCTGGTATGTCGACAACCATTCCATTTGGCTGGATCTGAAGATACTCTGGCTGACCGTGGCAAAAGTCGTGAGGCGCGAGGGGATTTCCCACCCGGGTGGGGCGACGATGCCGAAGTTCAGGGGTAACGCATCGTGAATCCGGGCAAACGTGAGCCGCCATTGCTGTTCGGAATCTACGGTGCCGGAGGATGTGGCCGCGGAGTTCTGCCGGTCGCCGACGCCATGTTGAAAGGCATGCGCGCTATTGGCGACTACGAACTCGTGTTCATCGATGACAATTGCCGTGAGGAGACCGTCAACGGGCGGCAAGTGCTTAGCCTCGACTCATTCGAAGCGAGGGAAGCATCGTCGCGCGCGGTCTCGATTGCGATCGCCGATGTGTCGATTCGCGAGAACCTTGCGGGGAGATGCCGTGAACGAGGTATCGATTTCTTCACCGTGATATCCCCGGAATGCGTGATCATGGATGACGTCGAGCTTGCCGAAGGCGCGATCCTCTCGCCCTACGTAGCACTGACTTCGAACATTCGAATCGGGAGACACTTCCACGCCAACCTGTTCTCCTGCGTGGAGCATGATTGCCGTGTAGGCGACTTCGTCACCTTCGCGCCGGGCGTCCGCTGCAATGGAAACGTCCACATCGGCGATCGGGCCTACCTGGGCGCCGGCTGCATCATCCGGCAGGGCAGGCCCGACGCACCGCTCGAGATCGGCGCGGGAGCCGTTATCGGCATGGGCGCCGTGGTAACGAAGAGCGTGCCACCCGGCGTCACCGTCGTCGGCAATCCGGCACGGCCGCTGTAATCGGCCCTGCTCGCCATGCTGAACACCCCGTTTTCTCCCTGGCCCAGCTACACCCAGGAGGAATGCGATGCGGTTTCGCGCATGCTCGCATCCAACCGCGTCAATTACTGGACGGGCGAGGAGTGCCGTCGATTCGAGCGCGAGTTCGCCGACTGGACGGGCACAAAGCATGCCGTTGCACTGGCCAATGGGACTGTTGCGCTCGAACTGGTTTTGCGCGCGCTGGGCATATCGGAAGGGGACGAGGTGATCGTCACGGCTCGTTCATTCTTTGCGTCGGCATCCTGCATCGTAGCGGTGGGCGCCACGCCGGTGTTCGCGGATGTCGATCGCGACTCGCAGAACATTACCGCCGCCACCATTCGTGCGCAGATGACCGCAAAGACCCGTGCGGTGATCTGTGTTCATCTGGCGGGCATGCCGTGCGACATGGGCCCGATCATGGAGCTTGCGAGCCAGCACGGGCTCAAAGTGATCGAGGACTGTGCGCAGGCCCACGGGGCGGAGTATCGCGGGAAAAAGGTAGGCAGTATCGGTGACATTGCCGCTTGGTCGTTCTGCCAGGACAAGATCATAACGACGGGCGGCGAAGGCGGCATGGTGACGACCAGTGATGACGATCTCTGGTCGAGAACCTGGAGCCTGAAAGACCACGGCAAATCCTGGCAGGCGGTGTACGAGCGCGAGCATCCCCCGGGTTTTCGCTGGCTGCACGAGTCCTTCGGCACGAACGCCCGCATGCTGGAATTCCAGGCGGTCATCGGCCGAATCCAGCTGCAGCGAATGCCGGAGTGGCATGCAAAGCGGGTGGCCAACGCTTCCAGGCTGGCATTCGCATGTAGTGGGCACGATGTCGTGCGCGTCCCGCCGGTTCCTGCGGACTGCGAGCACGCCTATTACCGGTTCTACGCCTTTGTGCGACCAGAAAAGCTCGCGCGCGGCTGGAGCAGGGACCGCATCGTGGACGAAATCAATGCCCGGGGCGTTCCGTGCTATCACGGCGCTTGCCCGGAGATCTACCGGGAGCAGGCGTTTGCCGGCCCCGGGTTCCGGCAGCCCGGCCCGCTTCCGGTAGCACGCGAACTGGGGGAAACCAGCATAATGTGGCTCGTGCATCCCACGCTGACAGACGCAGAGATCGATTGCAGCTGCCGCGTGCTCGGGGAGGTGCTGGCGCTCGCCGGCAGCCAGCCAGGCTAATCACGGTCAACCGGGCGAACTGCGATGCGTTAGCATAATTGGACGCATGGCCAACTTTCTTGGCGTGCAGGCGCATATACAGTACCATTTGCCCACATAGTGGGAAGGAGTAGCTCGAGTGCTGACTGAGGGGGAGTTGCACGCATGTTCCTGCGCAATGCAGCGCTGTGTGGAACTAAATGCGGTGCAGGTCTCGTGATAAGCAAGACATGACACTCGAGCGAAAGATGTGACCGATAATCGAAACAAGCCACTCGACAAATTCCGCAAGCAACTGATCGGCCTGTCAAGGCCGGCCAAGACCCTGATCCTCCTGACGCTCGACTTCGCGGGCTTTGTCGCGTGTGCGCTATTCGCATTCTGGCTCGTTTCGGGCCAGGCCGTCCCCAACTCCGGACTTGCGCTCGTCGCGATTCTGACGGCGTTCGTATCCCTGCTGGTCGCCTGGCATAAAGGCCTCTACAAGGCGCTGGTCCGATACATAGGCTTCGAGCTGATACTGGCCGGCGCGATTACGGCAATCGGCGGCGGTGTCGCGGGCGGCCTGATCTGCCTCGCCCTGGAACCCGCCGAATTCACCTTCCGTTGGGCCACCGTTTACACGGCGCTCGCAATGCTGATGGTGTCGGGCGGCCGCTACACGGCAAGGGCATTCCTGATCACCAAGCCGGGCAGCAGCGCAGCCGAGTCGATCATCATCTACGGCGCGGGCGAGGCTGGCGCGCAATTGGCGATCAGCCTGCAGGAAGCGGGCGAGACGATTCCGGTCGCAATGGTGGACGATGACAGGTCGCTACACGGCAAGCGCGTGAAGGGCCTCGGGGTGTTTGCGCCGTCGAGCCTCGGTACCTTGATGCATGAGACCGGCGCGACGCGGGTATTGCTGGCAATACCGCGAGCCAGTCGCCGGCGTCGGCGCAAGGTACTCGAGCGCCTGTCCGAGCATTCTTTCCGGGTACAGACGATGCCCGATTTCCAGGACATCGTATCGGGCAAGGCGCGCGTCGACGATATCCGGGATGTCGACGTGCAGGACCTGCTCGGGCGCAACGCGGTGCCACCGGCGCCGAAGCTTCTACAGGCTTGCATCAAGGGCAAGAATGTCCTGGTGACCGGTGCGGGCGGTTCGATCGGTGCAGAGCTTTGCCGCCAGATCCTGCAGCTCGAGCCGGCGTCGCTCGTGTTGTTCGAACTTTCGGAGCCGGCGCTCTACAACATCGAGCAGGAGCTGCTGAAGCTCAACAGTCAGCTCGAGAAACGGGTCGAGATAGTGGCGCTGTTGGGTTCGGTCCACCACGAGGACCGCATCCGGGAGGTGATGAGGACCTTCGCTATCCAGACCGTATATCACGCTGCCGCCTACAAGCACGTGCCCATTGTCGAGCACAACCTGTTCGAGGGCATCCACAATAACGTTATCGGGACCCTGCACACGGCGCGCGCTGCCATCGAGTCGAATGTCGAGACCTTTGTGCTGATCTCGACGGACAAGGCCGTCAACCCCACCAGTGTGATGGGCGCGTCGAAACGCTTTGCCGAATTGGTGCTGCAGGCGTACCAGCGCAAAGCGAAGCATATCCGCATGTGCATGGTGCGTTTCGGCAACGTACTGGAGTCTTCGGGATCCGTCGTGCCGCTGTTCAAGGAGCAGATACGCAGCGGAGGTCCGGTGACGGTCACCCACCGCGATATCATTCGCTATTTCATGACCATTCCGGAGGCTGCGCAGCTGGTCATCCAGGCAGGTTCGATGGCGAAAGGGGGCGACGTATTCGTCCTGGACATGGGCAAACCCGTAAGGATCTACGATCTCGCCTGTCGCATGATCAAGCTGATGGGCTTTACCGTACGCGACGAGTCCAATCCCGACGGTGACATAGAGATCGAATTCACGGGCCTGCGTCCGGCAGAGAAACTCTTCGAGGAATTACTCATCGGGGCAAATGTCTCCGGGACCGAACACCCCCGCATCATGCGCGCCGACGAGGATTCACTGAGCCTGGAAGATGTCACGGCCTGCCTGGAGGAAATCGAAGCGGCATCGAAGACGCTCGATTACGCCCATGCCCGGGACGTATTGCTGAAAGCCGTGCGCGAATATTTACCGACCAATGGCATTGACGACCTGCTGTGGCTCAGGAAGGTCGGCACCGCCGTCGAATCGAATTCCGACCGCGTCGTCGATTTCCCGAAAAAGCCCGGCTGACGGGCGCGCCCGAACGGGCGAATATTGTTAACATCCGCGATCGTGTCCGACACCGATCCGAGGATGACCTTGCACCGACCCGAACGGTTTAGATCGCTTCTATTCGCCTGCCTCCTGCTCGCGGGGGTCGCCCAGGCAGGCCCGGTCATCGCGCCCGGCGACGTCGGCCTGCGCCACGAAATCCAGCTGCTCGCCGACTACGGCGTCATCCGCGGCCCGGTCACCACCTGGCCGCTGGCCTGGGACGCCGTAGAAGCCGATCTGAGGCGCTCCAGGGACGAGGAAGTGATTTTGCCCGTCGCGGTTGAACGCGCGCGAGACAGGCTCCTGGCGCGCGCTGAGCGCGAGTCACAGCGCGGCAGGCACCGGGTCAAGGGGCGCCTCTCGGTTGCCGAGAAGCCCATCGTCATTCGCGGCTTCGCGGACACGCCGAGGGAGGAGGGCGAGATCCGTGCCGGCTACGCGTATTTCAGCGACCGCTTCACCGTCGACCTGAACGTGTCGGGCGTGGACAACCCGGCCGACGACGAGAGCGTACGCCCCGACGGCAGCCTGGTCGCCCTCGAACTGGGCAATATCTCGATCGCGGCCAGCACGATGGACCGCTGGTGGGGTCCGGGCTGGGACGGCAGCCAGATCCTGTCGAATAACGCGCGGCCGATCCCGTCGCTTACCATCGACCGCAATCGCACCGATCCGTTCGAGACCAAGTGGTTGAGCTGGCTGGGGCCTTGGGACTTCGGCTTTATTGCGGGGCAGATGGAGGAGGAGC
>Ga0209536_100002411_pt1 | contig 30472 bp, 33 predicted proteins | sample DeeMarSeWOR28_12_FD_187461 | JGI IMG/M metagenome (GOLD analysis project Ga0209536, IMG submission 187461) | Marine sediment microbial communities from White Oak River estuary, North Carolina - WOR-2-8_12 (SPAdes) (version 2) | ecosystem: Environmental > Aquatic > Marine > Intertidal zone >...
GATGTAAAATCAAAGGGCATGTATATTATCATAATAAGGATATGTATGAACCTAAAGTTGATGCAGTTGAAATTCGTAAGAAAATTGGTATGGTTTTTCAAAAGCCAAATCCCTTTCCAAAAAGTGTCTATGAAAATATAGCTTATGGACCGCGTGTACAAGGTATAAATAATAAGAAAAAATTAGATGAAATTGTGGAAAAAAGTTTACATGCAGCAGCACTTTGGGAGGAGGTAAATGAAAGATTAAACGAAAGTGCAATGGGTCTTTCAGGTGGACAGCAACAACGTCTTTGTATAGCTCGTTCTTTAGCTATCGAACCTGAGATTATCCTCATGGATGAACCATGTAGTGCACTGGATCCGATTGCAACTGCAAAAATTGAAGATTTGATTAATGAACTTAAAAAAAATTATACTGTAATTATTGTTACACATAATATGCAACAAGCTGCAAGAGTAAGTGATTTCACAGCATATATGTATTTAGGAAAAATGATTGAATATGGAGAAACAAAGAAAATTTTTGAGAATCCGAAAGAGGAATTAACTGAGAATTATATTACAGGAAGATTTGGATAGGAGGATAAAAAAATGGTTGAAAAATTTCATGTTGAATTAATTCAAACAAAAAAAGATGTTGATAAAATGGGGCATTTAGCAAAAGACATGCTTACAAAATCTGTTGAAGCCTTAATAGATTTAGATAAACAAAAAGCTGACTGGGTTATTTCAAACAAGTTTAAACTTGCTGATATGGATGATAAAATTGAGGATAAAACATTAAGATTAATTGCACTTTATCAACCAATGGCAAGTGATTTGCGCGAAATTGCATGTATTTTAAAGATGATTACTTATCTAAATAGAATAGGTAGATATGGAAAAGATATTGCGAAATTAGTTTTTGAATTTGAAAAATCAGGTCATGTTAAAAAATTAGTAAGTCTTCCGCATATGTCTGTAATTGTTACAGGTATGATTGATGATGCACTTTATGCCTTTGAGAAAGGAGATATATCAAAATTTAATGATTTTATTGATAGAGAAACAACTGTAGATGAACTAAGATACTCTATTTTTAGAGAATGCCTTAGTTACATGATGGAGGATCCTAAGGTAATTACCAGATGTACTAATTATATTATGATTGCCCGTTATCTTGAGCGTTGTGGTGATCATGCATGTAAAATAGCTGAAAAAATTATTTATATGGTAACTGGTGAACGTGTAGAAATCGATTGTAGAGAAGAAACCTCTAAAAGGTGTTTTGTTGGTGTTAATAAATTATGAATCAACAAACTGTGTTGTTTTTATGCACTCATAATAGTGCTAGATCTCAGATGGCAGAAGGGCTATTAAATGCACTCTTTAAAGAAAAATATAAAGCATTTAGCGCAGGTATTACTCCAAAAGAAATTAATTCCTATGCAATTGAGGTTATGAAAGAACTTGGTATTGATATATCAAAACATTACTCAAAGAATATTGAAGAATTTAGAGATAAAAATTTTGATTTTGTTATAACTGTTTGTGATAATGCAAAAGAAACATGTCCGTTTTTTCCAGGTAAACGAGTTTTACATAAAAGTTTTGAAGATCCTGCGAGTTTTAATGGTGAAATCAAAGAAACTTTAGCTATTTTTAGAAAGATTCGTGATGAAATAAAATCTTGGATATTAGAATATTTTTAAAAAAACAAAAGTTTTATATAAACAATCATTCATATGAATATTTGTTCATATGAGTGTTGATAATTTTCTAAAGTGCATAGTAGATGATAATCGTAAAAAAATTTTAATGTATCTTGGAAAAAAGGATTATAATGTAACCGAAATTGTAAACAAATTAAAAATTGAACAATCACTTGTTTCCCATCATCTAAATAAATTAAAATGTTGCGGATTAGTTAAAACAAAACAAGATGGAAAAAATATAGTTTATAGTTTAACCCACCCAGAAATTTATGTTATTTTAAAAAAATTAGAAAAATTATCCAACAAACTAAAAATAAAAACAGAGTGCTGCATATAGATGAGTGAAAATAAACTAGGTTTTTTTGAAAAATATCTTACACTTTGGGTTTTATTGTGTATTATCCTTGGTATATTAATTGGGAAATTTTTACCAATTTTTCCAAAGGGTCTTAGTAACTTAGAATATGCTCATGTTTCAATACCAGTTGCAATTCTAATCTGGCTTATGATTTATCCTATGATGGTTCGTATTGATTTTACCAGTATTGTTAATGCAACAAAAAAACCAAAAGGTCTAATTATAACATGGATTGTTAACTGGGTTATCAAACCTTTTACTATGTATTTATTTACAGTTTTATTTTTAACTATAATATTTTCAAATTTAATAGATCCAATTTTACAGAAACAGTATCTGGCAGGTGCTGTTTTTCTTGGTGCTGCTCCTTGTACTGCAATGGTTTTTGTTTGGAGTTATCTAAGTAAAGGTGACCCAGGTTATACATTAGTTCAAGTTGCTACTAATGATTTAATAATTCTTTTTGCTTTTGTACCAATTGTTACATTTTTATTAGGTATAAGTGGTTTAACAATACCATATGAAACACTGGCTTTTTCTGTGATTCTTTTTGTCGTTATACCTCTTGTATTTGGATATTTAACAAGATACTTTATAATAAAAAGAAAAGGACAAATATTTTTAAATAAATTTTTAGATAAATTTGGAAAAATAACAATAATTGGTCTTCTACTTACATTAATTATACTTTTTTCTTTTCAAGGAGAAATAATCTTATCAAATCCATTTCATATAGTTTTAATTGCAATACCACTAGTTATTCAGACTTATTTTATTTTTGCAATTGCTTATGGGTGGGCATATTTTTGGAAACTACCACATAAAATCGCTGCTCCAGCTGCTATGATTGGTGCAAGTAATTTTTTTGAGCTTGCTGTTGCTGTCGCAATATCTATTTATGGTCTAGGTTCAGGTGCTGCACTTGCAACAGTTGTTGGTGTACTTACAGAAGTTCCTGTTATGCTCAGTCTTGTTGCAATAGCAAACAGGACAAATAAAAAATTTAATTTTATAAAAAATTGAATAAATAGAACATTATTTTTAGATTAGTCTTTAAAAATATTATTTAGGGAAAGAAATGGAGAAAAAATCGATACTAAATGGACTTACCAGAAACATTCTAATTGTGGGTTTAATTAGTTTATTTACTGATCTAAGCAGCGAAATGGTTTTTCCATTAATTCCACTTTATTTAGTTTTTTTAGGTGGTGGTGGTTTTGTTGTTGCACTTGTTGAAGGAGCAGCAGAAACAACAGCATCTTTACTTAAAGTTTTTTCTGGTTATTGGTCTGATAAAATAAAAAAAAGAAAACCCTTTGTAATTGCGGGCTATAGTTTATCAACAATCACTAAACCCTTGTTTGCTTTTGCAAACTCATGGCCAATTGTTTTATTTGTAAGAGTTTTTGAACGTATAGGTAAAGGAATAAGAACTGCACCACGTGATGCAATAATTGCTGAATCCTGCGATAGTTGTGTAAGAGGAAAAGGTTATGGTTTTCATAGAACTATGGACAGTCTTGGTGCAATAATTGGTGCAACAATTGCTTTAATTTTGTTTCCAATATATGGATTTAAAAACATATTTTTATATGCATTCATCCCAGGAATTATAGCAGTTATTTGTATTCTTTTTCTTAAAGAGAAACAAAAAATAACTGAATGCAAAAAAGAAAAAGCTTTGTCAATGAAAATTAGTTTTAAACAACTACCTAGAGATCTGAAGATGTTTATTTTTATAGCAACAGTTTTTTCAATAGGTAATTTCGGATATGCTTTTCTTATTTTGAGAACAAAAATGGGTTATAGCAATGATAACGCGATTTTATTTTACCTAATTTTTCTTATTGTAAGTACTATACTCAGTATACCCGCAGGTATATTATCAGATAAAATTGGAAGAAAACCAGTTATTTTAACAGGTTATTTTATGTTTGCTTTAATTTGTATTATACTAATTTTTTATTCAACTTTTTATATCTTATTATTATGTTTTATTTTGTTTGGTATTTTCTCTGCAATGATAGAAGGAGTTCAACGAGCATATGTTGTTGACTTGGCACCATCTGAACTTAAAGCAACAGCACTAGGTACTTTTCATACTTCAATAGGTTTGATTGCCTTACCTGGTGGACTTATAGGTGGTTTAATTTGGGATGTAATTTCACCTGAAGCAACTTTTTTTTATGCTTTAGTTTTTACAATAAGCGCAACAATTATGATTATGTTTATTAAAAATAAAAAAAAATTATAAAGTCTATTGATAAAGTTTCACAGCACTAATATTAAGTAATAGGTTCATAGAACTTGCAATAGCTGTGCATTTGGTTCTTAAAAGATAAGCAATTGGAACAAAATCTGTTTCGGAAAAAGCTTCATAGTTTGCCATACCTTTACAAATAATTAAATCAGCTTGATTAATTGCTTTTTTAAGTTCAACAGGTAATTTGTCAAAATCAAGACCAATTGCAAAACACCCAGTAGTTAGTATTTCATCTGTTACTTCTTCGAAATTCAAATATTTTATATCTTCAAGTGTTGCATCACTAATAATTGGCTCACCTTTTACAACAACAGTTAAAAAAATATTTGGATTGAATTTTTTAAGTTCACGACATAAAATTTTATCAAAAACTATCTCTCCACAATTATCAGTAAATAAAACAACTTTTTTTGAATCAATTAACAATTTTTTTAATTCATCTGTATCATCGTAACCAAGATCTTCAACAAAAAGTTCTTCAAATTTTTCTTCTAAAAATTCTGGATGTTGACTAGCTCCCTCTATTCCAAAGTCCATCATATTTCCAACAATTGAACAAATAATAATAATTCTAAGTGGATCATCGGAACAAGCTACAAATTCTTCAACTTTTGAAATAAGATTTTCAGCAACTTTATTACTTTGCTTTTTTAATTTTCTATAAGGATCATTATCACCGAGAGTTTCATAAACAATTTTATGAACCTTTGTAGCAATAGTAGCACTACTTAAATTTAGATTAAATTCTTCCGAAAGAACTCTGCAAGCATTCTTAATTGCATTATTCTTAACATCTTTATCTGACGTACTTTGCTCAACTTCAAAAATAATACGTTTAAGAAGACACGGTACACATTCAGTATGAATTTTCATAAACAAAACCTACAAACAAAAACTTATATTATAGTTTTACTAAGATAGACACCATTGTCCTTAAAACCTAATTTTCGATAATACTCTTTAACACCAACTCCACTAAGAACAAATAAATGTTTTTTATCAAACTCCTCCTTACATATACGCTCAGCTTCATTCATTAAATCCTTACCAAATCCTTTATGCTGCAAAGCCTCTTTAGTTCTTTTACCAAGAGATAATTCTCTGCCTACTACCTTTAATTCACGAATAATCATACACGGATTTTTCTGAAACTCATATCTATGGGAACTAAGAATATTTCTTAATCTAAGATAACCAACAATAGCATCTAGGTTTTTTTCAATTAAAGAAATAAAAATTTCTTCTGAACCACTTGCATTATAAAAACTGTAATTGAAACATAAATTATCTTTATTAATTTCAATTTTTTTACGAAGAGATAAAAGACCTATTTCCCTACAACGGATACATCTACATTTAATACCATGTTTTTTCATTTCATTTTTAACATATTGACGGAGATTGCTTTTATCAACACCAGCATCAATATAAGAAAATGGTATATCTCTTTGTATTCTTTGTATACGAATCCACTCAGGAATAAAGCTTTTAATTTTTGCAACAAGTTCAGATGCATTTTTTGTATTCAGTGGTTCATATTCACCTTTTTTCCATAAATCATAAAGTTTTGTTCCTTTAACAGTAAGAGTAGGATAAATTTTAATCATATCTGGTTTAAATAAAGAATCTTGAAAAATTGATATAAATGATTCAATATCTCTTTTTTCATCAGATCCAAAAAGCCCTGGCATCATATGATAACAAATCTTAAAACCACAATCCTTAGCAATTTTTGTTGCAAATATTGTATCAGATACTGTATGACCACGTTCCATTTTATAAAGAATATCATCAAAAACCGTTTGCACACCAAGTTCAACTCGTGTTCCACCAAAATTTAAAATCTGATCGGCATGTTGAATTCGAAACCAATCAGGTCTTGTTTCTATAGTTAAACCTATACAACGAGAGGATGCTGTTTCATTTTTTTTCTTAGCTTCTTCTAAAGAATCTGAGTCTTTAATGTTTAATGCATCGTAACATCGTTTTACAAACCAATTTTGATAATAATCAGTTCGTGCTGTAAATGTACCCCCCATTATAATAAAATCAATCTTATCTACAGGATGGCCTATTGATTTAAGTTGATGTAAACGGTTTTTTGTCTGTAGATAAGGATCAAAATTATTTAATGCCGCTCTCATAGCAGCAGGTTCATACCCTGTGTAACTTTGAGGAGTATTATTTTTTACTCCACCCGGGCAAGGTATACATAAACCATGTGGACAATCTGCAGGTGAAGTCATAACAGCAATAATCGCAACACCAGATATTGTACGAGTTGCTTTTTTTCGTAAAATTGAAACTGCAAATTCTTTGTCTTCTTCTGAAAAATCTTCAGGTAAATGTAAAAGAACATCACTATCAGGAGGGATCATGTCTAATTTATATTTTTTACAAAGTTTAACCTTTGCTTTATGAAGTTCTTCTTTAGATTTAATTTGTTTTGAAAGAATAAGTTGAGTTATCTCAGAATAGAAAGACATTAGAGGAACCTAAATAAACATAAAATAAAAAGATTTGGGGTTATTTAATACGGTTCGTAAGTACCCCAAAAGTAAAGTGCAGGACCAATAATTGACATTGCCCGACCTAAAAATGTTTGATTTTCTGTATTAAATCCTATAAAACCAATAATTGGTAGCGTTTTATTAAAACCTTCTGCAGATAATCTTCCTAACAATATATGTCTTCCAAAAATCCCTTTTACTGTTCCAGATCCACTCTTGTTTTGATAGTCGATATCCCAACTTGCGTTAAATCCCCTACCACGGTTACGAATCTTATAAACACCTGAAATATTTCCTAAAATCACAGGATCCTGTGGCTTTGGATACCCAATATATCCAGAAAAACTTCCATCAGGATCTACTAGATTTGAATATTTTCTCGTTTGTATTGCTGTTGTCATTGACATACTAAAAAACAAAACAAAAATTGTAATAACAGCAAATAATTTTTTCAAATTTTTACCTCCTTATATCTATAGGATATATAACAAATTCAAATAAATAAATATTTTGATAAATAGTTAGATAATTTTATTAACGAGTTTATATTCTACGCAAAACGGGGACCAAAAACTTGGATATTATAAAAACAGAAAAGCTTACAAAAAAATTTAATAATTTTACAGCAGTAGACAATGTATCATTTACTGTTAAACAAGGGGAAATATTTGGTTTTTTAGGTCCAAATGGTGCAGGAAAAACAACAACAATTAAAATGCTTACAACTCTTTTAAACCCAACTGATGGCTTTGCAGAAGTAGCAGGTTTTAATATAATTACACAAAGAGATGAAGTAAGAAAAAAAATTGGAATAGTTTTTCAGGAGCCGGCATTAGACAATCAACTAACCGGAAAAGAAAACCTTGATTTCCATGCAAGAATGTATGGTCTTGATAAAAAAAATCGAAAAAATAGAATAAACGAAGTTTTAAAACTAGTTGATTTAGAAGAAAAAAAAGATGTTTTTGTTATAAACTACTCCGGCGGCATGAAACGTAGATTAGAAATAGCAAGAGGTCTTATGCATCATCCCACAGTTTTATTTTTAGATGAACCCACTCTTGGTCTTGATGCACAAACAAGAAGAGCTATTTGGGAATATATAAAAAAAATGAATAAAGAAGAAGGAACAACTATTTTTTTAACAACCCATTACATGGACGAAGCGGACTATTTATGTAAAAGAATTGGAATTATTGATCAAGGAAAAATACTAACTAGCGATACAACATCCAATCTAAAAAATTCTGTAGGTAATGATGTTATTACACTTTCTTGTGATGATTTAGAATTACTTATAATAAGAATACAAAAGGAACCTTGGATAAAAAATCTAAAAATACATGATTCGTTTTTAACTATTGGTGCTGAAAAAGGTGAAGAAAAAATTCCTGTTATTATAGAAATTGCTAGATCTACGGGATTAAAAATTAAATCAATTAGTTTAAGAAAACCTACTCTTGATGATGTGTTTTTATCATTTACTGGAAAAAATATTCGTATTGAAGAACCTGAACAAATGTTTAAAAAGATGGTACGTCGTAGATTTAGAGGAAGGTGAAAGTTTTTGCTAGGAGCAGAATTACAAGCAATATACGTCATGTGGCTTAGAGAAATGAAGCGTTTCAGCAGATCAAAAAGTAGGATTGTTGCAATAATAGTTCAACCATTGTTTTTCTTATTTATTCTTGGAACTGGATTAAGCGGTGCAGTTCTACCTGGTATGACCGGGGAATATATTGATTTTTTAGCACCAGGCATTGTTGCAATGGCTATTTTGTTTTCATCAATGTTCACAGGTATTTCTGTTTTATGGGATAAACAATTTGGTTTTTTACAAGAAGTTCTTGTTGCGCCAATATCCAGACTTTCAATTATCATTGGTAGAACACTGGGAGGTGCAACAACAGCTTTGATTCAAGGTTTTATTATTCTTATAATAGCAATTTTTATAGGTGTAAAAATTTCAAGTATAGCTGGACTAATTTTAACAATTATTTTTATGGTTCTACTTGCATTTACAGCAGTCGGCTTTGGTCTTATACTTGCATCTAAAATGAGGGATTTCCAGGGTTTTCAAATTATAATAAACTTAATTATTTTACCTCTTTTTTTCTTATCTTCAGCAATTTTTCCGATTCAAACAAATGAGAAAATACCTGATTTTATTATCAATGCATCTTTTGCAAATCCTTTATTTTACATGGTGGATGGTCTAAGAGGAAGTTTAACAGGCATAAATGCTAAATTTGATCCACTGATTAATCTAGTTATTGTTTTTGTTATATGTGCATTTATGATGAGTTTAGGTACATATTTTTTTAGTAAAAGCGAAGCATAAAATTAGATTAATCTAAAAACAAAGTAAACAACGAAAATAAGAATTATTGCTAAAATCATTAAAAAAACAGCTATTTTCCAATTTGAACCAAAAACTATCGGTATAGGTCCTATTAAAACCACTCCACCTCCTTTAACAGAGGTCTTTTTTGTTAATTGATAATTTTCTTTGTCTAATTTTTCTTCATCTGATAAAATACTTGTTTTAAAACTTGATACAAACAATAAAATAGCAATGAAAATAAAAATAAATCCAAAAAAAGCATAAATTCCTGTTCCTGCTACAAAAGGAAAAACAACAAAAAAACCGGTTTGAATATCTCCTTCTAAAAATCCTAAAATAAAAAAAATTATTCCAATAACAAAGAAAATTAAAGATAAAAAATGGTATCTATTCATCTTAATTTTTCCTAAATACAATTATTAATAGTTTCAATCATGTTTTTTAATGAACAAGCAACTGTAACAGGTCCAACACCACCTGGAACAGGTGTAATAGCTCCTACCTTATCCTTAACTTCTTCAAAATCCACATCGCCACATAAACCTTCTTTTGTTTTAACTATTCCAACATCAATTAAAAATGAATTTTCTTTTACATGTTGGTTTTTAATCATTTTAGGTACCCCTGTTGCTGAAACTAGAATATCAGCTTTTGTTGTAAAGCTCTTTAAATCTTTTGTAAAAACGTGACAGATGCTAACTGTTGAATTTCTATTTAAAAATAAAGCTGCAAGTGGTTTTCCAACATGTTTACTATGGTTAATTATTACAACATTTTTTCCTTCAAGGTTAATTTTTTCATGTTCTAAAATTGTTAAAACTGAAAGTGGTGTAATAGGAACAACGTGTTCGTCACCATTTAATGTCCTACCTATATTATATGGATTTAATCCCTCAACATCTTTTCTTGGATCCAAAGCATTAATCAAATTATCTGCAGAAAGTTGTTTAGGAACAGGCAACTGTATTAAAATACCATGAACATTGTTATCTTGATTTAAGTTATATATTGATTTTAAAACTTCTTCTTCAGAAACATCTTCTTTAAACTCCATATGACTAGAAGATATACCTACTTCTTTGCATGCATTGTCTCTTTGTCTTAAATATAAATTTGATGATGGATCATCTCCAATTTTTACTGTAACAATATTAGGCTGTATTTTTTTTATTGATTTTAGTTTCAAAATTTCTTTAAAAACATCCTTACGAATCTCTTCTGCTATTTTTTTCCCATCGATTATTTTAGCTGACATTAGTATCTAAAAAAAAGTAAATTTTAAACTAGTTATAAAACCATTGGTTTCTTGCCAATTGCATAAAACTGTGGAAAAAAATTTAGTTGCACACCTTCATCAAGTGATTTCAAATAATCATACTCCCATTTGTCTATTTCTTTCTGAGACAACCCTGCTTCTTTAAGTGCCTTTACATAAAAATCTCTGGCATGAAGATAATAGGATTTATCCTCTTCACAACTCCAAATTCTGTTATTTCCAATACCTACTTTTGTGATAAGACCCGCTCTGACAAATAAAGCACGTAGTTTTCTACCTATATGTGGATCTCCGCCTTTAGATTTAATTGCTTTACCTGAAAAAATAGGATCAACCTTCTGATTTTCAGGCCAATGTAATTTACCACCATAGTCTGGCTCTAAAGTTGCAAGTACAATGCCTCCGGGTTTAGTAACACGAGTCATTTCACTAACAACTTTTTGTGGATCAGTAGCCCACATAAGTACTAAATTGCAAGTTACAATATCAAACATATTATCCTTAAAGGGTAATTTTTCCGCATTACCCACCCTAAATTCTATGTTGTTATACATTTTTAAAACATTTTTTGCTACCTTAATCATTTCTTTTGAGTCATCAATAGCAATTACTTTTCCTTTTGTTAAATGAGCAATGTCTCTAGTTACAACACCTGAACCGCAACCAACATCTAAAACTATTTTTGCATCTTTAATTCCAACCTCTAAATATAGAGGTATTCTTTCTTCAGCGGTTTCAATTGCTTGGAGTTCGAGTTTCTTTATAAAATCCTTTATATTTCTTTTTGATTCTTTAGGGTTAATAACTTTATTTTTTGTTTTCATTTTAAAAACAAATATTCTATTTTTTAGTATAAATCTTTCTTTTAAACCAAACATTATCCTTTATATAAATAATTGTTTATTCCAAGTTTAATGAAAATAACCCTACAAGTTGCTTTAGACTTAGTTAATGAGCATAGGGCAATAGCAATAGCAAAGGCATCAGTTAACGGAGGAGCAGACTGGATTGAAGCAGGTACACCACTTATAAAAAGCGAAGGTTTAGATGTAATAAGAAAATTAAAAGAAACTTTTCCAAAAAAAATAATTGTTGCTGATATGAAAACAATGGATACTGGTGCATTGGAAACAGAAATTGCTGCAAAAGCTGGTGCAGATATCGTTTGTATATTAGCAGCATCAAATGACAGTACTATAATTGATGGTCTGAAATCAGCAAGAAAATATGGTGTTAAAATAATGGCTGATTTAATAGGTGTTAAAGACAAATTAAAACGAGCAAAACAACTGGAAAAAATTGGTGTTGATTATTTATGCATACATACAGGTATAGACGAACAGATGAAAGGAAAAAATCCAATAGAAATTTTATCAACTATAGTAAAAAATACAAATATCCCAGTTGCAGCAGCAGGTGGTATAAATAGCGAAAGCGCAGCAAAAATAGTGAAAGCCGGAGCGAGTATTGTAATTGTTGGAGGAGCAATTACAAAAGCAAAAGATGTAAAAAAAGCAACCCAAGATATAAAAAAATCAATAATCGAAAAAAAAGTAATAAAAACTAAACTTTTTAAAAAATACAATAAAAACGAATTAAAAAAGGCATTTACTTTAGTTTCCACACCTAATATCTCAGATGCAATGCATAAACATGGGGCGATGCATGGAATAAAACCATTAAAATTAGGTTTTCACATGGTTGGAGAAGCCTTAACAGTCCGAACCATTGATGGAGATTGGGCTAAACCAATTGAAGCAATTGATAAAGCAGAAAAAGGAATCGTTTTAGTTATTGATGTCAACGGTGGTAAAACTGCTATATGGGGTGAACTGGCAACTTGGAGTGCAAAACTAAAAGGTTTATCCGGTGTAGTAATTGATGGAGCAATAAGAGATATTGATGATATTGTAAAAATGGATTTTCCGGTTTTTTGTAGATATTTTTCTCCTAATGCAGGGGAACCCAAAGGTTTTGGTGAGATATCTGCTGAAATAATTTGTGGAGGTCAGACGGTGCAAACTGGCGATTGGATAATAGGAGATGATTCAGGTGTGGTAGTAGTACCTCAAGAAATTGCACAAGAAATTGCAAATAGAGCACTTGATGTTAAAGAACAGGAAAACCGTATTAGAGAAGAGATAAAATCAGGTGGCTCGTTAGGGACAGTCGTTAAAGTCAAAAAGTGGGAGAAAAAAATCGGATGAACAAAGTAGTTTTTTTCGTTGATACAAAAAAGTTAGATGAAGCGTTAAATAATTTTAATATTAAAAATTTTTCTGGGAAATCTGTTCCAGTTAAACTACATATGGGTGAACTGAAAAACAAACATTTTATTAAACCTGATTTTACTAAAGTTGTTGTTGATGCATTAAAAAATGTTGGGGCAATGCCTTATTTATTTGACACAACTGTTTCTTATTCTGGTAAAAGACACACTATAAAAGGATATAAGGAAGTAGCTAAAATTCATGGTTTTACTTATAAAAATATTGGTTGTGAAGTTATTATTGATGATAAAGGAGTTATTGTAAATGTTCAAGATAAAGAATATGAAATAGCGGATCATATTTTTAATGCAAGTAATATATTTGCATTAACCCATGTAAAAGGACATATTGCAACAGGTATTGGTGGTGCAATTAAGGCTTTTGGTATGGGTGGTGTTACTAAGGAAACAAAGAAAAAAATGCATCATGGTAGTAGACCTATTTATCAAAAAGATGCATGTACTTTTTGTGGTGTTTGTGCGGAAGTTTGTCCTTTTGATGCATTAAATGTAGAGAATAACTCTTGGAATCAGGATATGAAAAATTGTTTCGGATGTGGTGTATGTATTGATGCTTGTAAAACAAACGCAATTACACATGAGGATGCTGATATTCAATATGTACTTGCTTGTGCGGCAAAAGCTTGTGTTGAAAATAAAAATGTTATTTATTTAAATGAATTAAAACGAATTGCAAAAAGTTGTGATTGTGACCCTTCTACAAATCCTATTATTTGTCCTGATATTGGATATCTAGTTTCTGATGATCCTGTTGCAATTGATAAGGCTTCACTTGACTTAATAAATGATGTGAAAGGTAATATTTTTGAAAAGGAAAATAAAATTAGTCCATATAAACAAATAAAATTTGGTGAAGAAATCGGTCTAGGATCTTCTTCATATCAGTTGATTGAATTATAGATAGATTAGTGTAGAATTTGATTTTATTTTTTATCTTTCTTTGTATCTTTGTATATAACTGCTAGAATTGCAGCTATAATACACATTATTGCAGCAGGTATGAATGCATATAAAAAACTCATTCCTGCATCTTGAACCGCTCCTGCTAAAATCGGTCCAGCGATTCCCCCAATACCATAAGCAGTAAAAATAAATCCGTAGTTTAGTCCAAGATTTTCTGAACCAAATGAGTCTGCACACGCGGCAGGAAATAGCGCAAAATTACCGCCAAAATTAAAACCAATTAGCGCAGCAAAAATATAGAATATATATGGGTTTGTTGTTGTATAAAAAAATATCATCATCATAATTCCTTGAAATAAAAACATAGTTACAAGTGCTTTTCTTCGTCCAATTTTATCAGAAACCTGCCCCCAAACAATTCGTCCTGCACCATTAAATATAGGAAGACAAACAGCTGCACCAATAACCGCAAAATCTATTGCTTCCTGTACACTAAAACCATTTGCAGTAAATCCATCGGTTGGACTTTTAGCAAAGTTTTGGACATTTCCAATAACCATTAGTCCAGCAAGTGCACCTATTATAAACATTAACCAAAGAAGATAAAATGTTTTGGTTTTACACATTTCTTTGGGTTTACAATTAAAAATAACTTTTTTATCTTTTGAAGTGCAAATAGGTGGATTCCAACCAGCTGGTTTCCATCCAGATGGTGGATTTTTCATAACTAAAGAACCAATAGAAACAAGTAAAAAAAATAAAACACCATAGATTAAAAATGCATTATCAACATTTGCAATACTGTATGCAAATATTCCAGTTTGTTTTGTAACAAGTCCATTTAATCCAAGGATACTTGGTGGATTTGCAAGTAAAATCCATATAAATGCACCAAATCCAAAACCTGCAACAGCAAGCCCACTAACAAGACCTTTTTTATCAGGAAACCATTTCACACCAACTGCAATTGGAACAACATAAGCAAGACCTATTCCTGCTCCACCTAAGATTCCTATAAAAAATAATTTTAAAGCAAAATTTGCTCCAACAAAACTACCAAGAATGTAACCTAAACCCAGTAAAATTCCACCTAAAAGTGCAATTTTTCTAGGTCCAAATTTATTTGAAAGTCTTCCACCTATAATTGTAAAAATTGCAAAGGTTGCAAGACCTGCACTAAAAATTGCTTGAGTTTCTGTTTTTGAAAAAGCAAATTCACTAAGACTACCTTGCGCACCCTGCAAAGGTGTAGTAAATGCAGACCATGCATAAATAGCACCAAGTGCAAGTTGAATCATTATAGCTCCAATAACAATAATCCATCTATTTGTAAACTTAGTCTTAGTTGTTTTTAGATTATTATTGGTCATAAACCCTTATTCCTTTTTTTGGCGAGAATAAAAAAACGCGTATAAATATATGTCGAAACAAAAAATTTCTATTGAAATATAACATAAAATCCTGTTAATACCATAGTCAAAACTATAAGAATTACTATTATTTTTATAAATAAATTTTTAAGAGTACCTTTTTTAATTTTCATATATTTTATTTCTCCTTAATTTCTAAGTAAAAACTATCAAAGGAAATGATTGTACTATCTCTACCTTTTACTTTGGATTCTTTTTTAATTTGAATATAACCATCTTTAACCAATTCCTGATTTAAACTCGATTTTATAACAGGAATTTTAGAAATATTTAAATCCTCTTGTTTCTCAATTTTTTTAATTATTTCTTCTTTGTTTTTAGAGATCCATTCAACCAATTTTTTACTATCTTGTTTAAAAGCTGGACCTATTTTTGAATAAACAGGTGAAATACTTGTGATTTTTTCTTCAATATCTGGTTTACCAGCGATAAACTTATGATTATCAGGATATTTTAACGTCGTTTTAATTATTTGTTTATTTGATTTTAATTTTGAAATTAAATCTTCAGATGCATATGTTGTATCTGTATTTATTGGTGCATTTAATGCAATTCCTTGTTCACTTTTCCATGACCGAACCTTTGAAATATATCTTTTGACTTCTTCTCCAGCATTTTCTTTTTCTTCATCAATTATTATTGTTTCAGGCCAAGATGAAAGATGTATACTTACTTCATCTTCGAATTTTTTATAGAAATTAAAGTATATTTCTTCTGTTATATGCGGAAAGAATGGTGCAAAAAGTTTTAGTGTTCCTAAGCCAATAGTGTATAAAGTGTATCTTATACTATCAACATTTTTATTTTCATATATTGATGATTTTATCATTTCAATGTAGTGATCAGCAAGTTCATGCCATAAGAAAAACTCGATTTCTTTCATTGTTTGACTGTAACCAAATTCATCCATTTGTTTTTTACAATTATTTACTAACTTACTATATTTTGTTAAAATCCATTTATCAATATCAATAAGTTCTGTTTCTTTTGGTTTTTCATCTTTTATAACATTAGATATGAATTGTTGAACGTTCCATATTTTTGTTAATAGTTTTACTCCACGAACTACATCTTTTGTTCTAAAAGGATTATCCTCTCCAAGTGCGCAACTAGCTGCATAACATCTGAATGCATCACTACCATATTTTTCAATTACTTCTAGTGGGTCAATAACATTACCAAGGCTTGCATGCATTGGGGTTCCATCTTCTGATAAAATAAAACCTCCCATCATCATGTTTTCAAATGGTTTTTCATCAGTTAAAAGACTGCATCGAAGTATCGTGTAAAAAGCCCATGTTCGAATAATATCATGAGCTTGAGGTCTAAGTGACATTGGATAGTATTTTTCAAATTTTTTATCATCTCTATACCAGAATGTATTATATAATGGTGAAATTGATGAATCCATCCATGTATCAAAAACATCTTCACAACCTTTAAGTTTCCCACCACATTTTTGACAATTTTCTACAGGTGGTTTATCAATAGTTGGATCAATGTAACAATCCTGTGGTCTTGCAAGTACGACTTCTGCACATTTTTCACATTCCCAAAGTGGAATTGGTGTTGCAAAATATCTTTGTCTACTAATAACCCAATCCCATTGAAGACTATTTACCCAATCTTCCAGTCTTATTTTCATGAAATCTGGGTACCAATTCATCTGATTGCTTTTTTCCAAAACCATGTTTTTAAAAATTATTGTCTTTAAAAACCATTGCTTTGCATTTATAAATTCAACAGGTGTTTTACATCGCCAACAAACACCTATGTTTTGATCAAGAGGCTCTTGTTTTATTAAAATATCTTGTTTCTCTAAATCCTTAATAACAGCTTTTTTTGCTTCTTCTATTTTCATACCTTTGTATATTCCACAGATTTCTGTCATTTTTCCTTCTTCATCTATACTCATTTCTATTGGTAGTTTATATTTAAAAACCCAGTTTAGATCCTCTTTATCACCTACTGTACAAATCATTACAACACCGGTACCAAATTCAGGATCTACAGATTCATCTTCAACAATTTTAACTTCTTTATTAAATAATGGAACTATTATTGTCTGATCAAGTAACCATGGAGCACGTTCATCAGTTGGATGGACAGCAACTATCTGGCAAGAAGGTAGCATCTCTGGTCTTGTGGTTGCGATTTCCACATAAGCACCAGTATTATCTTTTCCAATTCCATGGAATTTAAGAATTTGTTCGGAGGGTTGGTTTTTAAAGTAAAATTTTATTGTATTTAACGATGTAGTTCTATCTGTATATGTAACCTCCGCATCAGCCATAGCTGTCATACAACGTGGACACCAATTAACCGGAAATTCTCCCTTGTAAATGTATCCTTTTTTATAAAGTTCTATAAATGATATTTGTGTTATTCTCCTGTAATATTCAGCATTTGTTTGATAATAGATGGTTGGATCCATGCTTTCGCCTAGAATTGCGAATTGATCCGTCATTGTTTTGATATTTTTTTCAGCAAATTCTGAACACAATTTTATAAATTCATGTCTATCTATATCTTTTCGGGTAATTTTTAATTGTCTTTCAACACGTTCTTCTACAGGAATACCATTTACATCGAAACAAAGAGGGAAAAAAACATTGTAATTACTCATTCTTTTGTATCTTGCAGCAAAATCAATATGGGTATAATGCACAGCATGACCTGCATGTAGCGGACCTGATGCATATCTTGGAGGTACATCAATACTATAAGTGGGTTTATTACTATTAAAATCAAAATGGTAAATTTTCATTTCCTCCCATTTTTTCTGCCATTTTTTTTCGATTTCTTTCTGATTATAATTTGCCATTTGCTAATCTCCGTATAACTAATACTAGGTTATTAGAGGTCAAAGAATTTTTACTTATAAAATTTGCTTTATTGGAAAATAATAAGAATTTAAAAAAAATTTAACATTAACAAGAAGAAAAAATTTTTGAAATAAAATTTTAACGAGTCCCAACTAAGGACTTTAATTCTTCAAGATCGTTTTTGATGTTATCTATTTGTTTTAACTTTTCTTTTTCAAAGTTTTTTATTATATTATTAATTGGTGATGTTAATTTATATAGATGTACAGGGCGACCTTTTCCTTTCTTTTTCAGATCTCTTTTAGCTATCCAACCTTTTTGCTGTAATACTTGCATAGCTACACTTACCTCGGGTTGTCTTAGATTTGCACCATGCTCTATTTCAGCAGATCTACATTCTTGAGTTTGGGATATATACATTAAAGTTTTTGCAAGGTTTTTTGGCATGCCAAGATCTGAAAAAACTTTTACAATTTTTTCATCCTGTGAATTAAGTCTGTAATATTCCCTTCTAACCATATTATCATCCTGCGCATTAATATAATTTATAGATTATAATATAAAGTGACCTTATAAATCTTTTGTTTTATATATTTTTTATATTTTAATCAAAAAGTTCTATTCTAAATAACCTAATGCCTCTTCAATTCTACCCATTTCAATACCCGTTGTATGATTACCAATTATTGCCCCTTTAGTGTTTGCAACAAGACCACTACCAATAACAGGAGAACCATGATTAACAGTACCAATCATAACATTAACACCAAAGACATTCTCAAGTTGTGATTTTTCCTCATCAGATGCTTTAGGGTGACAAAGTAAACCTTTATTTGTAACAACAGCAGCCATACCAACAGTTTTTAAAGAGCCGATTGTACCTTTAAAAACCGGTACTTCCAGAGTTTTTTTTATGTCTATGATAGATTCTTCTTTTAAATCAGGGTGAACCAATGCTCCATTATCGTTTACCAGAATATCATTTCCTGCAGCATTAAGTTTATCTTTAATAACACAAACATTTAATCCGTTATTTTCAATTATTTTAACAGTATCATAATCAGCAAAATCAGTAACAACTGCACCTTTTGAGTTTAAACAAAGTAAAGAACCAATAATAGTTGCATCAGCAACACTTAATTCAACAACTTTAACGTCTAAAATAGAATTTAAAATGTTTCTTACATTTTTAGAAAGTCCTTTACGAACAAATGCAACATGCTCGTTAGTTCTACAAAAAACACCAACATTAGGATTTTCGTTGAAGGATAACAATTCAAGATGGGGTTTTTCTTTATTAATAAATAAAAACCCCCTTATTAATTCCAATGTGTAACATATAAACATCGTTTTTTATCATGTTAATAACTCTTAATATTTTTGATAATTTTGGTATTTAATTTAGTTTTTCGGTATAATGATATACTTTAAAAGGTTATTTCTAAACCATAATTATCATATTTTAAGATTGTAAACTCTTTTTTATTTATATTTTGAAGATAGGTTGATTTTGATTTTATAAAGAATTTCTTTAATTTATCTTTGAATATTTAATATGATTTTTTATATATACTAAGACAGTTTTGGTCTTGTTTTTATCTGTAAACCTATTCCAGGGATACTCATTTTTTTTGTAACCCTATCTATTATTTCAGTGATTATAAATGTAAAGATTAAGTAAATTAATGCAATAATTAGAAATATCTCTATATACCTAAAATTTCTTGAAGCAATAAGTTCTCCTTCCTTAGTTAATTCACTTACTTGAATTATTGAAACAATAGAAGTATATTTAAAAAGATAAATCAACTCATTAGACCAAGCAGGTATTGAAATCCGAAGAGATTGTGGGAGAATAACATTTTTAATTGATTGCATTTTAGTCATACCCAATGTTCTAGCAGCAGACATCTGACCGGAGGGAATTGCTTGTATCGATCCTCTTAAATATTCTGCTTGATAAGCACCGCTATTTAGAGATAAACCAAGAAGAGCTGAGTGAAGGGGAGAAAGAGCAATACCAACAGCAGGTAACCCAAAATATATAATAAATAATTGCACAAGTAGAGGTGTTCCTCTAAATATTTCTATATAACCAATACAGATTATGGAAATTATTTTATTGCCATAAACTCTTCCAAGAGAAAGACTTATACCTATTATAAAACCAACTATTATTGAAAAAATTGTTAAAAGAAATGTAACAGACAATCCATCAAGAAGTTTCGGTAAAGAATCAATAAAAAATTCCCAAAAACCTGTTGCTGCCGTTTTTTCTCACTCCTTTCCATATAATGTAGAAATTTTTCCAAGAAATTGTTTGGTTCGCTCCATTTTTGGATTTTTAAACATTTGTTTTGGAGGACCACTTTCTAAAATAATCCCTCCTTCCATAAAGATTATTTCATCTGCAACATTTCGTGCAAATCCCATTTCATGAGTAACAACAAGCATCGCCACTTCACCTGCTAATGATTTCATAACATCTAGTACATCACCGATTAATTCAGGATCAAGTGCTGAGGTTGGCTCGTCAAATAGAATAATACTTGGATCCATTGCTAATGCTCTAGCAATACCAACTCTCTGTTTTTGTCCCCCTGAAAGTTGAGCAGGATATTGTTGTGCCTGTTTTTCCAGCCCTACTCTTTGCAATTCTTTTATTGCTCGCTCTTGCGCTTTTTCTTTTTCCAATTTCTTTACTTTTTCTAAACCGATACTAACATTTTTTAATGCAGTTAGATGATTAAAAAGATTAAAATCCTGGAAGACAAATCCGATTTTTTGACGAATCTTATTTATATCAGTTTTTGGGTTTGTAATTTCTTTACCTTCTAACCATACTTTACCTTTATCAGGTGGATCTAATTGATTGATACATTTCAAAAGAGTGCTTTTTCCTGTTCCACTAGTTCCAATGATAACTTTTGTTTCATGTTGTTCCATTGAAAAAGATATTCCTTTTAAAACCTCACAAGAACCATATGATTTGTATATATTTTCCACTTTAAGCATAGACATATTTTTTTCTCCTACTTATCTTGCAGTATTAACCTCCAGTCCAGAGATTTTATATCTTTTTTCAAGATAACTTAATCCTTGATTTATTGAAAAAACTAAAATGAAATATATAAATGCAATAAATAAAAGAATAACAAGGGCTGAATTTGGTTCTCGCACAATAATGTATCTACCCTGTCTCATTAAATCAATAACTCCGATTGCAATTGTAATTGATGTATCCTTTAGAACTATTGTAAATTCATTAGACCACCCCGGAATAGATAATCTAAGCATTTGAGGAATAATAATATAGCGCATAACATTGAAATTTGACATACCCAAACTTCTTGCTGCAATAAATTGACCTTCAGGTATTGAGTTAATAGCGCTTCTGAATATTTGAATTTGATAAGCTGTGCTGTGAAGAGCAAGTCCAATAACTGCTGCAATAAAAACATCGATAATAATGCCTGCTTGAGCCAGACCAAAATAAATAAGAATAAAAAGAACTAAAAGAGGAATTCCACGGAAAACTTTTTCATATATTAAAATAAAAAAAGGAATAGGTTGTCTAGAATATGAGCGACCTATTGCCATAAATATAGCTAGAATCGATGCAATAAATACACTGATTAGGGTTAAGCCTATTGTAACACTTAGACCTTTCATTAATTGAGGAAACGACTCAAGTAATATGTCAAATGCCAATGTAACAAACACTCTTTATTCAAAGTATTTTTTAACTAAATCGTTCCAATCTTCAGAAGCCATATAATCTTCTAGTGCTTGGTTTATTTTTTGTAGTAATTCTGTATTTTCTTTCTTAACACCCAAACCAAATGATTCGTCTGTAATAATTTTATATATTATTTTTGTTGTACCATCTTCTGAAAATGCATTTCCAACGGGCTCATCAATAACAACTGCGTCAATTCTTCCTATACGTAAATCTTGCACCGCATCAGTGTAAGAAACATAAGTGTCCAGTGTAATATTCAAAGAGTTGTTGATATTTTGTTCTTGTAACCAAGTCGTATTCATTAGATATTCCTCCACCCATAATGCACCAGTTGTACCTGTTTGCGCACCAATTTTGAGATCAGCAAAATCGCTATAATTTGTAATTGTTAGTGTCGAATCTGATTTTACTAGTACAGATTGATCTGATGTATAATAAGGAATACTAAATGATATTTGTTCTAATCTCTCTTCAGTAATTGTCATTCCAGCAGCAATCACATCAACTATTCCAGTTTGCACTGCACCAATTAATTGCTGAAAAGCCATATCTTTTATTTCAACTTCATAACCAAGATCTGTTAGAATTGCTGTTACTAACTCTATATCAAATCCTGTGATTTTTCCATCTTCATCTACGTATTCAAAAGGTGGAAACAATGCCTCAGTTCCTACAATAATTTTATTTTTTTTCTCTTCTTCAGTACATCCTGATAATACAACAGCTATTGAAACCATTGCTATTATCAAAACCATTGATATTGCTTTTGTTTCTTTTTTCATAAAACTCCTCCCACTTTTAAAAAAGATATATTTTTATTATTAATTAAATTTTGTATTTTTAAGAAAAAAAAATTAAAAAAAAAAATTGTTAACATTTCTTTAACATATGTATCAATTTAAAAAATGATTAATTTAAATAAAGCTATGTGAATTAATTTTTTTAAAATTTAAATAAATATTTAAAATGAATAAAAGATTAAAATTTTATAATAAATTTTTTAGTTATTCATTTTTTTTAGCTTTTTTAGTGTCTGTTTTTTTACCAGAGGAAACAGTTTTTGAGGATTTTTTAGTTTTACTTTCTTTTTTTGGGGATTTTTTTATCGAAGTTTTCTTTTTTTTAGGTACCTTTTTTTCCTGTTTTTTCTCTTTTTCTCCAGAGGGTTTTTCTTTTGGTTTTTTCTTTTTAGGCGCCTTTTTCTTCTTAATTTTTACTTCACCTTCGGCAGTTGGAGTAATTTCATATTCTTTTTCAGTTGGTGCTTCACCTTCTTCTTTTTCAGGTTCAGCTTCCTCTTTCCTAAGAATGGGTTCTTTCTTTTCTCTTTCTTCTCTAAGAAGTTCTCGTCTTGATTTTTTAAACTCAAGCTCGGGTAAATAAGCCTCAACAACGCCATCTTCAAACTTAACTGCCTTTACACGGATTTTACTAGGCATTTTGTATTTGCCATGGGACCAAATTGCTTTATTTAATGAATCATCTATCCAAATTTTTTCTTTTTCAACCTTCATATGTTTTGTTAAAAAATGTTTAACTCTTTTTATAGCAGTTGGTGCTGCTTTTGATGAAGTATAACCTAATTTTCTTAATGGTATTATATAGATTCTTTCAAGTTCTTCAGCCATATTGATCAAGATCTCTTTAGTTTATTTCTTCTCCAATTACGTGTTTTGGGATGCCGTGTGAAACGTCTGTTGGTTTTAATCATTATCCAAGCAGGTACACGTCTATTACTATTAGTTGCTTTATTTAAGCGAATCTTTCGACCTAGTGGTTTATGAGATGTCATATATTTACTACCTTCTTTTTATCTTTATATCCCTTTTTTTAGGAAGAACCTTTTTAAGCAGCATACGTAACTGCTCATCATTTATTTTATTTTTGAGTTTACCATTTTGTGCAAGTAGTATTAGCTGGTTTTCAATGGATTCAGCAATTTCAGGTCTAGCAATCTTTATTCTCGCAAGACGCTCTCTTGCAGCTGTTTCAAGAATTGCTCTTAGTACTACCTTTTTTTGTTCTTCAAATTCCTGTCTTTGAAGCTCTTGCTCCTCAATTGATTCTTGAAGGGCAGTCTGTTGTTGCAACTCTCTTAATCTTTTTTTTCTTAAATTTTCTAGCTCTTCATCCATAAGCACTAAATATTATTTTTTAATTCAGGAACAGTTTTTCCTGCATTTTTCATTACTTCATTTGAAGTATTATCTAAAAATGCCCTTCCCTTTGGTGTTAATATCCGTCCTTTTCCCTTAATCTTTGTTATATAACCTGCTTTTTCAAGTTGTTGCATTGCTCTTCGTATAATTGTACCGCTACTCATCTTTGCTTTATACGGTTTTGATCCCTTATCTCTTTTACCACCATATTCAGCTCTAAGACGCTCTACACCAATAATATCGTTTATATATAACTTTCTTAGAATAGAAGCGCATCTGGTATGCCACCAATTCTTTTGAGTAGGAGGATTTTCTCGATCTAATCCTGTTCTAGAATATCTGTTTGCTTCAGGCATAACAATATCATTATCTTCATGCAGCTTCTTTGCAACCGCATCAATTAGTTCCTTTGCTGGAACATCATAAACTGTTGTCATATAGATAATACTCCTGTTATAGGGAATAATTTGGGTAACGGTAATAATCGATAGCTTATTTAAGTCTAGCGGAACACTTTAGTATTTTAAAAAGCTAGTTTGTAAAGCTACTAAAGTTCATAAAAAATATCAGTCATTTAAAATTTAAATCATTTAAATTAAAGAAAGAATCTATCTATAAGAATAATAATTTTTTTTATTTTTTCACATTTAGATATGATGACTCTTTTTATCATTTTTTATGTGAATTCTGGTAAATTTCTTACAAATATAACAATAAATAATCAACCTACTTCTATAGATTCTTATTCTACAGTTTTTTCCTGGTATTAGGAATTTATAACAATTTTTACAAATGTGACGTTTAAATTCTTTTGGAATTTTAGTTTTGTATCTCATTGATATCTTCCTAGCAATTTCTACATATCGATTAGCAAGATCATTATTACCTATTAAAGCCATTTTTTCAGCCATAATAAAAAGTTGTATGATTCTTCTATTTGCAATTTTATTTTGGATTTTTTTAGCTATCAAAATTTTTTTTCTAGACATTACAAAAACCTATGTTTAGATTATGGATAAAAAAACTAAGTTATGTATTTTATCTTTTTTTTGTTTTAAATCTATTCTAATTAAAATAAAAAATTTAATTACATTTTATCAACAGAAAATTTCTTTTTCCAGATTATTGAAAGTATTGAAGAAATAATAATACTAATTATTAGTAAATATATTACTGATAAAACATTTTCAAGTAATTGATAGTTTATTAAGAGTATAATACCCAAAGATAATATCATAATACCTGAAAATAGTTTCAATACTCTACCCTGAAACTCAGATAGTTTCCAACGACCTAGAGTAACTACCATTAACACAACAATAATTAAAAGTGGTATTACATAAATTATATTATAAAAAATAAGATAAATGTAGTTATCAATAATATCCAAATTATATTGAGGCAATATCGTACCAGTGTATATAAATGGTAAATTAAAAGTGCATAAGAGTTCAACAGTATTTGCACTAATAGCTAAAATAATAGTAGAAAAAACAAGAGAGGGAACTGAAGTAATCTTAATAATTTTTCTAATTTGTTTATATAGTTTTGATTTTTGATCATCAGTTATTCCAATAGTCAAACCTTTTTTGAAAAAGAAAAAATCTTTAATGTTTAAAATACCAAAGAGTATTGCTATGATTCCTGCCAACACTGATATAATATAAGTATTTTCTACTATTGAAATAAAATTTAATAAAGCCGCCATAAGTAGAAAATAAAAAAAACCTGAAAAGAAGATGAAAATTCCACCAATAATAAGCATTCTTTTTTTTGATTTAGTATATAGTAAAAGACTCAATAAAAACAATAAAACAAAAAAAGAACAAGGATTAATACTATCTATTGCTGCAATTAAAATCGTAATGATGGGCAAAGATGCTTCTGATGTATTGAAACAAATCTGACCGAAAGGTGTTGAAAAACAAATCTCATTTTTATTTTTTTCAGGTTGTTCTTCTGAATAATTACCTATTAAATGATAATTAATAGCATTTTCAATGTTTTCAAAAGTTATGTCTTCATATGGTATAAGTGATGAGAATTTTTCATCAGAAGATATATTTTTAATAACAACTGCAGGTAGGGTTTTAAAACCATAATTTTTAAATTTATTGTAATTATCAATAAATGTGGAAGTATCAACCTCATATCGATAAATAGTAATATTATTTTCATAAAGATTTTCTATTTCATTTATAATAGGTTTTTTTTCTTCGCAGGAGTCACAATAACTACTACTAATAAAAAATTCTAAAACAATGTTATTATTTTCAGCAATAACTGGTTTAGAAAAAGAAACAAATATGAAGCCTATCAAAACTGTTATAAAAAAATATCGTAAATATTTGTTCATTAATGTTTTCATCCTACTTTTGTCACATATGATATAATAATTAATATTTAAGTGTTAATACAAATTAAAAATTTTAAAAAAAAAATTTGATTTATTAATATTTTAAATACCTGTGATAACCAATTTGAATATTAACCAAGTTATCAATATCATAATGAACATATGTTTAACCCCTGATACAACTCGTCCATCTTCAAATACACCTGTAACAGCACCCATACCAGCAGATTGAAAAATAGCTGCATAAAAAAATAATTGAGAAATATCATCTTTTGTAATAACTGTACTTTTATTCATCACCGTCGCTAAACCTTCTGATCCTTGACCTGTCATAGCAGGTATTAGACTTTTACATAATACAACCATAATCAGCAAAAAAACACCCATTGATACGTATATTACAGCAACATAAGAAAGCATACCAGCTCTTCTTTCTCCCTCCATAAGTTTTAATTCCCTTGCATCCTTGGATGCTGCATCAAGTACATCTGCAACATTACCTCCACTTCTACTTGCTTCAATAATAAGTGAAATGGTTCTATTAATTAGTTTGGTATTTACTCGTTTTGCAAAAGCCCGCAAAGCATTATCTACACTGCTACCCCAAGAAATTTGATTAGCAATTTTTTGAATTTCAGGAGTCAAAAGTCCATAATTCCCTCTTGAGGAATACATAATAGCTTTTGTAAAAGTCATTCCCGCACGTCTGGATTCAGCTAGATCTCTTACAAAATCTGGGAAACGTTCATCTATTTTTCTGATTCTACGTAAACGTAAAAATTCATATATCCCAAAAATACCTGTAAAAATGATAGCTGCAATAACTAAAAAATCAAGGGGGGTGCCAATTTTGATTAATCCTCCTTCAACCGGTAAAGATAGTGGTTCAAATGTACCTGCAAAACCAAATACAGCAAATAAAATACAAATTATTGCAGGAATTGATGCAGCTAAATAAACAAATAGTCTAGTGATTTCACCAGTCATAAGTAAACGTTTTATAAATCCAAATTTTTTAATAATATTTGATTCAATTTTGGACTCTTTTTTATTTTTCTCTATATACATATTTTATCACGCCCTTGTGGACATACTAGACAGTACAACTGAAAATCCTACATGTATCAGAGGAATTATTATAAAGATAAAAACGTACATGAAAGTTAACTGACTACTATCTGATTTTGCTATTATCATTAATAAAGGTATTATTATAATTATTAAAAGTACACCCGCAACGGCAGCGGTGACATATGCTTCAGCCATGATGCCAAGACTTTCAATTAATTGCTTTTGTGTTAATCGATTTTCACGTGAGTATTGATCTGCTTTTGCCATAAAATAAGGTTTTAAAGCACCACCAGATTGAACAGTTACTATAGATCCTTGTAAAAATTCTTTGAATTTTTCAGAGGGGGTTCTATTAATATTTGCCTTAATAGCAGATATAATATCTCTACCTAAAAGACTAACATCGCGTATAATCCATAATGCTTCTTCTCGAATCTCACCGTATATTTTTTGTTTAGAAAGACTTTTAAAAATCTCTGTAGGAGTAATACCAGCTGCAGACATTGCAGAAATGAAATTTAAGGCATATGGTAAATGCAAATCAATTTTTTTTGCACGGGATTTAGCCCTCATAGCAGGTTTATATTTATAATATAAATAAATCATAATAGTAAAGGAGGTAGGCATTAATAAAAAAATAACAATTACATGAAGTTCAAGAGGTATAATAACAATTAGACTTAGGTAAATAACTGATGAAACTATTGCTGTAAAAATAGTGTTAAGCCAAGCACAGGAAATATAAGCACCTGCACGAATTTCAATATGAGCTTTTTCAAGATCACTTTTTAGTTTTTCATTTACTACAGATTCAGCAGTATTACCAAACCATCTATAACACATTTTCTGATAATTATTGAGTGCCATCCTCATCACCTACATTTTTAATAACATATAAATTAATTTTTTTTATTTTAACCTTTTTTTATTTCTTTAAATTCCTTTTTGTTTTCTTTTTCATGACTTATTGTTTTTACTTCTTTATTATTTGATAAATTATCAGATGGATTTTTTTCTTCAGAGTTTATAAACTTAGTATTTTTTTTAGATACACTACGCTCTTTTTTTAATTTTAAATCCTGCTTAGGTTTTTCCTCTAATGTATCAACTAATGAATCTATACTTTTACCCTTTTCATCTCTTATTATCTTCATAAGTTCATCAGGATTTTCATTATATCTAGAAATTACTTTTGCAACTTCTTTAAACACTCTGATATTATTTTCTTTCATCCACTCTAATATCTCAGCTCTTTGCCTAATTTCTTCAGTTATTTTTTCTTTTGTCATATCCCAATGTGCTCTAATTCTTTCTAAAACAAAACTTTTTCCCGTATAGATGAATTTATCATCAGTAGGATCCCAATGGAAAACTTCATTTGTTAGAATTTCTTTTGTTGTTGGGTCAATGTCAATAATTTCAATTATCTGTTTACATCTTCTAACTCGTTGACCCTTTACTTGCGTAGTAAAATGAATAGAAATAATGTCTAATGCTTGAAGCATAATTCTTGGAATTTCAATTGGTTTACCTTCAAGTCTATGAATAAGAGACTTTGCAGAATCAGCATGAACAGTTGAGTATGTAGCATGACCCGTTGCCATAGCTTGAAATAAAACATAAGCTTCTTTTCCACGAATCTCACCAACAATAATATATTCAGGTCTTTGACGAAGAGATGCTTTCATTAAGTCGTACATGTCAATTTCACCGACCATCTTATCTGCAACAATCTCACCAAATCCAGATCTTGCAACACCTGGTATCCAATTTGGATGTGGAAGATTTATTTCTCTTGTTTCCTCAATAGACACGATCTTAGCGTCCTGTGGAATAAAAAGTGATAATGCATTTAAAATAGTGGTTTTACCAGATGCAGTACCACCAGCAATTAAAGCATTTACTCTATTTTCAACAGCAAGCCAGAAATAAGCTAAGATTTCAGATGAGAGGGTGTTTAAAGCAATTAAATCAGGAGGCGTAATAGGATCTGCTCGGAATTTTCTGATAGTAAAAGTTGAGCCTTTTGCTGTTATTTCATCACTTAAAGTCATTTGAATTCTAGAGCCATCCGGAACTGTTGCATCAAGCATAGGTTCAGCTATACTAATGTGCTTACCACATTTCTGAGCAAGATTTACAACAAAATAAGATAATTCTTCTTCATCCTTAAATTCAACATTACTTTTTAGAGAACCGTATTTACGATGATATAAAAATATAGGTACATTAGGACCATCGCATGAGATATCCTCTATATGTGGATCTTTCATTAAAGGATCAATTTTACTGTAACCTAAAGATTCTCTTTTAATATAATAAAAAATCTTTTTTTTAGATACTTCATCTAAAATTATTTCATTATTATTAATTACTTCTTCAACATTTTCATTAAGATATTCTTCTATTTTCTTTGAATCAATTTCATCTAATCTCATATTAAATGTTTTTAATAATGCTTCCCAAATAAAGTAAAGAATTTTTTGTTCTTTATCTGAAAGATATGGTTCTATAACTTTATACGACTTTTCTAAACTATCCATATCTTTCAATATCTTTGCATAAGAAAATGGTTCATTTAATGGATAAAAGTCAAGTTCCTTAAACTCTGATTTAAAAATAATGGATCCAGATTTACCACATTTTGGACATTTTATTTTTACCTTCTGATTAAGCTCACCTTCACAAGAAATTTTTGTATTACATCCCGGACAAATAGCAATTTTTTTCAACATTATCAATTATCGTCCTTAATTATTTGATTCAATAATTCTTCAGGAGATTCTGCATATTTAGAAACAACATTTGCAACATCCTTAAATCCTCTAATATTATTGGCATTCATCCATTCAATTATTTTTTTACGATTACTTATTTCCTGATTCATATATTCTTTTGTTAAATCTTTTTCACTACGAATTCTTTCTAAAATATAGCTTTTACCAGAGTATATGAATTTATCTTCGACAGGATCCCAATGAAAAACCTCATTTGTTAGAATTTCTTTTGTTGTTGGGTCAATGTCAATAATTTCAATTATTTGTTTACATCTTCTAGCTCTCATATTTTTTACTCTAGTTATCACATGAATACAAACAAGATCCAAAGATTGTAACATTATTCTCGGTATGTTAATTGGTTTACCTTCAAGTCTATGTATCAGTGATTGTGCAGAATCAGCATGTGCTGTTGAGTATGTAGCATGACCTGTTGCCATTGCCTGAAATAAAACATAAGCTTCTTTTCCAC
>Ga0209536_100002412_pt1 | contig 30468 bp, 28 predicted proteins | sample DeeMarSeWOR28_12_FD_187461 | JGI IMG/M metagenome (GOLD analysis project Ga0209536, IMG submission 187461) | Marine sediment microbial communities from White Oak River estuary, North Carolina - WOR-2-8_12 (SPAdes) (version 2) | ecosystem: Environmental > Aquatic > Marine > Intertidal zone >...
CTTTATCAGCAAAAAGAAATTTCTCCTCAAACGTTCATAAGTTAAGTAATTATTTATTTTACTAACCAAGGGCTGCGACCAACGGAATCTACATCTTAATATTAACGCTGTTTGCATACATATTATCCAAAAAAAACTATATACGAGTGCAATTCCCAACCCAACGCTTCTACCCCAATCAAAGAAATTCAGTGTTCTTCTAAAAGAACAGATTGTTCTCTGAGGAGAGCTAATAGTATCTTTGCACAATGTATTCCCAGTGATTCTACCAATGAAAAAGGTGGCAAAAGCCCTTTTTACCATCGGTATAGGGCTAGTTATTGTTTCAATCACGATGGCAAACTATGGTTTGACTGATTATGCTGAGCCAGACGAAAAAGACTTCAAAAACTCCATAACGTCTAAGCCTACTCCATCTTCGCCTGTGCCGACAATTCCACCCTCACCAAATCCTCCACCTACATCATCACGAACTACTTTCAACAACGCTCCCTGCAGCTTTGAAATAAAATCTCCAACAAATATGACGCATACGTCTAATGAAGTAGTTCTCACGGTTACAGGTTTTGTTTTTGGAGCAAAAAACATCAATTTATCGTTAAGCTACAGCGTTGATGGCAAAGGAAAAAGATTATTGCCAATAGATCCCAAACCTCCAGAGGATCATTTCTCGTTTATTGGACATTACTCTAAATCTGTTAAAATAGCTGGTTTGTCTGATGGTACTCATTGGATTGTCGTTTTTGGTGATCTGAAAGTTAACGGGATTTCAGAATTTGGTGAGATCATAGTCTACTTCACTATTAATCAAAATCCAGCTAAGTTATGGATCTAAATTAACCTTTTAGAAATGTTAGATTATTGTCTTTTTTTAGAAATTGGGGTTTTGCGGGTGATGTCTCCACTGGGGTGAGGGTTCAAATCTAAACTCGAACAGATTTACGCTGGTGTGCAAATCAAAAGAACTTGTTGATACAGATTTAAGACAACAGTTGCTGTGTGTATTCTACCAAACTAATCTTTTTGAGTCTTGAACGTATTGCTTCTTGTTTTTTTATGCTTCAAAGCAGTTTTTGGGTAGGCATAAAACATGAAAGTCTGTTTTCACTTGTCTTCTCTTAATTTTCTAAATATGATATTTTTTGAATTTGAATCAAAACCAAACCTTATGGAAGTTGAATGAATACTAGCTGAAATTCTATCCAAGAAGCTACGCCCGAAGCAATTAAATACTTAAAACCTCCCAGATTTGGAATGAGTGAGGCTGGTGAGAGCGAAAATCACTGTCAAACTTATTTTCGCAGCGATCCAAAGCCTATTGGCATGCTCTGCAATCATTCTAGCAGGACTCCTACGTTTCAATCTCCTGGATATTCAATCTTCCTTTGGAATTGCCAATGGAGCGCTAGACTTCTACATCAGCATGCTCCTCATCTTTGGCTTTATCTTCCTATTAAGCGGCCTTTTTCTCATTTATGAATGGTGGGAAACCTGATAATGCGAACACAAAATGGCAATAGAAAAACTAAAGGAATAGGTTTGACCGATATCATCTTTGTTGGGCTTAGCGGAGCCATCGGGTTTGAAATTTTTGTGCTTCTTGACTACGCCTACTTCCATCTGGCAGGACCAGATTTGCTAATCGCGCTCGCATTAGGAGGAGCTTTCAACATTCTCATAATGCTCAGTTACAGCGAACTATCCGCGGCTATGCCGACAATGGGAGGCGAATATACCTACATCAAAACATCATACAGTGGTTACATTAGCTTCATAGTGGGATGCTTTCGATGGCTTGCCAGCATCTTTGGTGCTTCCCTAGCAGCCGTCGCATTCACCCTACAACTATCTTACCTCTTTTCCGCCATCTCACCTCAACTTCAAACCGCGATCTTAGACCAAGCTTGGATAATATCCGTTGTTCTAGTTATTGTCATGGGCACTTTAGAAGTCAGAGGAGCCAGAAAAATAGGAAGTGCAATTGTCGTAGCATTTATCTTATTATTCTCCGGGTTCATCATTGGCGGGTTCATTCAAGGTTTCGGCAACACAACCCTTTCCCCAGCCGCTCTGCCTAGCGGTATCTCTGGCATATTTGCAGCAACAGTCTACGTCTTTCCTATGTTCTTTGGAACTAGAACTATAGTCGCCAGCGCTCCTGATTCAAAAAGACCTGAAAAAGACGTCCCTCGTGGACTTATCCTGTCCACGCTCATAATAATTCCCGTTTACTTACTAATCGCGTTCATCGCAACAAGCACCGTAACTCCAGGAGAAACCCTGCAGGGTATTTCACTTCTAAGCTTCGCAGCAGGTAGAGTGTTTGGCAGTTACGGCAGCGTCATTTTTTCCCTAGCGGGAATGGCTGCTTGCCTCTGTTCACTGGGCACTTCTCTATCGGTGCAATCAAGCATATCCCGAGGCATGAGCCGAGATGGTTACTTTCCTAAAATCCTCCTCTCAATTCATTCTCGCTACGGAACTTACCATGTCGCTGCCATCGTCGGTACCCTATTTATTATGTTCCTAAGCACTTTGGGTGCCGTGCCCTTTTTAGTCTATGCTGCCAGCTTTGGCTCTCTTCTAGTCTTTGCTCTTGTCAACCTTTCACTCATGAAACTGAGAAAGACAAAACCGTATATGGATCGACCGTTCAAGACTCCTTTATATCCGCTAACGCCAATACTAGGCTTTGTTATTTCCGTGGCAATGTTGTTTATCCCAGTGCTTGTTGGAGATGGAAATGCTATTGACGCCTTAACTTCAAGCATGGGACTGACTGCGATAGTGCTAGTGAGTTACTACCTCAGGATGGCGGGTCGTTACCGGGTGCAAATTGCGCTAGGGGGCATCGGTATTGGTGTAGGCGTCTTGATGGGAGCATTTTCCCTTCTCGATATCTCTGGGTCATCCATCAACATCTTGCCCTTCGTGCCTAGCTACATTCAACTTTTCGTCAGTGTTATCCTAATCATAAGTGGCTATTTCAATCTAAACGTTGCGACAAGGCGGAAGATAACACCAAAAGACTAAGAGAAGCATGTGTCATTTGAAAAACTGGGAAACAGCTCGACTAAATAATTCAAAATCGTTGCTTGATAGCCAACCTTGCTCGTTTAACTTGTCTAAGCCGCTTCTCACTGACTCTTGCGCTTTTTCCATCTGCAATAGATTGGCTTTCAAGCACGCTTCGGAGATCTCGCACTTGAATACTATGTTCTCATCAAGTAGACCGATGAAGCTGTTTAGGATTGAAATTATTCGATTGGACCTTGGCTGAAAAAGCTGACTGATTTTTGTCTTCCCAATACCTTTTAGTCTTGTACTCAAACCGCGATCGCTGACAGTTGAGGGTGCAAAGTAGGTGTAGCGTTTCTCCGATTTAGACTGATAACACGACAGGTAGAAGGGTACGTAAATCAAAGAAACCTTGGTTCTTTGTTGCTTAATTCCTAGCTCGTCAAATTGAAGTATTACGGCTTCCCTGTTTTTTGCCAATTCATGAACTCTATCTATTATATTTGAAGTTAATTCTTCAATCTTCTCCATCTCATTCTGGCACAATTTGACTTCAGCATCTCGTGAAGCTTCAATCTCCACCAATTCCTTGCCAGCTTCCTTGATTTTATCATCATTGCTCTGCTTAAGATGAAACAGCTTATTCTTCTTGGTATCTTCAAGTTCCCGATTCCGTTTTTCCATTTTTTTGAGTTTTGTAGCAATTTCTCGAGCCTTGCCCTTCACCTTGTGGCGTTTCTCTTTCCATTTCTGCTCGGCAGAATAATCCTTGTTAATTGCTGAAGTTTTTATCTCCGCTTCAATATGTTCGATTTCTGTGTTCAGTTGCTCTTTTATCTTCTCCATCTTAAGAATTTCTTTCTGCAAAGCTTTTATTTTCTGCTCGAATTTCTTTGAGACTTTCGTGACCTCATTCGAATACGCTTTATTAGTCTTAGCAACTTTTATGTCCCTAATGGTTTTGGCTTTCTGGATTTTTTTGTGGAATTTTTTCTCGGTAGTTTTGATATCTTCACGCAAACTGGCATGTGAGTGCCGAGTTTTCATATTCAAGAGTTTGATTATTTCGTTGAGGTCTGCTATCTCCTCCGCAAGTTTTGATCGCGTATCTTCCACGTTTTGCAGCATTCTCAAGACACTGACTTCGTCCAGAGCAGGGGTAATGAGAACAGCATCCACTATAGGTGAATTGGTTGATTTTGCCTCTCTAGTGTTGTTCATTAACTCCACCATGAATTCTGCATCATTCAGAAGGCCTTCGACGGTGAGGCTCTGCTCAACCCCTTTTTCTAAACAGTTTTGGTTGTTGGATAGAAAGTTGGCGTGTACTTGGCGTGTCATTTGATGACCTTTCAAGGTCTTTTTAAAAGCTTCGACGTCAGGCAAGGCTGGATAGATTATCTTTTGACAGACGACGTTTAATCCGTCCAAGAGGAGAGTCCACTTTCTAAACGGCGCCAACCAGAAAGGATAGTAAATTTTCGAGACGAAAACTAGCTTTTCACTCTCTCGCTTCTTAAAGAAACCTCCGCCTTTTTCCCTATTCAACTCTGCCAAACAGAAAACTGCCGCTTTCTCAACCTCATGGTTGAAAACCTCATTCGGGAGGGATGAAATTGCGAATGGCAAAAGTGTTTTCTCATTTGATTTTGGCAAAGCGACCATCAAATTATATGTCTATAGTAACAAGATTTACTTTAAGATTTCCAATTCTTCGGCAATCTTGATCGTCGCAAGAAAAAGCTTTTACGTGGAACAGCAATTAATTTCATTTAAATCAGTCTAGTGAGGCGTCTCTGATGACACCAAACGAGGAAAAGAAGGAAATAACGGTAAAGGCGCCCTCAAAACCAGTTGTCTCTCCCGAGAAAAAAGCCGAGAAAACCACTGCAAAAGCTCTTGAAAAAGAAAGATACGACGTGCTTCAATTCCCTAAGAAAATCGACCAATACATTGGAGTAGCAACTGCAGTCATGGGAGTTCTACTTCTTTCTCTTATCGCTTATGTTGGTGCAACTGGTAGAATTAGCGACATACTCTTATCACCAGGAACGAGTACGCTATATCTTTTAGTTTGGGGTTTTGTGGGGCTCATTAACATCATCACTGGGCTTCTTTTTATGGGGCGCGAATAACCAATCCGGGCTTTTCTCTCTCAAAACCAATATGAGCCCGCAGAATACATCCAAAAAACCTATGAAGGTCACTATTCCAACTATCACTTCATTCTGAAACACGCTGCCTATATCTACAGCGCCTGTGGTTGTTAAAATCATAGTCACCAGAATTACGAATCCTGTGAAAGAAACAAATCCTCCTAATGCAGTTTTCAACCGTTTACTGGTTGATATAGCTGACACGAAATTCGCCCAATCATAGATAGCGTGATAAGTTAAAAATAACCTTTGTGTTGGAACGAATGAACAAAGAATCCTTTACACTCAAGCCATTATATTGTCTAAATATTGATAGTCCTGTGCATTAACAACTCTCAGAATTTCGTTTGCTCAGCGGTATGATTGACTAAACTCAATCTGAAGTCTAATGGGAGCAAAATCTTTTGAGCTGAATCAAAAGAGAAAATACAGCATCAATAGGTAGGCGGTAGCGACCAAGAGTTGGATTGTGCATACTATCGCCCCAATTTTAGTGTATTCTCTAATTGAAACCTGTCTTTTCTTTCGGAGAATTTTCATCCCAATAATAGTCGATGAAGAACTAAATGGAAAATAATTCGCGCCTAAACCTATGCCAAAAGCGAGAGCCCACCAAAGCAGAAACGACCCAGATCCTAAGATACCAGTAGCTTCTAGGACAATTGGTATGAGGACAGCTGTTGCAGGAATATCAACAACGAACGCTGAGAACAAGCCAGCCGCCCAAAGCACTACTAATATGGCCAAAGGAACGTTACCCCCAATACCACTCGTGAAAACTGCTGCTAACGCTCTTAAGACTCCAAGCTCGTTGAGTGCCCCAACAAGAACAAACAAGCCCATAATAAAGAAAATAGTGCTCCATCCAATATTGCGCAAAGCACCCTCAATATCAGAACCCGTCACTAGAAGCATAAACACACTACCCGTTAATGCAATAATTGGCAATCCAACTCCAATCAAATCACCAAAAGTGAAGCAGATCAACACAGTAACCATTATCGCCACAGACCTGTAGAATTTCTGTTTGTCTTTAACTACACTCCACTCATCGAGAGATTCGATAGATAATTGCTCGTTTTCTGTTTGCTCCATTTTAAAGAGTTTTTTAAACACGAAAAGAGATACAACAAGAAGAATTAATGAGAGAGGTCCCGATATTGCTAGAAACTCAAGGAAAGTGATTTCTGCGGCAAATCCAACCATAATATTTGGAACGCTACTGACTAGAAATATAAGCCCGCCAAGGTTTGCTAGAATTGACTCAATTATCATGTAGGGTGTAGGGTCTAATTTTAGATCTTTTGTAATTCTCATAGTCAAAGAGCCCATGATCATGATAGCAACTATGTTGCTTATTATGGAGGATAGGAAAACCGTTAGAAGAGCGAGGGTTATTAGCAATATTGAAGGTTTGCCGCTGCTTGCCTTTGTTACCTTGATTGCCAAAAACTTGAATATTCCAACTGTTTCCCCAGCGCCTGTCAGAATAAACATGCCGATTAGGATGGCGATGGTTTCGAAATCTAGAAATCCCGCTAGAGTTTCGTAAGAAAAGATGCCAAAAACTTCCCCCAGACTGGCAGCAACAACAGCGCCTAACAGGGCTGCGAGAGTCTTGTTAATTTTCTCGGTGAATACTAATATGTACGTGATTATGAATACGGCGATGAAAACGCCGACAATAAACGGCGGATGTAGCAAAGTTTTCAGCTCCTGTGAATACTAGAGCTTGCTCCAACATGTGCAAAGTCAGTTCTGCATTTACCTTGTATTAAAGAGTACCTACAGTCGCAAAACTGCCAGAGTCTTTCCATATTAAATACCGAGGGTGAAAGAATATTCTAGTTTTGTGTTCAAAATTTGCTGAAGGAGAGACTTAGAGAGTGGAGCATTAGTTTCTAATCCAGTTAAAATTTAGAAAATCTATTTCATATTTCTCTCCCGTTTAGAATCTAGAATTATCGTATATTATGTTTAGATATCAAAGAGTACCTAATGCAGATAGGTATATTAAAAATTTTACAAAGGCAAAAAAATATTGGATTTGCGGGTGATATATCCACCTTTTTGCATCCTTCATTTTTTTATGAACCCTGGTCAATCCATAAAACGAGGTTATTTCATTGTATTTTTTAGGAATCAGCATCATTTATGTGGAAAAGGACAATAGATAAAAACCTCAATTGGAATCTTCATTTTAAAAATCAAATATTTATGGGGGCGATCCGGAAATTCTAGTAAATGGACGACTTGCTGTAACCAGAATCCAAATACTGCTAAAAACGATTAGATTTGGTAGTTGGGCGAGTTGGTTGTTTATTTTCTGGATGGGTAGTACTTTATTCACCTTGCCAATACTAAACACATTTTATATTTCAATTTCATTTTGCGCAATTACCGCTTCTGGTTTTGTGATTAATCAATATTTTGATAAGACAACTGACAGACTAAATCCCAGAAAGAAAAATTTGCCCATAGCATCTGGAAAAATATCTTATAGAAACACTTTGATTTTGTTTTTTGGTTTAATGAGTCTGAGTTTTGCCATTCCATTTTTGGTAGATGTAAGTGTTTTACCCTTCTTATTGATGTACTTAACACTAGGACTTGCTTATTCAGCAAATCCTCTGAAGTTAAAAAAACGACCAATTATTGATCTTTTGGTCGCAGGTGCTTGTTTTGGAGTTTTACCTTTCTTGATAGGCATGCAAGTTGTGTATCCATTAACAATGGATTTTTCTAACTTTGTAATAGTGCGGAGATATATCGATGCTGCTTTATGTGCACTTCCGATTTTTCTTTTTCAAGTTTCAGGCCACTTATATCAAGCGATCGGAGACTATGAATCCGATAAAGAAAGTGGAATTACTACTTTTGTGGTAAAATATGGAAAAGAGAAATCTGCAAAAATTGGTGCAGCTTTTTTTCTTGTTGCTGCAATAATACCAATATTCTATGGTTCTTTAGGTCTTCCGATTATGCCAGAGTTTACTTCCTTGTATTTGCTTATATTCTTAATTTTTCTTCCAGCAACAATCTATTTTTTGAATTTGTTCATAAATCCCAAAGAAAATAATTTAGAAAAAATATCCCGAATTCCGTTTAAATTTGCTCCGTTTTTGTTGATAATAATGTATTTTTGCATATTCATATTAAGAACAATAATAAAATAACAATGCTTTCATCTTCATCCTTCTCTAAACTTCCTTTTTAAATCCAGTTCCATGCATACCATACGGTCAATACATTAAACACGAGTCCAACCACTATCAAGAATTTGTCATAAACTCCAGGGTATGTACGAACACCAGCTATGTTAAAAATAAACAAGCCTATGGCTACTATGATGTTTACCCAACGAATCAAAGGATACTGTAACGTCAGGGACAAGACAACCATAACGATTGGAAGCAACATTAGCGTTGCCATTAACATCAACATTGGCTGAGTGAATTTTCTACCTTCTACCTCCCCTGCCGTAAAGTCACCGGCAAATATTCGCAAGACATCACCCAAAAGATAGGTCAACATCAGAGCCACCCACAATCCTGAAAGGATTATTTGAACATCCTCCATGATTCAATCACATCCGGTAGAAAACTATCCTTACATAATATTTCAGGTTTGGGTTTGAGACTTGAAATTTTAGCTTTAAAAAGGGGAGTTTGCGGATGATATCTCCAATATGGTGAGGGTGCAAACCTGCACTTGGATTGATTAGGACCGGTGCAGTATACTTGTTTTTCTCTTTGGAGAATCCCAGGAAAAAATGATTAATTTATCGTTAGAGGTATTGAAAAAAGATGTTTTTAAAACATGCACAATTGTTAAATGTTAAATTCGACAAAGAATTATTAAGTTAATTTTTATTTATTTTTAAAAGGAGCAACAATTAAATGGATAGATCAACGACTCCACAAAAAGCAATCCAAGAATCAGAAAAAAAATACAAAACTCTTATAGAAAACGCAAGTCAATCGATATCCGTTGTTATAAACGGGAAGATAATTTATGCAAATCCTAAGTCTGAAGAGATAATAGGATATCCCCTAAACGAATTGATTGGTTTGCCTTTTTTGGAACTTGTTCATCCTGACGACTTGGAGAGGATTAAAGAGCGCTATAAGAAGAGGATAAGAGGTGAGAAACTTTCTCGTTTTGTTCAATACAGAATGATAAGTAAAAAAGGGAAAGTCAAATGGTTTGAGACCAATGGTGTTCTGATACCGTGGGGAAAAGAATCAGGTGTTATGTATTTTACAAATGACATAACAGAGCGCAAAAAAGCAGAGAAAGAACTTGAAGATAAGGTGTTTATGTTGAATTTGATCTTATCCTCCCTAGACGAGGGAATTGATATTGTATCTACAAATTATGTTATCGAGTTTCAAAACAAATATTTGAAAGATCGTTTTGGAAACGCAGTAGGCAAGAAATGCTATGAAACCTATTTGAATCTTGATAAGCCTTGTGTTGATTGTCCTATGAGAGAGGCGCTTTCGCAAAACAGGATTGCCGTCTCAGAGAAGGTTGTTGAGGATGGTAGGGTTTTCGAGATTATTGCTATTCCATTTAAACACTTTCAAGGCAAGGGCAATGCTTTGGAAGTGGTAAGAAACATTACCAGTCGTAACAAGGCTCAACAAGAATTGAAAACACTTGAAGACCTTGAAAAACTAGTGCATGACCAAATCATAGAACTGCAAACAAAACAAAAGAAATTAACTAGGACCAATAAAGAGCTATCAATGACTAGGAAAGACATAGAAACCATACTATTAACCCTTGAAGAGGTAGAAAAAAGAATAAACAAAATCATTGAAAACTCTTTTGAATGAAGAAAAATGAATGGAATATTGGTTTCTATGCAAACAACTTTTTTGCAAATAGTATGATAAAAGAGGTTATCATGTAGATAACAACAATGGTTAAACCAAGGATGTCACATTACGACGATGCAAATCTGGACTCAAACAGATTTGGACTCGTGGGTAAATGAAAGCGCTCTGATAAACTGAAGCTCTTGACTTTTAAGAAATCTTATTAGTAAAGGCAATTAATTTATCTTAAATGAAATTAAAGGAATTAGTAATTTTCCTAATTTTTATAATGATTTCCACTTTTATGATAAATTCTACATCATCAAGTATTGCTCAGAGTGCCGAGACATCTACAAGTCTGTACTTTGGTGTTGATGTTGCGTTTGAAAGCTTAAGTGAGACATTGAGAATTGTTGATGAAGTAAGTTCTTACACTAATTTGTTTGTGATTGGCTGCTATGGACCACTAATTCCAAGTAATAACAGTCATCCCACGTATAATGAAACTAGACTGAATTACATAAGCGAGTATGTTTATGAAAAAGGTTTAAGTTTTATAGTCTATTCTGACGATCCTGGTTTTCCTTCAACAGAATGGCTTGATAATGCACAGGTTAGTTTTGGTGATAAATTCTTGGGCATCTATTACTATGATGAACCTGGAGGAAAACAGCTAGATCAAGCAAACTACCCTGCTTTTTACTACGCTAAAAACTTTAGTGACGCAGCTCGCAAGTATGTCTACACCGTAAATTGGTGGCTACGCAGTGGTCCATATTCTATTGGCAAGAATCTCGGGGACCAAACCGAAATCAAATTATTCACTTCAGACTACGGTCTTTACTGGTTTGATTATCAAGCTGGCTACGATACGGTATTTGCAGAATATGGTTGGAACAGTGGCTGGGAAGACTATAGTCGCCAACTAAATACTGCCCTTGTCAGAGGAGCAGCTACAGCTATGAAAAAAGACTGGGGCATAATGATTACATGGGCCTATCAGGAACCTCCGTACATGGAGTCAGGCCCCGGTCTCTATGAAGATATGATTTCAGCGTATCTGAATGGCGCGAAGTATATCATAGTATTCGACAGCAACAAAGATTGGACTGAGAACGTTCTACAGCAGGACCACTTTGACGCTATGAAACAGTTTTGGCAGTACGTGCAGACAAATCCAAGAACCCCGACGCCCCTCTCTTCGAGATCCGTTTATGTTCTTCCAGAGAATTATGGCGAAGGGTTCCGCCATCCAGATGACACGATCTGGGGATTATGGAGAGCAGATTTTAATGTTGCTGAAGGGTCACAGAATTTCACTACCAACATAAGAATGAGTATCGCTACCCTCCTGCAAATGTTTGGACCAAAGCTAGACATTATCTACCCAAGAGCAGATCAGACCGTAGAGTCAATAGGCTATGAAAACGTTTTGTACTGGAATGACACAGGGCTCATTCCTTATGCGCAGGCTATTCCATCCCAGAGTCCAGCTGGAGACGAATCCGCATGGCAGCTACCCATTCCAACACCAAGTGCTCCACCCGTCAGCAGCCTAGATTCTATCGGCTATGTTGTTTTCGGAATAAGCATTCTCACCTTAATTGCCGTCTTTGTATCAGTTAGAGAGTTAAGAAAAAAACGCAACTCCGACAGGTAACGGGAGGCTGAATACGAGCTCACCCATGAAGCCTTTCTGAGTGTGATAGTATCTTTTGATCAATTGCAAATGCAAAAAAGAGGAATTTCGGGTGACACCTCCACTGATTTTAGGGAGTAGATCTATACTCAAATAGATTTGGACTGGTAGGTATTTTCAAACTGGAATATTGATAATTTGTCTTCTGTTCAATCAGATAAAAATTAAAATTGGGTAGTGAGTACAGAAGTTATATCTGTACCTGTTTTTTTCCTTTTACGAAAAAGATTGTCAAGATTGCGCCTACAACTGCTAAACTAGCTATGCCAGCAATAGAAATCCAACTTGCTAATGTGGAACCTGCATCCTGCAGAGCAAGAGAATTGAACAATACACAGACCTCATGAGAGCTGTGAGAATAGGAAAACCGCAAAAGCCAAAAGTCATCCGCCGAATCTGCAAAGTAGTCAATTTGCTTTTCATCCAAGTACACTTCTAACTCTGAAACATCTTTGATGAGGGATTTGGGAATGTAAACGTTCACATATCCAAATGTTCCATTGTCACCAGAAACGCTAAAACGAAGCTCTAGTTCTTCTGAATTGAAAGAAAGCCCGGATAAAGTAGAATTAGATGAAACTGAGAAAACATTTTCCTCTTGGTCGTATGAGGTGACTGCTAGATTAACAATAGTTTTTGTTTTGCAATAATCTTCGTTGCCAAGATAGTATGCTTTAACTAAAAAGTTGCCTGTTACTGATGGAAGCCACACAGCAGAGAAATCTCCTTCTTCATTGGTGATAACGGAAGTCAGTTCAATCCAAGATTCTCCTCCATTTACACTGTAGTAAATTAAAACTTGTGAATCCGATAATGCCGTATTATTGTATTTCAAGTTTCCTCGTATGTTAACTTCAAAGCCTAAATTAGATATTGAACTTGAACAATTCAGGTTTAGTGTGGGTTTTGGTTCACATGGTTTTGGATCCGGACATGGCTCAGGTGTGGGTTTTGGTGTGGGTGACAGAGCTTCAACCGTTATGTTTTTAGCAATATTTTCATCTACAATGAATTCGTGCTCATAGTAGGCGACAAAGTGACTATATCCGCTTCTTGGCGCTGCTCTTAGTTTGTATGTGCCTGCAGGAGCACAAACAAAATAGTAGCCTGAATTTTTGGAAAACCAACCCGAAAGATAGTCATCAAGCGAGACAACGCCGTCTTTAACAGGATTTCCGTCGGAATCGGTTATGTAGCCGGATACTTTATAGCCTGAAGTTAGAGTGATGTTTTTGTCTAAATCTGACTCAACGACAAATTCTGGTTCATCATAGAAAACGTAGTTTGAATCAAAAGGCGGCCACGCATTTATATGATATGTGCCTGCAGGAGCAGAAATTGCATAATAGCCTGAAGAATTTGAGTAGACAGCAGGGACTTTTTCGGGTACATTGAAAATAATCATTGCGCCAGCTATTCCACATCCATTCAAATCTAAGATATAACCTGAAATCTCAAATGTAGGCTCCTCTGAAGTAGTGCCTTGTACTAGACCAAATTGCATGATACCAGCTATCGAGAGACAGCTAACTAGCACAGTAGTTAAGAGCATAGAGCGTTTTTTCATACCAATTGCATTCATAGAATTTCTTCCCTTGTATTATATATTAACAATCAAGATTCGATATATGTAATTAATAAGCATTACCGTGTTGCTGTTGAACATAAATTCAAAGTGAAGTTTATTCATCAACAGCTTAACTTGAGTATATATTGTAATATCTTGAAAAAAATTGGCAAGGAGAAAGCGCGATAAGTCATTTATAACTAGTTAGGATATATTCTTACCTAAGATTTTTCTCTATCATGGTCTTTGTCTTCAGACTGTTTAATAATTTTGCTAATTCTTTCCATATGTTCCCTAAGTTTTCTTTTTCGTATTTTGCTTTCGTGTAGGGTTTCTTTGGCGCGCAAAACTGGGACAATGGATAAGAAGACAATAATGCTTAGGAGTTGTGAAAGTGAATCGACTGGAAAAACTCTTGAGACATCTGGTACTGGAATGGCGCCTGCGATGAACAGTCCAGCTATTAGTGCGTAAATTTTCTCTCTTGAATCGGGATCTGATAGGTCACCTGGCACAGTTAGAAAAACAACAAAGAATGAGCCCCAAGTTACTCCCGAGAGTGCCAGATAGACGTACCAAAGACGATGGAGCCAAAGGACAAATGTGTGGCTAAGGCTAAATCCTAGCATAGCAAAAGCAACTCCCAACACAACGAGTCCAATATAGATGATGCGTTTGCGCCCAAATCTATCAGCCATGACACCTGCAGCTAGGCCGAACACCGCTATGAAGATATATCGTAATGTTGTTTCCAGGGCTAATTCAACTGTGTAAGTCTGTTGAGGAATTACATTCCAAGCTAGACTTGAAGCGATGCTGAACATCACCCATGGAAAAATATAGAAAAGGAACTCTCTATTAACAGTAAAGGATAAGTGGATTTTCTCCTTTGCTGATGACACTACTCTCTCACTCTTATCAATAATCAAAGCCAAGATACTGCTTAATCTTACAACTGCAAATAGTAGGGCGATGGCAACTGGCGCGAGACTAAATATCTGTTTTACCGCCATCGAAGCAAATGCTATGATGAAAGTTACAAGGATTATTATTCCCGAAACTCGGCCTCGTTCTTCAACCACTGTGTAATCTGCTAAAATGGCCATGCTGCCTGGTAATCCCAAACCTAAAGAGGTTCCCAAAAACAAACACACAACTTCAAAAAGCGTTCCTTGCGTAAAGGCTAATAGAATGGTTGCAATTGCCCCCAAGAATATGGATGAAATAAGCAGTGTTCTACGGCTTAACCTCATTAGAAAGAAACTTCCTGCGAAGGACCAGAAAATGGCAGAGCATATGAACAAGAGTTGGCTGATAAAATTGCCTCCGAAAGAAGAACTGGGTAGGTATAGAATAAGTAAGAAAAACCACGCCAAAGTTCCTGAATTCAGAACTGTGACAGCTGCAAACTTCCTTGAGGATATCCTGAAGTCTCTAGTCAGAAATCCAAGATTCAAAAACTCACCACAAACTTTTCTAAATGTGTGATCGTTTGTTCCTCACGGTTGAAGATTCTGCTCGGGGTTCCTGACCAGTTTTCCCATTTTTCAGCGTGTTCCCTCAGTCTCCTCTCCATCGGTTTGCTTTCAGAAAAGGTCTCCACCGCTATTAGAATAGTAACTGATAGGAGTCTGTGACGAGGAATAGTCATGCTATCAGTAAGAAAGCTCATTTATGACAGCCACACGTCTAGATGGGTTATTTGACGCCTTTGCGTATATTTGATTTTCCATCATAGACTGTTGTATGGGAAAGCACGCTAAAATTGCTTAAATGAGGAATATAACTTTTCGATTTTCTCTCGAGGTTATCTTGCACATAATATAAATTGTCAAATCTTGAGAAAAACATGTTTTGCTTGTTCTTTGATAAAAAACGATGTCAAAATTAAATAATTCTTTCAATTATTCCACAAGTTTATCTACTTTACAAAACATCTGAAATGTTGGTTGCTAGTCATGGTTTACAAGACTCTTCGACTAAAAAATATGAGTTTAGCAACACTCGACTGGTTAACTGAAGAAGACCTTCCTGAGGCAGTGGAAGCACTAAACAGTGTCATCCGTGAAAGAAAATATCTCTATTTGAACGATGAGATATTTGACATGGCAGAGGAACGGCGATGGTTTGAACGCAGTAGAAAAGCTGGAATGCTGTACTTGGTTGCGAGAGTTGAAGGTAGAGTGGTAGGCGGGGCAAGCATCCATCCTCAAACTGACAAGAGGGCACACGTTGCGCAATTTGGAATATTTGTCTGTGATGGCTACCGTAACTTGGGATTAGGAACAGCGATGTTGAACGAGTTTATCGAGATTGCCAAGAAAAGGGGATTTGAAATTCTTCAGCTTTCAGCCTTCGCAAATAACGAAAGAGCTCTTAATGTCTACAAGACATGTGGATTCAGAGAAATTGGCAGACTAAGTCGGGACATAAAATTTCTAGATGGCGAATACGAAGATAGAATATTATTGGAGCTTCCCTTGAAGGATCGTGTCTGTGATTTGTAAGAGATATGCTTTTATATCTTGAGAAAAACCCAAATAGGCGCGTTAGAAAAGCAAAAATTCACCGAATGTGTCGACCTAACAAAATCAATTCTTCCTCACAAGGTTGCTCTATTATAGTTGAAAAGACCAAATCCTCAGTTTCGCTCTCTGCCGATTTCGGTGTTGGAGTTCTTTCGAAGTTATGCAACTTCAAAGGCGCTATGAAGACACCAAACGTTTCTATAATCCCCACAAAAGGCGTTAAAACCAAAGTTATTAGATGCCATAAGAATTTTTTGTATTTTGGCAATTCATACTTTTTAAGGTTAAGTCTCAATCCCACCTGATATCCTAGTAGCCACGTAAAAGTGTTGAACAATAGAAAAAAGTGTAACCAGAAAGGAATGTTTTGAGGAATCAATAGTACTAAAAAGGTGGCAAGACCTGCGGGAAATCCCGCCATCCAGGTAAGCCAACGCAGAGACAGTATAATCTTCTTTTTCTTCGGGACTTTGGCATTTTGTAGGTTGTGGACGTTACCGACGAACCATCTTTGCCTTTGCTTTATGAAGTCTCTAATGTTTTTTGCTGGTTGCTCCTCTATAGTTCCACCATGCCAGCCGAATATGCCTCTGCCGAGTTTCAGGGTTGCCTCCCAACCGAATCTCTGATCTTCTGAAGCGTCAACTTTTTCATGCGCCCATCCGACTTGTGCTTCAACATCGGCTCGAACCAGCAGATTTGAGCCGTGCATGTGACTTGGCATTCCGCCTGAGCTCATTTGGGTGACGCAGTCATAGCATACGTATGTGCGCAATGTTTCGCCTATGGAACAGAGCAAGTTATGATTGAAAAAGTTGTTTGGGTATATGATGCCTCCTTCAGCTATTGGTTTCGCATCTTTTTTTGAAATGTACTGTAACAAGGCTCGGACGGTTTGTTCGGTTACCATGCTTTCTTCGTCTAAGAGGTAAATCCATCTTCTAGCATTTGCTTGGCGGCGCTTTTTCCGTTGGTCTACAGCGTATTGGAGGGCTCTGGCTTTGTATTTTACGGGAGGTTTAGTCTGATATTTTGAAGGTACAACCACATTTCTTGCATTGGCTTTCTTGACAACTTTTTTAGGAACTTTTTTGTCAGTCAGAAGGTCGACTTGGTATTTTGCGTATCCAACGATTTTGCAGACATCGTGTACACGTTTTATTGCTTGGCAAACAACTGGTGGTGCGTCCCGACTGCAGAATTGAAACACTATCTTCTTAGCTGACCTAGTTTTGTAGTTGAATGTTTTCTGTTCGTATGCTTTGTGATTTTGGAGCGCTTTTATGAAAAAATAGATCATTATAGGTGCAGAGGGAAACCACAATAGCCACAAATATTCAAGCATTATTCCGACCTTCTGAGTGCGTCATTTATTTGCCGAGTAGCTTGTAGTAGTGTTGGTTCTATGCCTTCTGCTTTGTAGGTTTTTATTAGGTTCACAAGGTCTTTTGGCAAACAATTTCCGTTAAAGCTCTCACCGAACCATTTTGTTCCATGTTTGCTAATTCTTTTGTCTGTCGTTACTATCTCAGCGAGATCTTTAGTGCTAATGTTGAGTCTTTGGGCTAGCTGATGAGCTTGGTTCCAGAACGATATCATCAGTGCCAGGTAGGAATTGGCAAGTAGCTTAGCGGTTTCACTTGTGGTTGGATCCACAAAGATTATTTGACGGCGCAAAGGTTTGTAGAGTGTCTGCAGCTGTTGTCCGTGTTTCTCACAGCATTGGCCAATTACTATACGATCTGGACTTAGTGCATCTTGTAATGAAGTCCTTTCCTTTAAGAACTCTGGATTGTGGCAGATGTGAAGACCATATTTTGCCATGAGAGTTTTGGTTGTCTCAGGAACAACTGAACTTTTGATCACTATGAGTCCTTTGTATCCAGAGGTCTTCAGTTGCCTAACGACGTGTTCAACTTGGCTTTCCATAGTGCATATGAAGGTAATGTTGCTTTCAGCGAAGATCTTGTTGGCTGAGAAATTAATGTTACTAGTGGGGGCTTCCTTGAGGAAAGGGTCATATCCGTAGACTTCATATCCCAGTTTTTTGAGAACATGAGCTTGAGCTTCTCCTACTGTTCCTAATCCTATTATTTGCACGAGCGGACTCTCCCCAGTCTCGCTGCACATATGATGGACTGGTTCAAGTGAGAAATCAATCATTACATCTGAGTGCTCTAGCATTGTTGTCTTCATCTTCGCTGAATCTATAGCTGTCTCTTAGTTCTAAGTTCTAAAGATTTATGAAGTTAGAATCTGAATATGAAAGAAATTTGATCGTCAAAAGCTTATCTTTAGAAAATTCTCTTTTGGATTAAAACTTTATAGACATACCAAAAAACATTGAAGTTTCACGCAAACTTATGCTAGAATGGGATAGTCCAGAATAAAGAAAGCCTTTGAAATACTTCCAAGATAAATTATAAATATTTCATGGATACAACCTATCGTCACGGAAAAATAGCAGGGAAAAACATGAAAAAATCAATATTATTGGCGTTTCTTTCGATTTTGCTTTTAGCTGCAATGGTAGTTCCAGCTATGGGTCAATGGGATATTGGCGTCGAGGTTGGCGACTGGTTTACGTATGAAACAGAACTCATCAAGTGGGAAAGTGGAGTTTCCTTGGATGCAACAGGAGGTTACATGCTTGTGGGTGATGGCTCAGTTGATTGGGGTTCTACTGAGGGTACAATTTCATTTTGGGTGAAGATGGATGATGCTGTGCAAGGTAGGTTCTATGGACAAGATGGTGACATGGAGATGCGATGGGCAGGATCCAATCTTGTCTTAGATTGGGGAGGAGATACTCTTTTGACGAGTGCGACTGAGTTTTCTGCTGACATGTGGTATTTTGTAGCGGTTGCTTGGAATGAAGACACCGATGATCTATTCTTGTACGTTGGAGACGCTGCTAATCCTCCAACAGCAGATGATAACAGTCTCACTGGAACCTGGACTGCTGAAACACCGCCCGTAACGGAGAACCATTTCTTAAATGGACTGGGCGCCGATGAACCAGTTGACGGTAAAGGCGATGATCTTAGATACTGGAACATTTCAAGATCCTTGAATGATATACAGAGCGATTACAATGTTGAACTCTCGGGTTCAGAGGAAAACTTAAGATCTTACTTTAAGTTTAACAACAATTTTGCAGATAGTGGGCCAGATGGTAATGATGGTTCGGCTTCGGGCAGTACGGCTTTCTCCTCGGATTTGCCGTTTAGTCAGGGTGTTCCGTTTCCTCCATGGTGGAATCCAGGTTTAGCGGCCATTAATGCCACTGATTATGTGACGTATACTGTTACTGCTGTTGATGAGAATTGGGTAAACTTCACAGAATATAGAATGTGGAATAACGGAAGTGACTTGACAACTACACTTGATTATAACCTCACTGCCGGTCCTGGGTGGATGGTTATAGGAGCAAACCTGACTGAAGGAGAAGAAGTTCGAGGCACAACACAATATTACGGTCCGATGTACTTGAATGCGTCGATAATGCGTACGTACGCTAATGACGTTACGAGAGAGGCGAACGTGTTGAACTACACTGGGTTCGGTATTGACAACGAGTATAACTTTGATGCAATGACAGGAATTCTAGTATATCACTTAACTGGTGGACCGGAAGTTTATGACTTTGGCACGCAAAGTTATGTTGAATATTGGGCGAGGATGGAGCTAACAGATTCAAGCGTCGAAGAATTGGAGATCGTGCCTGACCTGACAGGTGCAATTCTGATATCAACAATATTGGCAATAACCATTCCAATAGCTGTGCTACGTAAGCGAAAGAGAAAATAAACCTGAAATATTCCTTCCCTTTTTTTCTTCCAAGTCCTTTAGTATTGGACAGATTCTACGGAAATACATTCTTTTCACTATCAAGAAGAGTAGAAAAACTCGCAGAAAATGAAACGAGTGAGGTTCACGGGTGATATCTCCACTGTGGTGGGGGTGCAAATCCCCACCGGTGCACTGTAACATGTATTTTTAGTTACATTTTGAATTTATTTCTGGGAAAATCATATTTCCTGTTTTAATTATTATGCGTTAGATTGATTATGTCGGATATTGATGGTTCGCTTAAATCTCTTAACGAGAAGCTGGACTAGATAATAAACCGTCTTAATTACTTGGAAAACGTTCTTACAGAGAGCCAACAATATCCAGAAGTTGTAACTTTTCTTCAAAGCTTAAAGCTGGGAACCGCGCTATATGGAGAACCCTAAGGACCCTGAACCGCTTGGTTTCGATGTGTGAATTTTGGTGGATGTTTAGCGAAAATGTCATAAATTAGATGCGTATATGATAAACTTAGGTCTAAGTTTGCTTGACGAACAAGAACTGAAGAAAGTATCTGCAATATTCAATGCGTTGGGTAATCCTACCCGACTAAGGATTGTTGAGATTGTAAGCGCGACTGATCGTCCTTTGCACATAAAGGCGGTAGCTCAAGCTTTGGAGAAGGATTACGCAGCTGTCTATAGACATGTTGGTGTTTTAATCCAGAGTGGAGTGGTAGGTGTTTATGATGTTGGGCGCTCGAGGGTGATATATCTGAAAAACGCGAATATTGTTGAAGAGTGCTTTCAAATGGGGAAGAAAATGCTGTGAATGCACTAATATAAGTTATCAAAAAAGATATTTTATTTTGCAAAAAACATAAATATATTTTAGCATACACCATACTCAACTCTATAGGTGGAGTCCACTTGCCTAAATTAGCCACAAAAAAACTTGCATTAGCCAGCATATTGGGGGCTATAGCAGCAGCATCCGAAGCAATAAGAGGGCCGCCTTTTGACATACCCTTCCCACTTTTACCCATTGTTTCTTGGGACTTGACAGGGATACCAATGATGATCAGCCTACTCATGAATGGTCCAATAGGTGGAGTTTACACGTCAATTATCGGCTGCTCAATCATTTTCCTCAGAGGAAATATTTCCGGTGGCATCTTCAAACTTGTTGCAGAGCTTGCAACCATTCTGGCGTTTGCACTAATTAAGAAGGGTGTAATTGCCAAAACTGTTGCTGCTGTTACGTCCAGAGTTCTCGTAATGACTGCAGCAAACTTCTTCCTACTTCCGTTCTTCTATCCTGAATATTATTCGTCAGGGGCAGCTGTGGTTGTAATTTTGCTTCCCTTAGCCGTGTTCAATGTTACGCAAGCCTTGCTGAATATCATTCCAGCATACCTAATTTTCTCTAGGTTGCCTGAACGATGGCGTTTTGCAACGATGGAATCCATTGATTTGTCTTAGACGCAAGATGTTAGGAGCCTTTTTTCATCAAGGTTAAATGTAACAATTTATAATTCAAGAATTATGACGACAAAGCGCGAACTGATTGAGGCAAAAGCAATTGAGCTTCTCAAAAGTACCCCCCAAGGAATGCGAACTTCTCAGCTAGTCAATACCATAAGAGAGAATTTGCCAGATGTTCACCCTAAAACCATAAACGGAACAGTTTGGAAGCTTTCCGAGACAAGACCTGAAGAAGTTTACAAACCAGGTAGAGGTCTTTTCCGGCATGTGTCTTTTCGAGAAATTCTATGATTGACTTTGATGTTTTCGTTTTCAAATCTACTGGGTTTTCAGTATGTAAGTTTGGAGTTAGGTCTTAATTCCTAAGCCCTCTCTCCTATGCCCTCTAACTCTTTCTCTAAAAACACAAATAACACACACGCATTGAAGCAAAAGAAAGTACTTGCTTTTGCTTGTCAGAAATCTTGTTTCGTTAATTTTTTAAATACAGAAGCCTTAGGTAAGAATGGGGTTACTTCGCCAAATTGAGCTTACTAACAAAACGTGTTGGAATTTCAGGCAGAAGGCTTTTTGCTATATCCCTCATTAATGCAGGAACCCTTTCATGGTACATGTTTTTCAGCAATACTGGCGCTGAAATTGTGTTTGAAAACTTCACAACCGATTCATCTTTGGTTGCGGTAGGAAGCGCTTTGTTCTTTTTAACTGCTGGTGTTTCAGCCTTGGTTGGAGTACTCTTGAGTAAGAGAATAAGCAATAAGAGATTCTTGTGGGCTTGGATACTGTTCGGAGTATTAAGTTCCGCCTTTACACTATTCTTCAAGGGGGACATCTTCATCTTCATATTTGGCCCATTGCTGGGAATTGGCATGGGACTGGGGTTCCCATATAGTTTCTCGCTCCTTGGTAGCCACACAGATCTCGAAGAAAGGGGACGCGCCTCAGGAATTATGCTCTTCGCAACCTTTGCTTTTGCAATGCTTGCTGGGTTTGTAACCCAGCTTCAGTTCAATAATGATATCATTGCAACTGTAGCGGCGTTAGTTATACTTAAAAGCACAAGTTTTTTGGGTCTTGTAGCAGCCGATATTAGTTCTAGTAGCAAATCTGCCAATCAACTACCATCTATGTCTCGAATTCGTATCCAGGAAAAAAACAGAAATTTCCTAATGTACTTAATTCCATGGATACTGTTTATCATTACAACTGTACTGATAGACCATGTCGTTTGGCCTTCACTTGAACAAGACCCTCTGATTCGCGAAGTTTTGAGCGGCCCCCCATATGCTTATGTTGCAACCACAATTGTCGCCTTAGTCGCAGGCTATTTAGCGGATAGGTTTGGGCGAAAAATCCCGATTTTTATTGGATTGGCAGCGCTTGGTTTTAGCTCTGCCTTGTTAGGCTCTATTGTTATCCCAATAACCGCGTTTATTCACCGCATTGCAATCGGAGTTGCTTTTGGATTCCTAATGACTGCTTACAGCGCTATTCCTGGTGATTTGTCAGAAAAATCTAATGCGGAGAAGCTCTATGCATTAGTAGTAGTTGTACCTCTTCTAGTCTATTTTGGCTTAGGTGCTCTTCCACAATATTTTGGCGCAAGTGCAACTGCCATAAGCGTCTCTTGGATTCTAACTTCGTTGATTCTCTCCTCAATCGTTCCTGTATATTTGGCAAAAGAAACGCTGAAAGAAGCGAGAATTCGCGCAAGAAGAATCAAGGAATATTTGGAAAAAGTATGTAAAGTGGTTGAGGAGTCCGACGAAACCAAAAAATAGCAATCACGAAACCCCCATTTCTCACATCAATTATCGAGGATATCCAGCTACGCTGAGGTACAGCACACTTTCCTCTAAGCCGTCCACCCCTAATACTTGGTTGATTTCATCATCAAAGAAAGCCCCGACTTGGCAAGTTCCCAAACCAATACTTGTCGCGGACAATGCGAGGTTTTGTGCTATATGCCCCGCGTCCAAGTAAACGTATCTGTACGCTCTTTGCCGATATTTCCATTTCGACCTTTCAAAAATTGCCGTCCAAACCAGCACAACTGGCGCGTCAACACAAATTTTCTGTCCCAAAGCGGCATAAGCAAGTTCCTCTGCAAAATCTCCAACCTTCAATTCTTCGAGTGTATGAGCATGTATGTTGTAGTGGTAAAGAGCTTTCTTTAGGTCTCTTACGTTGTTAGCGATTAGGTAGGTTTCGATTGGGTACAGTGCTCCAGCTGAGGGAGCAGTTCTGAAATCGTATCCGTGTTCTTTTCTTTGAACACCTGTGGAAGCCCAGAGAAGAAAAGACAAAGTATTCAGGGACAACGGCTTAGATAAGAAAGAGCGTGTGCTTCTGCGTTTTCTTAAGACTTCGGTTAAGGGAAGAACTTGAGTGGGAAAATCTTTGGAAAGGGGGATTTTTTTGGCTGAGGGATATTTCTTGTAGGTCTCTGGCTTGTTTGCCCAATTAAGATAGCCGCCGAGAAGTCTCGTTCTCAGGTATTTGGTTTCCTTTTGAAATTCATCTCCAATCCCTCGGGACATCATTCGCACCAAGGAAAATTCAAACTTTCGAGTATTTAACTGATTGTTCAAATAGTGAAAGCCAGAGTTTGTATAAGAAATCCTTTTAGAACACCCAACATCAGCTATTTAGCATGATTTCGATTAAGAAAATGGTTGTTGATTGGAAGGGCAATCTTCGTTTGACTGCAAAGAACGAGAAGGGATTATCTGTTAATTTTGATGCGCCAATTCCTCATGGTGGAGAAGAAACGGCTTTGTCACCGATGGAAAATGTATTGGCTAGTCTAGCTGCATGTAGCAGTTTTCATGTTTTAACTATTCTTAAGAAGAAGAGGTTGACGGTTACTCGTTACAGTGTCGAAGCCACGGCAGAACGAAGAGAAGACCCGCCACCTAGAGTCTTCACGAAGATTCATTTGAAATATATAATTAAAGGCGAAAACATCACTCCACATGCAGTTGAAACTGCAATTAACCTCTCTGAGGAGAAGTACTGTTCTGTAGGTGGAATGTTAGAGAAAGCATTACCTATCACATCTTCATTTGAAATCCTGAAAGAGTGAAAATCATAATCTCGCTTCTAGCGAGACATTATGTTTTTCAGTAACCAGAAAAGTTTTCTATCTTTATTTGCTCGGAAGGAACATTAAGCTTGGTTAGTAGTCCTGTCATCGCTTTAACCATTGCTGGAGGACCACAGGTATAGAAGGCTCTGCTTTTGTAGTCAGGTATCTCTTTTTTTATCATTTGTGCATCAATATATCCTGCGTATCCGTGCCAATTTTCGGAGGGTTTTGCTATAGTGTATACGACTTTGAGGTTGCTGTTCTCTTCCTGTAGCTGGTCGAGTTCTTCTTTGAAGACTATGTCTTTGATGGTGTTATTTCCATAGAGTAGAATGATGTTGTTCTCCAATTGTAGGTCACTCACATATTTGCAAATGCTTCGAAGAGGAGTGATTCCTATGCCGCCTGAAAGCATTGCTATCTCTTTGAATTTTTCATCAAGAGTGAACCTGCCATAGGGTGCTTCAATCTTCACTTTGTCGTTTAGTTGAAGAGCATTTAGAGAAGTTGAATATGGGTTTCCGGTTAGTTTCTTGGTGAACTCTATGAACCCTGTTTCTGTTGGGCTGCTTGATATTGTGAAGTGTTTTTTTAGTTCATCGTTTTCACCTTGTATGGTTACGAACATGAACTGCCCTGCTTTGTACTCAAAGGATGATGGGCGCGGAAAACGGAAGCTTTTCACGTCATGAGTTCTCTCAATAGTTTGAACGAGATTGGCTTCAAATTTCATGACATTTACCATCTTATTATTTATGCTGTTTAAGCTCTGGTCAATATATTTTTGTTACCTTTGAAGTTATCGCTTTGTCTTTAAATCTTCTGAATATCATGTTAAAAGCTACTTCAAATGTTATTCAATAAAACTAACTAACTTCGATCCCTATGTTTTTATGCTTGATAGTTTAAAACTGCAAAGAAAAATGAAAAGGTGTTCTATTCTCATAAACAGTAAGAGGATTAAAACAAGAAATGAAAGAAACCCGAAACCTCGATCCAATACTAGTAATAATATTTACAGTTTTTATCGACATAATAGGCTACGGAATAATTATTCCTCTTATTGCAAAATACGCACAGACTTTCCAAGCTGGACCATTTTCTATTGGAGTATTAATTGCGTCCTTTGCAATAATGCAATTTTTCTTCTCACCATTATTGGGTAATGCATCAGATAAATTTGGAAGAAAAACCATACTACTACTTTCTTTGATTATCTCATTTATTGGTTTTACAATCTATTCTTTTGCAAATTCCTTCCTCCTTTTGCTGCTTTCTAGAATAATCGCTGGAATGGCAACGGAAAGAGCAATAGCTCAAGCCTACATCGCCGATCTAACCGATAATAAAACAAGAACTAAACAAATGGGAAAAATCGGGGCTGCTGTAGGAGCTGGATTTATCATTGGACCAGCACTGGGGGGTGCTCTTAGTGTTTTTGGATTAACAGTACCTGGATATTTATCCATGGCTCTAACGGCACTAAACATTCTATTTGTGCTTTTCTTTTTACCTGAACCTAGACAAAACCAAAAAAACCCAAAACAAGACGCAAAAAAACTTAGTTACACTCAAGGCATACTTGACACCATAAAAAAACCACTAATAGGACCAATACTGCTAATCCTTTTCATAATCACATTCGCGTTTAGCACAATTCCCGTAATACTTCCCTTGCTAAGCTTTGACTTCTACAATTTTACAACTTTTGACCTATCACTTATCTTTATCTACATAGGAATAGTTCAAATCGTAATCCAAGGATTTCTCATAGATAGACTCACAAAAAAACTTGGTGAAGAAAAACTAATCATTATAGGTCCCTTAATTATGGCAATAGGCATATTGTTTATACCTATAATCAAAAATCTTCTATTTTTCTACTTCAACAACGCGCTTCTCGCAGCTGGGTTTGGAATAATGAATACGGCGATCCCCTCGTTAATATCTAAGAAAGCCAAATTAGATCAACAAGGAATTTACTTGGGAGTTGCCAGCTCCGTAGCTAGCATCGCAAATATACCTGGTCCATTACTTGGAGGATTACTGGTAGATTTGGGAGGAATAGCGACTCCTTTTCTAATAAGCTCGATTCTGCTGCTACTCTCTTTAGTTATAAGCTGCAAAGTATTCAGCCAATGCGTTCTCAAAAAACGAAACTCACATTGAGAACGGTCAAGTTTTGCTGTTTTTGAATAACCCGGTTGTTGCTACGAAGTCAGCTTCTAGCTGGCTTCAATTCTTAATTATTTCCAGTAGTTTCTTTTGGAGAACTCGCTAGCAATAGGGTCTAGCTCCACTAGTTGCTCTGGATAAGGTTCTAGGAAAGTTTGGTTAATCAGATACTCTTCTTTGAACCTTATAATCCAAGCTTTGAGAATGCTCAAAACAGCACTTAAAGCAAGTCTTTCTTCTCTATATTTATCAATATATTCTAGAAAGAATGATTTCTCATCTCTTGAAAGCTGATGTGAGAAATAACCCATTATCTTTTGCATGACGTTTGTGTATGCGCCGATACTAGGTGTTCGTGCCAAAGCTAAATGCAGGTGGGTTTCATAGTTCTGAAGAAGATCTGGAAGCGCTTCTCCTTCTTGGTTTGCGGCTATCTTTCCGAGTATTCTTAGCTGTTTCTGATTGTATGCAGTTAATAGATACTTGTTTTCTGAATGAAATCGAATTAAGTCTCTAATTTTGGTAGATTTTCTTACCTGCCTAAAGCTAGCCAACGTAAATAGCTTTGTAAGAAAATGATCTCTTATTCTAATGTTAAGCAGGCGAAGCTCATCTTCTATAGCTAAATCTGGATACGTTTGGAGAACTGCCTTTCCAAAGAAACCTGGACCTTTGCCGACTGGTGATGCCTTCTCTATCTTTGGATATATCTTTACGTTTTTGAAACCGCTGCTTGGCGAGCCCCTCTTAAGTATGAAACCATCCACTTCTTTCAAGGAATTTAAGAATGAATCTGCAAAATGCTCCATTTTTTCAGTAAGATCCAGACCTGTGGCTGGTTGAATTAGTCTTCGTTCTCCGTTTGCCAAAACGATCCGAATTGGATTGCGAGGGACACCAAGTCCAATCTCGACTTCAGGGCAAACAGGTATGAAATTCACGAAAGGCTTAAGCTTCTCCACAAACTCGCTCGATATTATCTCACCGTTATATCGGACGGGTTTAAAAGTGATGCATTTTGAAATTACCACATTTGGTTTAGGAAATTCTCTCATTTACAATCCTCTGAGAAATGAATAAGGACTCATAAAGTAACATATTTAGTTGTTTCTTAAGGTCTTTTCCCGAATTGAGATTAGTCTTTGACCATTTGACGTTTAAAATTGTATTGCTCTAAGCGGTCTAATACGCTCGGTTTTAATGGAAACAACGATTTTGTTCTCAAAAAAGGATGCTAGAACAATGGAATTCGTATTTGCGTCTACAAAATTATCGTTTTTCATTCAATGAAGGAATTCTCTGCTTAAACTAATAAACATCGGTTTATTATGGAAGCTAATGGTAAATCAGTGAAGTGATAAGGATGGTCGTTAAGATCTCTGATAGAAGAGTTAAAAACCTCAACTCATTCGAAGCTAAGAACAGAAAATATGTCCTTTACTGGATGCAATCATCCCAAAGGATAAAATATAATTTCTCATTAGCATACGCAATTTTGAAAGCTAACAAGTTAAACAAGCCACTCATCACTTTCTTCGGAATAACATCTACATATCCAAAAGCGAATCTGAGGCACTATCAATTCATGCTGGAAGGTCTTAAGGAAGTAAGTGATTCGCTTGAAGAAATTGGAGTCAAAATGATAATTCTGGAGAAGTCGCCGGAGAAAGGAGTAGTTGACCTTGCAAAAGACTCCTGTTTGATAGTAGTAGACAAAGGCTATCTCAAGATAATAAAACAATGGCTTAAATTTGCAGCTGAACATGTGGAATGCCCTCTTATTCAGGTTGAAGATAACGTTGTTGTCCCTGTTGAAGAAGTATCTGGAAAAGAGGAATATTCCGCAGCGACTATTAGACCAAAAATCATGAAAAAAAGGCAAAGCTACTTAACAAAGCTGAGTAAAACTAAGCCTGTTAGAAATTCGATTAACTTGGAATTTGCCTCCTTAGATTTGGAGGATTACAAGAAATTTATTTCAAACCGAAATATGGATAAATCGGTAGAAAAGGTAAGATATTTCAAAGGCGGGTCAAGAGAAGCAAGTGAGCATCTTGAAAATTTCATAGAAAATAAACTATCATATTATCCTCAAAACAAAAACGACCCAAATGCTGACTATCTATCCAATCTAAGCCCGTATTTACATTTTGGGCAAATATCCCCCATCTACATTTCACTGAAAATCTTGGACGCGCCTGTCTCCGAAGCAGCTAAGGAATCGTACCTAGAAGAATTAATTGTTAGGCGAGAGCTAGCTGTAAACTACGTCAATTTCAATCAAAACTATGATTCCTTCGATGGATTGCCTGAGTGGGCAAAACGTACGCTGCTATCTCATAAGAAAGACTCAAGAGAATACCTCTATAGCTTGGAAGAATTGGAAAACGCGAAGACCCATGATCCCTACTGGAATGCTGCGCAAGATGAGATGCGCGTAACGGGCAAGATGCATGGGTACATGCGGATGTATTGGGGAAAGAAGCTGATTGAGTGGACTGATAGTCCAGAGACCGCTTTCAAAATAGCCTTGCTATTAAACGACAAATACGAACTTGACGGTAGAGACCCGAATGGTTATGCTGGGGTAGCATGGTGTTTTGGAAAGCATGATCGTCCATGGAAAGAAAGAAAGATTTTTGGGATCGTTAGATATATGAACTCAAATGGGCTACGCAGAAAATTTGACGCGGATAAATATGTTCAGAAAATAAAGGGTTTGTAAGAAAATGTTGGTTCAAGCTGTAAAATCAAAAATCGTTTCTCATATTTCGTATATAATAGCTTCACAAAACGAAGCAGCAGTAATAGACCCGAGGAGGGATTGCCGTGTTTACTTGGAAACAGCTGCTGAATGGGATGCTAAGATCAAATATATCTTCGAAACCCACAGAAACGAAGACTATGTTGTTGGTTCTCAAGAATTATCCCAGCTAACCCAAGCAGTGGTTTTCCATGGTCAAGGATTGCCTTGGGCATACGGAAAGATTATTAATGATAATCAGGAGGTTTCGTTGGGATTACTGAAAATTAGGGCGATTTCTACTCCTGGACATTCTCCTGACAGCACAAGCTACGCGGTAGTCGATACCGAAGCCAAAGACCGGGTTGTAATGGTTTTTACAGGAGACACAATCTTTGTTGGCGACGTGGGAAGAACTGATTTTCTTGGACCAAAAATGACTCCTGCAATGGCTGGAAAGATGTATGATAGCATAATGACCAGACTTATGCCTCTTGGCGAAGACGTGATAGTCTGTCCTTCTCACGGCTCAGGTTCAGTCTGCGGCGGAAAAATAGGACAAAGAGAAATTACTACCTTGGGGATAGAAAAAACAACGAATCCGATCCTAAACCTCAGCAAAGAAGAATTTGTTGCTCGAAAAAAAGCCGAGAGACATCAAACGCCACCCTACTTCAAGCAAATGGAGAAGTATAATCTCAATGGCCCACCCATATTAGGCGATTTTCCCATACATCACGCGTTGAAAGCATCGGAATTTGCCAAAATCGCAGAGAACGCTTGTATCATCGATACTAGAAGCCCGGCGGCTTTCGGAAGCGCTCATATCAAAGGATCCTACAGTTTACCACAAAAAAGGCTTTCAAATATTGGGTGGGTTGTGGATTATAAGCAGTCAATATTACTTGTTGGGGAGAACCTTGAATCATTGCACTTCGCAATACGAAGCTTGTTCCGCATAGGCTATGACAAGATTGCAGGGTACCTTACTGGTGGAATAGAAGCATGGTATAAGGCAGGATTTCCAATTTCCGAAGTCTGTCAAGTTAGTGTTCAAAAGTTAAAGAAAATGATTGAGTCAGAAGAAAACATATTAATTTTAGATGTTCGACGCGAGAATGAATGGATTGAAGGTCGCATTAAAGGTTCCAAACGTATCTATTTAGGTCTTCTTGAGAAAAAAACAGATGAACTACCCCGAGATGTCCCTATAGTTGTGGTGTGCAAAACTGGGAATCGGTCGAGTCTCGGAACTAGCATACTTTTAAGAGCAAGGTTTGAACGTGTTTACAACTGTCTCGGCGGAATTGAAGCATGGAACAAATCTGGATTTCCCTTGGAGAAATGAGTCAAAGCTGACCAGCCAAAACAAAAAACTTTTAGTTCTCTAAGAGT
>Ga0209536_100002413_pt1 | contig 30453 bp, 37 predicted proteins | sample DeeMarSeWOR28_12_FD_187461 | JGI IMG/M metagenome (GOLD analysis project Ga0209536, IMG submission 187461) | Marine sediment microbial communities from White Oak River estuary, North Carolina - WOR-2-8_12 (SPAdes) (version 2) | ecosystem: Environmental > Aquatic > Marine > Intertidal zone >...
GGTTCCTAAGGTTGAGGTTCCTAAGGTTGAGGTTCCTAAGGTTGAGGTTCCTAAGGTTGAGGTTCCTAAGGTTGAGGTTCCTAAGGTTGAGGTTCCTAATCCAAAATTATTAAAAAAATCAGTTAATAGTTCCGACAAAGAAACCGAAAAAACTGAAAAAACAACTGCAAAAGAGGCTAAAAAATAATGCCAATATTAAGAATGAAAAATATTAGCAAAATGTCTTCTAAAGAACGTCTCAAGAATCTCTCGGATTTGAGAATTGAATTAGCTAGATTAAAAACTATGGTTCGAGCAGGTGGTGCAGTTGAGAAACCTGGAAAAATACGGGAGTTACGTAAAACTATTGCTCAAATACTCACAGTTGAAAATGAATATAAATTAGGCATTAGGGCAAAAAAAGAAAAAAAAGTGAAAAAAACTAAAAAGGAGAAATAAAATAGTGAAGATAACCCCCAATATTATAAAACAGGAATTCATTGGAAGCCAAATTGAAATTTTTCGAAGCAATCATGCTGATTATGTAGGCCTCAATGGCAGGATCGTAAATGAAAGCAAAAACACCTTCTCTATTTTGCATAAAAATAAAATTAAAAAAATAATCAAAAATTCCGCAATTTTTAGAATACAGTTCTTTGATGGAACAACAGCCGAGATTGATGGAAATCTTCTTGTCGGTAGACCTGAAGATCGCCTCAAGAAAAATATTAAGAGGTTATGGTAATGTCTTTGACTTTTAAGAAACCGAAAAAATCCTGCAAGGATAGAAATTGTCCCTTTCATGGAACTCTTTCAGTAAGAGGTCGTGTTTTTGAAGGAATTGTAGTAACTTCGAAAATGGATAAAACTGTTATTGTAAAACGTGAATACTTACAATTTTCACCAAAATTTGTTAGATATGAAAAAAGACGAGGGCATATTGCTTCCCATAATCCTCCTTGCTTAGATGTAAAAGAAGGACAGCATGTGAAAATTGCTGAGTGTCGTCCAATAAGCAAAACTGTTTCATTTGTTGTTGTAGAGAAATTGGAGAAGAAGTAGAATGGCTGCAAAAGCAAAACAAAGAGCTCTCGTTGCAAAAGGCATGCTTTCTCATGGTGTTAAGCTATCAAAAGGACTTCTTCCTGGCACAATTTTAAAATGTGCTGATAATACAGGTGCACGTATATTACGATTAGTTCAAGTTATAGGTTACAAAGGAAGACTTAGACGCTATCCTTCAGCAACAGTAGGTGATAGAATTACAATATCTGTTAGGCAAGGTTCACCAGAAATGCGAAAGAAAATGTTTCAAGCAGTAGTAGTAAGGCAAAGAAAACCCTATCGAAGAACAGATGGAGTTTGGATTCAATTCGAAGATAATGCTGCTGCAATAATTACGCCTGACGGAGAAATGAAAGGATCGGAAATTCGTGGACCAGTAGCCAGAGAAGCAGCTGAGAGATGGCCTAGAGTAGCTAGTGCTGCAAGAATAATAGTATAGGTGATATATTTTATGCCCAAGAATTTGCCTGTGAAAAAACCTGGAAAACAAAGAAAACTTCATTATAATGCTCCACAACATATTCGCCAAAAAAAAATGGCTGCTCCCCTTTCCCCAGAACTTATTGCTTCAAAATCTATTAATTCTCTTCCCGTTCGCAAAGGCGATACTGTACAAGTAACTCGTGGTGACCATATAGGTTTTGAAGGCAAAATAAATAGATTAGATTTAAATCAATATCGAATATTCATTGAAGGATTAACCCGAGAGAAAGTCGATGGAACTAATATATTTGTTCCAATTCATCCTTCAAAAGTGATGATAAAAAAGCTAAAACTTGATGATAAATGGCGTAAAGCTATTATTGAAAGGAAAAAAATTCTGAGCCAAGCAGAAGCAGAAAAAAAAGTTGATAAAAAAACTAAAAAATCAGAGAAACCTTCTCTGGATGAAAAGGCAGAGAAAGAGCTGAAGTTGAATAATTCTAACAAAAAAGTGCAAAAGAAAAAGAAAGATAAAATAGCCACAAATAAAGAACAGGACAATAGTACAATTAAGAAAACCTCTAAAAAAATAAATAAAAACAAAGTAGGTAAGTAAATTTGGGTACGAAAGGAAAAACTGGAAGATTAAAACGAAATCCGGCTCCAAGATTTTGGCCGATCCCAAGGAAACAATATACTTGGGTTATTAAACCCTCATCTGGACCTCACTCTCTCAAAAACTGTTTACCTCTATCACTTCTAATTCGTGATATTCTCGAGCTAGCCAAAACTAGAAAAGAGGCAAAAAAAATAGTTACTCAGGGAAAAGTTTGTGTTGATGGTAAAATCAGATTAAAAGATGATTTTCCTGTAGGTTTGATGGATGTAATTTCATTTCCAGAAATTAATGAACACTATAGAATTGTGCCTTCTCACAAAGGGTTATCTGTCAATCCTATTGATAGTGAAGAGGCAAAATTTAAACTCTTTAGAGTTGAAGGAAAAACTATACTAAAAAATAAAAACATTCAATTTGCTTTGCATGATGGTTCTAATCTACTTTTTAAATCAAAAGATTCAAAAATGCTTCCAGAAGTTGATTATGAAACCTTTGATGTTTTGAAGCTCAGTATTCCTGAAAAGGAATTTATTGAAAAAATCGAAACCAAGAAAGAAAATTTTGCTATTATAATCGGTGGAAAAAATATTGGCAAAAATGGAAGAATAACTGAAATTGAAAAAACAATTGATAAAAAACGGCGAAATGCTTTGGTTATGATAAAGGATGACGAAAATCACCAATATAAAACAATAATGGATTTCATATTTGTAATAGGCAAAACTAAATCTCAAATATCATTATCAGAGGAGGCGCCTTTAAATGCCTGAGGAACAAACAGCCAAAACTTGGGAAACACAACCAATGCTAAAACCCAGGATAGAAAAGATCGTAGTTAATCTTAATGTAGGAAAATCAGGATCTCCTCTAGAGAATGCCTTTAATGTTTTATTAGATCTGACCGGTCAAAAACCTGCAAAAAGAAAAGCAAAAAAAACAATAAGAGACTTTGGAATAAGGCAAGGTGAACCGATTTCTTGTGTAGTTACATTGCGAAAACAAGCTGCAATTGACTTCCTAAAAAAAGTTCTACCAGTTGTTGATAACAAACTATCTCAGTCCTCTTTTGATAAACAAGGCAATTTCTCTTTTGGATTAAAGGAGCATATTGAAATTGTGGGTGTAAAATACGATCCCACTGTGGGTATTTTTGGTATGGATATTTGTGTGTCAATAAATCGTCCAGGTAATAGGGTTAAAACTAGAAGAAAACACAAGACACATATTGGTAACAAACATCTGCTTTCTCCCGATGACTCAATTGCTTTTATCAAACAAATTCTAGAGGTTGAAATTGTTTAGAAGGAAAGGATGGTTTATGGCTAAACAAAAATTGAAAAAAGAAAGAAAGTATGGAAAAGGGTCGCGCCCTTGCATTAGATGTGGATCATATGGACCAGTAATTCGTCGTTATAATCTGTATCTATGCAGACATTGTTTCAGAGAGGCGGCACAAAGACTTGGATTTAACAAGTATGAGTAGGTGAAAGTAATATGGACACCCTTACAAATGGTTTAGTAACAATTAAAAATAATGAAATGCGAAATAAACGTGATTGTATTATTAGCCCAGCCTCTAAATTATTAGGACAAGTATTAAGAATTATGCAGCTTAATGGTTATCTAGGCGAATTTGAATTTATTGATGATGGACGATCTGGAAAATTTAAAGTACAACTTCTAGGTCGAATAAACAAGTGTGGAGCTATTAGACCGAGATTTGCAGTAAAAGCTGGCGCATTCGAAAACTGGGAAAAGAAATTCTTACCGTCAAGAGATTTTGGAATTATGATAGTAACTACTTCACAAGGTATAATTTCTCATAGACTTGCTGAAGAAAAAAATATCGGAGGCCGTTTATTGGCCTTCGTTTATTAGAGGGAACCTAATGCGATTGCCGGAAATTTCTAAAACAATTCAAGTTCCCGATGGTGTTGAGATTAACGTCATTCAAAGAAAAGTTACTGTTACGGGTAATAAGGGAACTCTTATTAGGGATTTTTCACATGCTGCAATTTCAATTAGCTGTAATGACGGACTACTTAGTGTATGGGCAGAATGGCCTCGCAAAAAAGAAGCGTCTTTAGTAGGCACTATTTATTCTCATATATTAAATATGATAACTGGTGTGGAAAAGGGATTTACATATAAATTAAAAATTGTTTTCTCTCATTTTCCAATATCTGTAAAAGTTCAGGACAAATTAATAATAATTGAAAACTTCACTGGAGAGAGACAATCTAGGAAATCAAAGATAATTGGTGATACTAAAGTTAAAGTCCAAGGTGAAGATATAATCGTAGAGGGTATTAACTTAGAAAATGTAAGTCAGACCGCTGCCAATATTGAACAAGCAACCAAGGTAAAGAATAAAGATCCACGTGTTTTCTTGGATGGAATTTATGTTTTTGAAAAAAATGAGGGAATGATATAATGACTGAAAAGAAAATATCACCTCAAAAACCTATAAAATTAAGGAAACGTGCAAAACATAAAAAACCAAGTTTTGTTAGACCTGAAAGTTGGCGATATATAAGAATTGGGGAAAGCTGGCGTAAACCTCGTGGATTAGATCATAAAGTTCGTAGGAAAATTAAGGGCTGGCCACCAGCTGTTAGTGTTGGTTATAAGGGACAAAAAATTGCTAGGTATCTCCATCCTTCGGGTTATCGAGAAGTATTGGTTCACAATATAACTGAACTGTCTTGTGTTGATCCGAAAACTGAGGCTGCTCGTATTGCACACACTTTGGGTAAAAGAAAAAGACTTCACTTAATGAAAGAAGCTGAAATTCGTAATATATATGTTTTAAACGTAAAGTTGTATGCTAAAGAACCTCAAGAAGAAGAATCTGTTGATGAAGAGAAATTGATAACTGAAGATACAACAGAACAGGTGGAAGAAGATATTCTGGAAGAAAATGAAATTGATGGAGAAAAGGAATAAAGATGACAAGTCTCAGTAGTCAAAGAAGATTAGCAGCTAAAATATTAAAAGTGGGTCAAAATAGGGTATGGATTGATCCCGAGAGATTAGATGATGTTGATGTAGCCATAACTCGAGAGGAGATTAGAAAGCTAATTCATGAAAAGGTTATAATTTCTTTGCCAGAAAAAGGGGTGAGTCGTTCTAGAGCAAAACTAATAATTGAAAAAAAACGCAAAGGGCGACGTAAGGGTTCGGGAAGCAAAACTGGAAGCCCAAGAGCTACTATAACTAAAAAAGAAGCTTGGATGACAAGAATTCGTTCTCTTAGAAAAAGACTCCGTGAACTAAAATCGAGTAGAATCATTACTGAGTCAACCTATAGAAAAATCTACATGGTTGCTGGGAGTGGAAAATTTGAGTCAATTGCAGATCTGGAAAGGTATTTGAAAACAAATGATTTATGGAGAAATCGTTAATGGCTCGTAATTCTAATTATCGTGTTAAATTAAGGAGAAGAAGAGAGGGAAAAACTGATTATCATGCTCGCAAAGCTATGGTAATCTCAGGATTACCTAGACTTGTTCCCAGATTCTCTTCCAGGAATGTATCAGTTCAAATCATAACTTCCAAAGTAAAGGGTGATGAGGTAGTATCTGCTGCCCATAGCCGAGAATTAAAGAAAAGATATGATTGGAAGTTTCCAACTGGAAATATTCCAACTGCTTACTTAACTGGTCTAATCTGTGGTCTTAAAGCTAAGAATAAAGGTGTGAAATCTGCAATCTTGGATATTGGATTAATTAATCCTTCAAAAGGATCTAAAATTTTTGGAGCACTATGTGGGATTATAGATGCAGGAATTGATATACCTCATGATGAAAAAAAAATAATTAAAGAAAGACTAGATGGATTGCACATTGCAGCATATGGTTCTATCTTAGAATCTGACTCTGATGCATATTCTAGAAAATTTTCAAAATATGTTAGACAAAAAATATCTCCAAAAGATTTGCCTGAATATTTCTCGAAAATAAAATCTGAAATAATTAATTCATTCAATAATGGTGATAAAAAAACATGAGCTACAAACAAAGAGAACGAGAAAGTGAAGAATGGATCCCAAAAACTAGACTAGGAAAACTAGTTCATGAAGGCAAAGTAACATCAATAGAGGAAGTTTTCTTGAGTGGTTTAAAAATCTCTGAACCTGAAATTGTTAACTCACTACTCCCAGATTTGCAGGAAGAAGTAATTGATGTAAATTTGGTACAAAAACAAACTGATGCTGGTGAGAAATCAAGATTCAAAGCAATAGTAGCTGTAGGAAATCGAGATGGATACATAGGTTTAGGTTCAGGTAAAGCTAGTCAAGTGAGAACTGCAATAGAAAAAGCAGCTGCTTCAGCTAGACTAAATATAATTCCGGTTAAACGTGGATGCGGAAGTTGGGAATGTAGTTGCGGTAAAACCCATTCAATTCCATTCCAAGTTGAAGGAAAATGTGGTGGAGTTAGAATAGTTATTGTTCCCGGTCCCAGAGGTTTAGGTTTAGCAGCTAGTCAAGTAGCAAAAACAATTCTAAGCTTAGCTGGAGTTAAAGATCTTTGGATTAGAAGTTATGGATCAACGAGAACTGTCCCATCCTATGCGGGTGCAGTTTTTGATGCTTTAAGAAAAACCTACAGTTTAATAACTCAAGAAGATTGGGTGAAATAGTTGACAAAAAAAGTTAGTAGTTATAAAAGTTTGGTTGCAATAAAAATGAGAGGGACAATAAGTGCTAAACGAGAAGCAAGAGAAACCCTTGATATGCTAAAAATGAAAAAAACTCATAACGCTGTTATTATAGATGATCGTCCTTCATTTGTTGGAATGTTATATCGTGTTCAAAATTATGTTACTTGGGGTGAAGTAACAAAAGAAATACTTTCAGAAATGATCAAGAAACGGGGAAGACTTGTTGGCAATAAAAAATTTACTGATGACTATGCTAAAGAACTTGGTTATGAATCGATAGATGAAATTGCAAACGCTATTGTAGAAGGTAAAGTTGAGTATAGTAAGCTAAATAAAGTAAGATCAGTTTTTAGGCTTCATCCTCCGAAAAAAGGATTTAAGGGGAAAACCAAGAAAAGTTTTGCTACAGGTGGAGAAGCTGGATATCGTAGCGAAAAAATTAATGATCTTATAAAAAGGATGATCTAAATTTTTTCTTCTAATATACTACGATACATTTTTAAAACAAATCTTAAACTGTCAATGTATTTGGGTGAATAAAATGAGTACTAAATGGCGAAGAAACAAAAAAAATCAAAAAGGGTCATCATTTAGGAATTTAGATGAAAATAAAGATAGGGATAATTTGAGAATTCCTCATCTTAATACTTTTAATACTGCAAAAATAACTTATTCTTCCAATTATCGATCCTCACAATTTTATAATAAGAGGAAGTGGAAATCACCCTCGCCCCTTATTGACATTTTTCAAGAAAAGGATTGGATAACTTTAATTATTGAAATCGCAGGTTTTAATAAGGAAACTTTCAAAATACATGTGAAAGACCAGAAATTAACTTTGTCAGCAAAGGGAAATAACCAAAGATACTATAAAAGTTTAAATCTGCCAAAAGTAGTCATTCCCAACGAAATATCAACGAAGTATAATAATGGTGTACTTCAAATTAAGCTTAGAAAAGCAAAAGAAGTTAAATCTTGATAAATGAGCTGAATAAAACATGCCTCATAAACTAAGAAAAACGAGAAAGATGCGAGGTTCGAGAACTCATGGTTGGGGTAGAGTAGGTCAGCATCGAGGTGCTGGTTCTAGAGGGCACAGAAATGTTGGTCGCCATAAGCATTTATGGAGTTATGTTACTGCCCATGCACCAAATCATTTTGGTAAACATGGTTTCACTTCGCATCATAGTTTTAATTCTAAAGAAAATTTGATTAATATCTCAGGGCTTGATGAAATATCTGAAAAAATATCAGTTGAGCAGGAGAAAGGAAAATTTTTTGTTAATCTGACTACTTTAGGTTTTACTAAATTGTTGGGTTCTGGAAAATTAAATAAAAAATTAATAGTTCAAATTCCTTCTTGTTCAAAATCTGCAGCTGAGAAGATTAAGAATGCTGGTGGAGAATTAATACTTCAATCTCACGAACAGGGAGAGTAAATAATAAGCAATGGCTGGCCGGTTTCTAAGTTTTTTTAAACCATTTGCGAGAATACTCCCTGAAATTAAGGTTCCTGAACGCAAAGTTGGTTTTAATGAGAAACTTTTCTGGACAGCTATAGTTCTCATAATCTATTTGGTGATGACTGAAATTCCATTATATGGTATTTCTCCAGAAGCTAGTGATCAGTTTGGAGCTCTCAGAGTAATTTTTGCTTCAAATCGAGGTACCTTAATGGAGTTGGGGATAGGACCTATAGTTACAGCAGGATTAATTCTTCAGCTATTAGTAGGATCCGCTATTATCCAAGCTGACATGTCCGATCATCAAGATAGAGGTTTATTTACCGTAGCTAGCAAATTCTTCTCCATTCTTCTTACAGGAATTCAAGCAGGAGCTTATATAATAAGCGGTATGTATGGATCGCTGCCTGTTACTACAACAGTAATTATCTTCATTCAACTTATCCTTGCAGGAATAATTGTTATGTTGATGGATGAGTTGGTTCAGAAAGGGTGGGGATTGGGAAGTGGAATAAGTTTATTCATTATGGCAGGAGTTGCACAAAATATTTTGTGGCAAACATTTAACCCAGGTACTGGATTATTCATCGGATCTCTTTCATTATTGCTTAATGGCCAGATAACTTTAGCAAATTGGATTTTAGGTGCAGGTGTTTACCCATCTCTAATTGGATTCATAGCTACTATTGGTGCTTTTATTGTAATAATTTACTTGGAAGGTGTAAGAATCGAACTACCTATAACTTATGCTGGTTATAAAGGGTTTAGAAGCAAATATCCAATCAAACTCTTGTACGTTTCTAATCTTCCAGTAATATTCGCTTCAGCCTTATTTGCAAATATATACTTCTTTGCCCAACTACTTTGGAGTACTATGGGACAGCCACCTCCAGGTACTAGTCTCCTATTCCAAATAATCGGTGATTTTAATTCAACGGAAACTGGAGTTCAAGTAGTTGGTGGGTTGGCCTACTATGTCACTGCACCAAGCGCATTACAAGGTGTTGCATCAGATCCTTTAAGATCTGCGGTATATCTTGGCATTCTAGTAGGTTTTTGTGCAGTTTTCTCCATGATCTGGCTAGAAGTTGGTGGTTTAGGGCCATCGAAAGTAGCCCAACAACTTATGGATTCAGGAATGCAAATTCCAGGATTTAGACGATCAAGAAGACCTATAGAAGCAATTCTAAAACGATATATACCCGTAGTTGCTGTTTTAGGTGGGATAATTGTTGGATTAATAGCAGGTATATCTGATTATCTAGGAGTCTTTGGAACTGGAACAGGAATTCTACTATCGGTTGGAATAATTTATCAATATTATGAATTATTGATGCGTGAACGAGCGGCAGAAATGTTTCCGGCTTTTAGACGAGTTCTAGGAGAATAAATTAAAGAGTGACAATAGTTATTAATAGGGAACTAAGAAAAGCATCAAAAAGATAACGTTTGAGGAGAAATAAAAAATGGACATAACTATAATTCCGCTTTCAACTTTAGTGATTATGTTAATTGCTATAGCAATATCTTTTGTGAACATGGTAATAAATCGAATCTTAATAACTCGATTATGTGGTTGGAATGAATATAGGGTTATGCAAAAAGAGATCTCTGAATATCGATCTCAGTTGATGAAAGCTACAAGAGCAAAGGATCAAAAACTATTAACAAAACTGAAGAAAAAAGAAACTCAAATAAACAAAATGCAAACAAAAATAATGAAACCTCAAATGATTTTAATGCCTATTTCTTTTAGTTACATAATAATATGGTATCTTTTCTTGATTCCTACATTTGGAGGTACTCCAGTAGCTTATGTTCCCGGACTTGCTCCGGATGGAATACCAGTGGTTTGGTGGTACATGGCTTGTTCATTCTTTTTTGGGACACTCGCATCCCGAATAATAGGGACTACACCCATTTCTTAGAATTGATTTAATGAGTGACCTCTATTATGAGCGAGAAAGAGCAAAAAGAGATAACTCCAGACAAAAGAATTGTTGTATGTGTTTCAGGATTAGCTGGAACTGGAAAAAGTACACTAGCAAAAAAAATCGCCCAAAAATATAATTTAAAATATTATTCTGGTGGTGATGCACTTAAAGCTCTGGCTGCTGAAAAGGGTTATAACTCAAAATCTCAAGGATGGTGGGAAAGTTCAGAAGGGCTAGATTTTTTGGCAAAGAGAGAACAGGATCTGACATTTGATGAATTAGTTGATAAAAAGCTAATAGAATATGCTCAAAACGGTAATGTGTTATTGGATAGCTGGACAATGCCTTGGTTAATTAATTATGGATTTAAAATATGGCTTGCTGCTTCAATAAAAAAAAGAACAGAAAGAATAGCTAGAAGAGATAAACTAAAAGAATCTAAAGCTTTAAAGGTTCTGAAAGAAAAAGAAGAAAAAACAAAAAAAATTTACAAAAGATTATATGGATTTAATCTGGGCGAGGATTTTCAACCATTCCATATTATATTAGATACAGAAAAACTAAATGCAAATGAAGTCTTTGATGCTCTTTGTTTAATAATGGAAAAAATAATCCTTGCAGAAAAAGATTTGAAGTAATATTTAATGAAAATATATTGAATTCATAATCAACAATACAATAATAACCTGAGAAAACAATTGAATTTTTCTTCTTCAAATTAATTGTGATCAGTCTTTTGATATAAATAATTTCGCGTTTTTCCACTGATCTTTTACTATTAACATGTTGCCAAAAGGACTTCCATGAAGAGAATACGCAATATAACAAAGATAATTACATTGAGAGCAATCATTATATGTTTTACGCAGTTCCTTAAACTTTTTACTGTTCCATATTTTAGGCAAATCAAAAACAGTTCCGACATAATTTTGATTATGACAACCTGCAATTCGACCTAGATGGTCTAATACTAAAAAGTTTTTAAGTGCTTGACAATTCCAAACTCTTTTATCCTCTGAAAAAAGGCTACGCGTAACTTTTAATAATTTATCAGTGATCAAAATCCTGCTGTTTTTCTTTCTCATATCAATAAGGGAATCAAATAGTTTAACCATACCCTGCTTATCCTTAATTAAAAGATCATCATTAGGTTTCCCTATCCGGAAAAGTTGATTTTCATCGCAACTTCGATCATAAGAATAAAGGCAATACCAAACTGGTATCCCCCTTTCTGTAAAATACTTTGTTATGTCTAAAATCTCATAGAGATTTAACTGAGAAATTGTAGGAGTTACACATACGTTTATTTTCTCTTCTTTTAATCCCTTCACAGCTTTCATAGCTCTTTTCCAAGCACCAGGAACATCTTTGATGAAATCATTTTTTTTCTCATCCAAACTATCAATCGAGATTGCTACAAAATCTACATTTCTGAGGGCTTCAATTTTTTTTAAAGCCATACTTCCATTGTCATAAACTGTTGTAATGAAACGATCAGTTGAAAAATTAATGATTTCTTTTGCATCCTCTCTTAAAAGCGGATCTCCTCCAGATAAAACAATTTCTACAACACCAATATCTTTGAGAATATCTAATCCTCTTTTAACTTCTTGAGTTGAAAGTTCTTTTTGATCCTGTTCCTTCCAAACATTACATCCTCTACATCTATAGTTGCATTTTCTAGTAATCAGCCATTGAGCATGATGTGGCTTATTAGGGCTAAGTGCATTAATTGCAATTCTTGAAATCCTTCGAAGTTTCAAATCCAATTGTATAACACCATTAATTTATGTTGGCTGTCTAAGAGATCTATTTGAACTTATATATAGATAATCAAATATGATATCATAAAATTTCAATGGTTATATTTAATGATTCGTTCCTTTATTGTATTTGATTAATAATTTTTTTCTATTATAAATCCTGTAAGAGTTTGTTTAACAAAAATTTTTTGAAAATAACGAATCTTAATTAATACAAAAACATTCAATGAATATTATGCTTATAGACGTTATAGTGTTAACAAAAAATAGTGAAGTTTATCTGGAAAGATGTCTAAAAGCAATTTATGAAAATATTCCTATCAATAATTTGATAATTGTTGATGGATATTCAACTGATCTAACTATGAATATAGTTTTAGAATTTAAGAAAAAATATGATAACATATTAATCTTGAAAGATTTTGGTACTCGTGCTACTTCCAGACAAAAAGGGATAGAAAAAGTGAAAACTGATTGGTTTATGTTTGTGGATAGTGATGTTGTTTTATGCAAAAAATGGTATAATAAAGCTAAACCTCTTATTAAAAAAAATGTGGGATTGATTTGGGGGATTGAGGTTTGGTCCACAATTCGCAAAAATAAAACACTCAGGCTTTTTCTTTTAGTAACAAGAAAAATATTTGAAATCCGCGGAGGTACACATGATACACTGATTCGAACTGAATTGGTTAAAGATATTGTAATTCCTAAGGAACTGCATGTTTTTGAAGATGCATATATCAAAGAATGGATCTCTAAGAAAGGCTATTTATCGATTCCATGTTACTCTCCTTTTTGTATTCATTTTCGTCCAAAAGAAGTTTGGACTATTAAAGGAGGATTAGAAATTATTTCAGAATCCCTAAAACTTGGAAGAATTTCTATAATAGCAAAGTTGACAATGGCATATGGATTTTATTTCATATATTCCATGTACCAAATATTTACTCGTAAAAAAATATCACAATAATTATTATTGCTTTTTTCTTGAATTAAATGTTTAAATATTAAATAACTTCTTATTTGCTGTTTTGTTTTATATATTAAATCTAGCAAAGAACAAAATTTACTCAATTAAAAGAAGTGCTAAAATGCAAACTATAGATGTCGTGATGATTACCAAGAATAGCGAATTTATGCTCGAGAGAAGTATAGAATCCATATATGCTAATGTACCTGTTGAAAATTTAATAATTATTGATAGTTCCTCTTCTGATCAAACTCTAAATATTATAAATAAATTGAAAAAAAAATATGAAAAAATTAAGGTTTTAAACTTAGAGGGTTCAAGAGCTATAGCTCGAGAAAAAGGTATTAGTCTTGTCAGAACCGAGTGGTTTATGTTTATTGATAGTGACATCATCCTTAGTCAAAATTGGTTCAAAGTAGCTGAAAAACAGATTAAGGATGATATTGGTGCAATTTGGGGTGTAAATATTGATGTTGTTCCTGGTGTAAGAAATAAGCGGTTTGTAAGACTGCAGCATTTTGTAGCTAATTATTGTTTTAGCATTCGTGGCGGTACTCATGACACATTAATTCGGTACGAAACTGTAAAAGATATAAAAATACCCAATCATCTGCAAATGTATGAGGACTCTTTTATTATAAATTGGATCAAAAAAAAGGGATATAAAGCAATAGTAGGTAAAGGTCTTTATTGTTTACACTATAAATCCTCAGCAAATTGGAATAAAGAAAAAGGATTATCCCATGCTATTAATGAGGTAAGATGTGGTTTGGTATACTCCCATGCATACCGCTTTGCTCTTTTTTACCCATTTTTTATGTTTTTTTGGTTTCTTCAATTTTCACTTCAATTCAAAAATAATATTTTATGATTTAAGTGCCTTCCAAATATGATCAGATTCAGGATAGCTCAAATCTTCTGTTTTACCATTTTTTAGGACTATAACCCTCTGGTTTATATTTTCTAAAAATTCACCAATAACTTTAGCTGGAATTCCAATCTTGTTTAATTCTTCAATAATATGGGATACTTGTTTTGGCTTAACCGATAACAATAAAGCGCCAGAACTTATTAGCCTTAATGGATCAATTTGAAAATATTTACATATCTCAGCGGTTTCAGATTTAATTAGAATTTTATTTTCATAAATTCTAACTCCCAATTTTGATGCATCTGCAAGTTCGAGAATTCCTCCTATGATTCCCCCCTCTGTAGGATCGTGCATTGCATGTACTCCTCCAATTTTATAAGCTGTTAGAGCCTCCTTCACTATGCTTATTTCTTTGTAGAATTTTTTTGCTTCTTGAACCATTCGATTGCTAATTGATTTCATTAGCTTTTCTTCTTTATCATTTGCTAGTATTGCTGTACCTTCGATACCTGCACTTTTGGTGAGTATAATTTTGTCTCCAGATTTTGCTCCTTCTGCGGTTATATACTTTTTTTTATCTGTAAAACCTAAAACACATCCCACAACAATAGGATTGGCTAATCCTAATGTTGATTCACAATGTCCACCAACAATTGCTATTCCTAATTCTTTTGCAGCTCTATCCATTTGAGAACTTATGATTTTGATAAGATTACTTTCTGCTTTTTCAGGAAGCAATATGCATGAAAAAATAAAAGATGGTTCAACTCCAAAAGTAGCTATGTCATTAGCATTAATATTCACAGCCAACCATCCAATATTTTCATTTGCTCCTGTAATAGGATCCATTGAGATGATAATCGATTTATCTCCTGTATCTATAACAGCTCCATCAATTCCAACTTTGGGTCCAACTACAACCTCACTGCGCTTTAAACCCAAATTCTGAAAAATAATCTTATTTAATAATTCAATGGGAATTTTTCCTGGAGATAGCCTCATTTTTTTAAACCTTTTAAGATATTTTTTCTATTTTAAAGCAAAATAAATTTCCCTTTATAGTTTTTTCGAAATTTTAAAAGTAATTTTGATAGGTAATTATTCACTTCTTTTTTTGAAAATCAAACTATTTTTATAAGTTGTTAATTAAAGATGTTTGAACGTTGTTGTATTAAAACAGAAGCAAATATACAATACAAATAAAATTATTAATAATTGAAACTAAGATGGAAAATTCGGAGAGCAATAAATTCATAACAGATTTTTATAGCAGACAAATGACAATGAAAGAATTCACAGTAGCAAAACAAAAAAAATTACTAGAATCAAAAGTAGCTGTTGTGGGTGTTGGAGGATTAGGAACTATTTCATCCATTTATCTAGCACTTGTAGGTGTAGGAAAACTAATACTTATAGATCAAGATACTGTTGAAATAAAAAACCTTCATAGACAAATTCTCTATAAAACTTCTGATTTACATTATCCAAAAGCAGAAATTGCTTCTTATCAGCTTAAAAAAATGAATCCTCTTATCAAAATAGAAGCTTACTCAGATAATATTAACGCTAATAATGTTGAAAAACTTTTAGACGGAGTTGATTGTGTAGTTGATGGTTTGGATAATATGTCAACGAGATATTTAGTAAATAGTGCATGTGTGAAGATGAAAATTCCATATGTTTTCGGCGCAGCAATAGGTTTAGAGGGAAATCTTTCAGTTTTTTCTTCTCCTGATACAGGCTGTTTGAAATGTTTATTACCAACTGTATCAGATGAAGATTTGATGAATTGTGAAACTAGAGGAGTTATTGGGGCCACTCCAGGGATAATAGGTTCAATGCAAGCTATGGAAACAATCAAGATTCTCACTGGCATAGGATCAACTCTTAAAGGAAAACTTTTGGTGTGTGATTTTAGTGATATGTATTTCACGATAATAGATATCTCCAAAAATAGTAATTGCCCTGTTTGTCAATTACCGGAAGGTATGAATAAGATTAAATCAGATAAACTTGTTTGGCTTTGTGGTAGAAATACTGCAAATATTAATCCAAAAATATCTTATAATTTGGATTTAAATGAATTAGCCAAAGTTGTACAAAGAGAGTTTAATTTGAGATTGAAATCCAAACTTGCATTAATCTTCGATCATAACGGTTTAGAAGTAAGTCTATTTAAAAGTGGTAGAATGCTAATTAAAAATGTTAATAACGAAAAAACAGCTTTTGAAGTCTATAGATTAATTTTTGAAAAATTAAAAATATCCAACTAAATTAAGCCGATTCTTGCTGTATTTTTTGTAATTGATAATTAATGCTCCGGCCGGGATTCGAACCCGGGTCCACGGCTCGAGAGGCCGTTATACTTGACCGGACTATACTACCGGAGCTTTAGTCTGTACTGATTCGTTTTTTCCTAAGATTGAGGTTTGACGTTTTTCAGTACAGCGCACATATTGAAATCTGAGTTATATTAATTTGTTTTTCTCTTCTTGGATCTTTTCGTGGTTAAATTTGCTTTCATAATTTTTTTAAATCTAACACAGGGATTTTTAGATTATTTTTCATTTTTTGTTATTATGACTATAATGTTTAAATAGAATAAAACTTAGAAGATAAGAAAATAGCCTTCTCATGTAGTTTCCGAATTTAACCTACTTTAAAAAACCGGGAGAAATAATGAAATCAAGTACATCTAGAATATCTATTTTTGCTATCTTCGCAGCACTTTATTCTATTTTAGTAATTTTTCTTGCCCCAATAAGTTACGGGTTTATCCAAGTTAGAATAGCTGATGCATTACTGCCTTTGTCTATGATTTTTGGATTACCAAGCATACTAGGATTTACTATAGGTAATGTAGTTGCTAATTTTTATGGCGGTTTAGGACTAATAGATATTATTGGTGGATCATTAGCTAATTTTATTGCTTGTTCATTAGCTTGGTATATAGCATCAAAAAGTAGTTTTGTAAGTCGATTAATTGGAAGTTTAACTCAAACAATAATAATCACATTAATTGTCGGGGGTTATCTCTGGATTCTTTTTGAAGTTCCAGTAATGTTTAGCCTGATCGGCGTTCTTTTGGGGTCTATAATATCAATTAATTTATTAGGTTTCCCAATTGAGGAGTTATTAAGAGAAAATAAAGTTATTAGAAAATATTTGAACCTTTTATAGTTTGATTTTTAATTGACATTAATTTTGAAGATAATAATTTTTAAAAAAATATGAAATTAGGTGGTTAATCTACCCTTTTAGGGTCCACCTGGTCCGCCAGGACCACCTGGGATGTCTTTTGGTTTTGAAGCAGCTATTACATCATCGATTCGCAAAATCATTGCGGCAGATTCAGCAGCAGATTTTATTGCTTGTATTTTAACTACAGATGGTTCAATAACTCCTTTTTCAACACTATCCATAATTTTGCCCTCAAAAACATTGATTCCTTTATATTGACCATTTGCTTTTTCATGAGCTGCTCTTAGTTCTACAATTATATCTATAGATTGTAATCCTGCGTTCTCGGCTAAAGTTTTAGGAATTATCTCTATGGCATCAGCGAAAGCTTCTATTGATAATTGTTCTCTTCCTCCAACTTTTGGAGCATATTTACGGAGTTCTTTAGCAACTTCAACCTCAACTGCCCCTCCTCCAGCAACAATCTTGTTATTTTCAATTACATCTGATACGACTGAAAGTGAATCAATCATTGCTCTTTCAGCTTCATCCACCATTCTTTCGAGTCCAGCGCGTATCAATATTGCAACTGCATGAGGATCTTTGCATTTTTCAACAAATATCATCTTATCCTCTCCAATTTTTCTCTCTTCCACTAACCCCGCTTTTCCCAAGTCTTCTGCTTTTATATCATCTAAATTTGAAACTATTTTTCCTCCGGTAGCGCGAGAAAGTTTTTCCATGTCTGACTCTTTAATTCTTCTTGCTGCAATTATGCCTTCTTTTGCTAAGAAATGTTGAACCATATCGTCTATGCCTTTCTGACAAAAAACAACATTTGCTCCTGATGCCTTGATTTTTTCAACCATTTCTTTCATTGTAGTTGTTTCTTGATCTAAGAAGGCTTTCATCTGACTAGGATCACGGATTCGTATCTCGGCACTCATCTCAGTTTTTTCAATTTCAAGAGCTGAATCGAGAAGTGCAATTTTTGCTGTTTCAGCTTTTTTGGGCATACCAGAATGGACAATTTCTTTATCAATAATTATACCATTAACGAGCTGGGTTTCTAACAAACTTTTTCCTGTTTTTTTGACTAGTTGAATATTATCAATATCTGCAATTTTCTTAGTTCCGCGTTCTTCAGTAATTTGCATAACTGAATCAATAGAAATCTCTGATAGATGTTCTCTGGCGCCACCAACAGTTTTGCTACCCATAGAGGTTAGTGCAACCTTTAGTAAAGTTTTCCGATCTTTAATGTCAACTGGTATCGAAACTTTATTCACAATTTCGATAGCCTTTTGTGCCGCTTTTCGATAACCACTCACTATCATAATTGGATGTATGTTCTGGTCAAGTAACTCTTCTGCTTTTTTAAGAAGTTCACTTGCCAAAACTACTGTTGAGGTGGTTCCATCACCAACCATATCATCTTGTGTTTTTGCTATCTCTACCATCATTTTTGCTGCAGGATGTTCAACATCTATTTCATCAAGGATAGCTGCACCATCATTTGTTATAGTTATGTCCCCTAAACCATCAATAAGCATTTTATCCATGCCTCGTGGTCCTAGTGTAGTTTTCAAAACTTCACCTATTACTTTGGCAGCAGTTATATTATTTCTTTGAGCTTCTTTTCCTCTGCTTCTAGTTGTTCCCTCTTTTAGAATTAATACTGGTTGTCCTGAACCTGTTGTTGTTAAATAAGCCATTTTTATATCACTTTTTCCCTTTTGAACCTTATTCTAATCGGAAATATGCAAAAAACCAACAACAATATAAACTTTTACCCTCCAATTTCTGAAGTGCATACTTGCATACTGCTTAAAAATATTGGAATATCAATAGTATTTGATTTGCTTTGACTATTTACTTGCTAGGTTTTTTTATATAAAAACTATTGAATTCAATAATTATGAGTGTACATCAGTATCCTATTAAGCATAGAAGAATTGATAATTATATCTAATTAGATCCATAAAAGATTAATTATACAAAATTTCTTGTAGTTTTAGTGTTAATGTTGAAAGTTAAAATCCTTTTTTTTACTAGACTGAGAGAGATAATAGGAAAAAAAGAAGAAGTGATTGATTTACTGCCTGAAACTAAAATAACAATAAATATGATTCTTAGTATATTAACTAAAAAATATACTAATCCTTTTGAAGAATATATTTTTAATCCTAAAACTCGTCGAATCAGAGGTCATCTTCAGTTTCTTATTAATGGAAAAACTGTCCGTTCTGCTAGCGAGATGGAAATTGAACTTAAAGATGGTGATGTTTTAGCTATTTTGCCACCTGTAGGCGGAGGATAAAGATATTCACATTTGTATTTTTAGAAAGCCCAAAATGGAGTTTTTTTACGCATAAATGTTGTATATTCAATAATTAGTTCTTGTTCTTCATTAGATAGTTTGTCTATATGGTTTTTTAATAACATCTTTGTATCTCCTTCTGGAATCCTAACATATAAAATGTCTTCTTCAAGAATATGCCTGCCAAGAATTGGTTTATCCATTGATATGGCTACTTCCATCCCTTTTACTGCTTCTGTAACAACTTTTCCTTTATCTTGGATCTGCTGAACTTCTCCTAAAATTGCTCCATCATTCATTCTTATTAAAGAATATTTTTGCTTGATTCTGCCCTCAAGTACTTCGATTCCAAATATTGCTGGTTTTGCTCGCCTAAAAATATAACCTGGTAATACTCTTATTTTACCTGGTTTAGTTAACTTTTCAAATTCCTGTTCACTTCTAGATTCTTTTTTGGATCTCAGCCAATCTAAATAATTATCAATCAAATTATAGATTATTGGTTCTCTAAAAATCTTAACGCCTATGTTTACTGCACTATCTTCTGCATCTGGCAGAACTTTTACATTAAAAGCCAAAATAACTCCAAGTAAAGGATCATATGCTTTAACTATTGATGCTTCAGTTACATCCCGTTTTGAAACATCACCAACATCCGCCATCTTTATTTGAACATCATTTTGTTTTAGAATTTCTGATATTGCTTCTAGAGAGCCTAGTGTATCTGCTTTTAATATGACCCCTTTTGTTTCTGTAGCTATTCTAATTTTTCCAATTTCATCTGAAACTTTTTTTGTATATTCATTTGGATTTTCCCCTGGACGCACTGCATATAATGGTGCTCCTGCTAGAGCTCTTTCTAGTCCAGAGGCTACTATTTTTACACCAGAAGCTGCATAAACATGACTCACTGATGAAAATTTATCTCTAGGATCTCTTATTTCATCTAAGGGTTTAGGAATAAGTATAGCTCTAATATGAGTGACTATTGGTTTTTCTTTTCCACCTATAACAATTAGATCATCTTTTTTTAATGTTCCATCGTAGATTATTGTATTTAGAGTCAAGCCTAATCCTTCCTCTTCCTTAATTTCTAAAACTGAGCCCTTTGCAGCTCCTTTTGTGGTTTTTAATCTTTTTTTAAGATATATTTGTGCAAGACCAACTAAAACCAGAAGTAGTTCATTAAGTCCTTCACCTGTTTTTGCGCTTGTTGGTATTATTGCAATTGTAGACGCAAAATCTGTTATATGATCAAATCTATCCGAGTGTAATCCATAACGAGAAAAAGCTCCCATAATCTCATATAGCTTATTATCTAAGGTTTCTTTAACAAATTGATTTTGAATTGCATAAGATTTTACAAAAGGTGATAAGGGTTGAGCTTTCCAACCTGGGATTCTATCAATCTTGTTTGCTGCAACTATAAAAGGAGTTTTTCTAGTCTTAAGGATTTCTATGCATTCTAATGTTTGAGCTTCAAATCCTTTTAATATATCAACAACAAGAATTGCAATGTCTGCTACACTTCCCCCTCTTTTTCTTAGATTTGTAAAAGCTTCGTGACCAGGGGTGTCAACAATTAGAAGACCTGGGATCTTGATTTCACCTTTTAAGGATGAAAGCAATGGTCCTATGAGTTTTTTTATAGTCTCAACTGGAAAAAAGCTTGCTCCAATATGTTGGGTAATTCCTCCCGCCTCTCTAGCCTGGACAGTAGTTTTTCTAATTTTATCTAATAACAGAGTTTTTCCGGTATCTACGTGACCTAATACGCATACGATGGGTTGGCGGATTGCCATCTAAACTACATCTCACTTTTTTATTTCTCATAATATGGTTTAATCCAAAATAATACTACATTCTTTAATAAACAATAAGTAAAAAAAGCGTTTGATTACCTGGTTTATTCTTTTTCTTTTATGAGAATCATGAGCAAACCAAGAATCAAGATTACTATTCCTAAGAAACCAAAAAGACTAGTGAAAACTCCTAGAGTGCTAGTGCTTGTAAATGTGAAATAAAGTAATATACTTCCTATTATTGCAACCAAGATTCCAAATAGTTTAACTGAAATTGGAAACCAGAAACTTTCTTTTTCACTCATGTTGCTATTTTCCTTTATTGCCTGTGTGTTTCTTTAGTTAAAGAAATAGAGTTATTTTTAAATTTCTCTTCAATTTATTCCTATTTGAGTTTTGTTGGCAAATATTCATCTACAATATATGTTAAACCATAACGTGCATAAGCTTCTAGTTCTGCTTTACGTTTTATTTTTAAGAATGTTTTAATTTCTTTTTGCCAAAGTGGATCTTCTTGGTATCTAGGATCTTTTTGAAGTTCATGAAGTCTTTTTATGTCTACATCATCAAGAGGATCTGATGGCAGTTTATATTTCACGATATCAGATGCCCAAACTCCGCTCCATTTTGCGTCAGGAGTATTTAGATTTCTAAGATGAGCAGCATTTGCTGATCCTGATATTATTACCATGGCTATGTGCATTCCCCAAGGATCTCCATCAGTAAAAATGAATAAAGGAATTTTTAGTTCATCAGAAAGTCTCCTTAAAAAAAATCTTGTTTGCCTAGGGGCTTGTCCAGAAGTTAAGACTAGGATCGAATTATGTTTCTTATGAACATTCTCTTCGATAAATCTTGTAAATAGACCTCCTTTCTCTATTGCAATAATTTTATCCGCTGAAGTTTTAGCAAACTTTGAAGAGGTTAATGCCGGGCCAATTAATACCCCATCTGGATGTGCTGATAGATTCATTGTTTTTCCTTCATATCCGGGAACTGTATATTCTATAGTTAAATCACCAAAAACTGCTGACCGTTCTTCTGGAAATATGTGAAATTCTTCCCTTGAATGGCCAATAGCGGTTTCTAAATCTGTAATTATATTATTTGATTCTTGTTGATTTTTGAACGTCATATTATAGGCTTGTGCAGAATAATAGACATCCCTTAATGTTGAGGTTTTTTTGTGAAAAGTAAGTTCATTTGAAAATAATGCAGCCCAAGCTAATTGAGTGAAAGGCTTTAAGTGCCTAATGTTCCTTGAGCTTCTAGTTACTGTTTTTTCGCCTAATACGTACTGTCTAAGATTTGGATCATAATTAATATTATCAATAGACCGGCTAGGCATATTTATTGTTGGAAAAACTCCGTTTTCCAATTGATCATAGATTTGTGTTCCTAATCTCTTTAAACTACCTATTATTTCCTTATTTTTATCAGTTGAATTACTCTTCTTCGCCATACTTTCTTACACTCGCTATCAATTTCTTAATGTCAGGTTGTTTTTCCTTTTCTGCAAGATTTGTAGAGAATTCTGCTATTCTAGGCAAATATTTAGCAAAAACACTTATTCTTTTTCTTTCTCGATTAACATGTTCTCGTTTGGACATAAAATGATGAATCTTACGACTAATTTCTCTGAGTGAATTTGCAACTTCTCGTCTAACTTCTGGCCTATCCGAGATAAATTCTTTTCCAACCGTCTTATAAGGAACTTTCGTACTGCAAATATGAACTACTATTGCAATTGGCAAGTCAGGGGAAACCTTATATCTACGCCAATTTATGGAATTTATTACTTTATATGAGACATCACTTGCTTCATCATAAAGGAGCGGAATTTTGTTTGCGAATCGATAGATCTGAAAAGAATTTTTTCTTGGAATTTCTCCTCCATAAGCCATTCCCATTTCAATAATAAAGGGATGACCAGCATAAGTTGAAGGTTTACGTTGATTAACAACTATATATTCTGGGTTTAATTCTTTCATAATTCCAGCTTCAAGTAGATCTTGTCCCAAGGGTGATAGGCAACTAGCATCTGGAGGTCGAAATTCTTTAAATTTCTTCATGTTTTGAACAATTGTTACAATTTCTTCATGTGAAAGCTTCTTTGGTTTTTTTGTTGGACTAAGTTTGCTAAATTCTAAAAATTTTTGTGCTGTTATATTTCCAATTCTGTGAAAGTGATTTTTTAAAAATTCAAGAAGATTTTTTTCTTTAGTAACATAAATTAGTCTTTGGAAAAGTTCAACATCAACACCATAAGGGTGAGGTAGTGTCTCTTTTGGAGGATCAGGCATTTCTGTTGTAACTCTTGAAAATTTATATAATCTTCCTTTCGGATCAACGAAAGTAAGATTTGAATAGGGATTTACCATAGCAGTTTGTTTAAAATATTCTAATATTTTGGGCATAGCTCGTAAATAGTCTCCTTCAATGTAGAATTCAACTATTGTTCCACGCCATTTTTCTTTATTCACAAGTACTCTTCTATCCATTATGATTGGTCTGTTTCTTTGGATATCTATCATTAATTTGAATGCGTAAATCTTAGCTTGACCAGTACTTGACATAATAGTTGCTGGTTTATGAGTCATTATTTGTCCATATAAAACAGCCATCTTTCCTCCTAATCCAAAAGTTCCTCTCATTTGTTTGAGTTTATATTTTGAACCATACAGAACTTGTCCAAAAGCGGAAGGAATAAATCTTGGCTGTATGCCACAACCGTTATCTTCTACTCTTAATTTGAAAACTTGTTCATCTTTTTTATCTTTGCTTTGGGTAGAGAGTCTGATATAAATATCTGGAGGTATTTTCAAGCTTTCAGCTGCATCTAAGGAATTCTCTACAAGCTCTCTTATTGCTGCAAAAATCGCTCTTGAAGGATTAGTAAAACCTGCAATGTCGCGATTCCGGTAGAAGAAATCTGATGCGCTTATTTCTTGGAAAGATGATTGCGCCATTTAGTCTCCACCAATGTACAAGTCTATCATTTTTAATTTGTCTACGATATGTTTTCGGTCATTTTTTAAGTTAACTACGTCTTTAGAAGGTTTTTATCTTTTTTTAAGCTAAAATCTCTTTGATTTCAGGCTTATTTTGTTTAATTATATTTTCCACCAATATTTTAACCTAAGTGTGTATAATAATACTCTCCAATTTCTTTTTGGAAATTATCCAATTTTGAGCTTTCTTTGTTAACTCTAGGTCTTTTAGTAGTAGCATCTCTTCGAAAAGTTATATCCATATCTTTTAAGAAGTTGTTCATTCCCTCTCTTAAACTAACTGGAGGATTAGCTATACCTATTATGCCTGGATTCCCAGCAAAAACCATGATTCGATCTGCTAGAAAGTCCTGTGTTACCACATCATGTTCAACGACAAATGCGGGTATATTATGGGCTTCAACAACTCTTCTTATTATTCTGGCTACATTAAGTCTCTCTTCAACATCTAAATATGCACTTGGCTCATCTAATAAGAGCAAATCTGCTTTTTGTGATAAACAAGCAGTAATAGCCACTTTTTGTAATTCTCCTCCACTAAGTTCTTTGATTTCTCTATCAAATAGCAAATCAATTTTTAATGGTTGAATTATTTCTGTTTTATACCAGCTTGTCATAAATTTTTTTTTGGCTAAATTCATAAGTAATTCTTGAACAGTTCCATCATAATCAGCAGCAATGTATTGAGGTTTATAACTTACCTTTAATTCTGAGAATTTATTTTTATTTTTTATTTTTTCTAATCCAGCTAGAATTTTTATAAATGTTGTTTTTCCAATTCCATTTGGTCCAAGGATTCCAATTATCTCCCCTTTTCTAATTTCTCCAGGATTTGCTTTAAGTTGAAATTCTTTGAATTTTTTTTCAAAATTCTCCCACTTTAATAGTGGATCTCCTATGCTTGATGTTGATTGAGGCGGTTTAGTGTGAAATATTATTGGTTCTTTTCTAAAAAGGATGTTTTCATCTGGTATATATCCTTGTAAGTATATGTTTATACCTGTTCTTACTCCATGAACATGTGAAATAACTCCATAGACGCCCGGTTCTCCGTAAAAAATACAAATTTGATCTGATAAATAATCAATAATTGCTAAATCATGTTCAGCGATAATTATTATTTTTTGTTTTTCTTTAAGAGTTCGTATTGCTCTGGCTACTTGTAATCTTTGTTTTACATCAAGATAGCTTGAGGGTTCATCAAACAGGTAAACATCTGCTTCTCTACTTAATACAGCAGCTATTGCTACTCTTTGTAGTTCTCCTCCACTAAGAACATCTAATGACCGTGTCCAGATTTTTTCGAGTTCAAGATCTAACTTAAGATCTTTTATTATTTCTCTCTCATCTGTTTTTTCAAGCAGATCTTTGACTTTTCCAGAAATAGCTCTTGGGATTTTATCAACATATTGAGGTTTATGAATTATTTTTAGATTTTTTTCACTCATTTTCTGGAAATAATCTTGTAGGCTCGATCCTCTAAAATGCTGAATAATCTGACTCCAGTCAGGAGATTTTTCATATTTTCCAAGATTTGGTTTTACCTCCCCTGAGAGAATTTTTAATGTAGTTGTTTTTCCTATGCCATTTTTTCCTATTAATCCCAAGACTATTCCTGGGGAAGGAGTAGGTAATCTAAAAAGTTTGAATTTATTTTTTCCAAACCTATGACTACAATCTTTATCGAGTTCATCTGGAAGGTTTACTATCGAAATTGCTGCAAATGGGCATTTCTTTACACATATCCCGCAACCACTACATAATAACTCGGATATTATTGCCTTATTATCTTCGATTCTTATTGCTTCTAATTTACTGCGGACCATTGGACAAAATTTAACACATATTTGCCCACATTTTTTTACTTTGCATTTATCAGTTTCTAGTACGGCCACTCGGGTCATTGTAAACTCATTAAAGAAGTTGATATCTGAGTTATAAATATGGATCTGAAAAACTAAGTAAATCTATTCGCATAGAAAGAAATGAATTAATAAAAAAAATTTCTAATTTAATTGATTACCACTCATCCTCTTCCCAATCTTCATCTTCCTCATCTTTCCATTCTTCTTCCTCAATCATATTTTTCACCTCCATGAATTCTGAATAGATTTAATTAATTCGGTTAATCAAATATTGGCTACTGTATTTTCTTTTTAATGAAATATTAAAATATTAATTTTCATGTTATCCTTGAACAAAGATTATCTATTTTTTAGGAAGATTCCCTTTTCTCTCTTTTAAATTAAATTCTTAAGAACTATTATATTAAAGCAAAAGTTGTTTATTATTTTGGTATTTTATCTTGAATTAAATTTTTATTGCTAATTTTCAATCGATTTCTTATAGAAAAAACATAATCATTAAATTTGTTAATGGTGTTTTACATTTGGGATGATGTGAGGCGACGGCTTCGAGCATTTAGCTGTGAGAAAAGCCAAAAATCTTCGCTGACCTAACACAATTACTTTATCAAATTGTTTTTTTATTTTTTAGATAAAAGAAATATGTTTATTATCAGTATTGTTTAGAGGAGAAAATGAATTTGATTAATGATTTTAATCTATTAATAAGCACATATCGAGGTAATGAGGGACAATTATTCTCTGAACTGGAATATCTTTTTGAAGAAGAATTAGAAGTGGCTAAACCAATTATTGAAAGAACTGGAATAAGTGGATTGTTAGTCGCTAAAATATCTCTTGATCCCTTACAAATAATCGAAAAAATTCGTAAAATAATTCATGAGTATCCATATAAGGTTCGTTATGCTCTTAGATTTATTCCGATTCAAAAAGTTATAAAAACTAGCTTAGATGAAGTTAAGAAAATATCTTTAGATTTAGGTAAATCAATTCCAGAAAAAAATACCTTTAAGGTTAAAGTGGAAAAACGTTTTACTTCTTTGCATTCTAAAGATTTTATTGAAGCGGCTGCAAGTAAAATTGATCGAAAGGTTGATCTAATTAAACCTGATAACATTTTATTAATCGAAGTATTGGGTCCATTGACTGGTATTTCTCTTATTAAACCTAATGATATTTTAGCTGTTATTAAAGAAAAAATGCTATGATTTAAGATTTGGTTGAAAGAAGGGCTATTTTTTCTAATATTATGTCTCGTACTGCTCCATTTATGTTATCTTTTTTTATAACAGAAGCAATTTCGTTTTCAGAAATATTAAATTCTTTAGCAATCTTTTTTATTTTTCTTTTTGTGAGTTCAATTACAGAGTCATCAGGTTCTTTTCCAATACTTTCTGAGATTTCTAAAAGAGTTTCATCTATTTGATTCTCGTTTTTTCCAACCATAACTATGGCAATATCATCAGTTTCGTTTTTGAGTCCAATTATTTTAATTGCTTTATCGATTTGATTTTGAGTTGAAGCATAGAGCAAGGTCTCAATTTCCATACTTTTTGATATGTTACTGTTATTTTTAAAAGATAATTGGGCATTAAGTGTTGCAAAAAATAAATGTTCCCAAGTAGCAATTAGTGAAGAATCAAAAAACTGTATCCATATTTTTTGAGATATTTTTTCTCTTATTTTTTTTATAAAATCTTTTGCATTACAAATTTTTAAATTCTTGAAACCTGTGATTAGGATAAATTTCTTGCTTTCTTTAAAATATTTTTTCACGATTTCCCCAACTATTTTTTTAGAAAATATTTTGCGAGTTCTTTTGTGATATATGCTTCCTTCAATTTCAATTCTGTGAATTTATTTAATTTTGCCCCTTCATTTTTTTCCAATAGTTTTCTAGATGTTTCTTTTATCTCCCAAGGAAAAATTATCCAATTTTTTATAGTTTTTTCATAGTAATCTGGATCAATTTTACTTTTGTTTTTTTTATATATTGTAGCAATTTTTAATTCTACGTTATTTTGTTTTAGAATATGTTTTTTAGCTAATTGTAGGCTTTCTCCAGAATCAGCAACATCATCAACTAGTAGAATTTTTTTTCCTGAAATTAGAATTTTGAGTTTTTGGTTTATAATTGGTTGGTTCATTTTTGTTGCAATATTCGAATATGATTTTATCCCTATTGTCGTGATATTATGAACTTCTAAAAGATCTGACAATAATCTAGCAGGAATCCATCCTCCTCTTGTTACTGCGATTATAATATTCGGTATAAAGTGATCTGAGAGAATCTTTTTTGATTGTTTGATGAGCATTTTATGTATTTGTTTCCAAGTTGGCATTTCAAATTGTGCATATTCTGCCATTTTTTTTATCTCTTTTTTTACTAATTAATAATCTAGGATTAGCTGACTTTTTTCTCAATCTTTTTATTAGTTATTTTTTTTGCAGTTTAGGATTTCTTGGGTTAATAATGGTAAAAATGTTCCTATATCTGAAACTAGCCCTGCTGCTTGAGTTGATCCTCTATCTAAGAGTTTAGTAACAGATGCTGGATTTATATCCAGACAAACTAACTTGACTGTTGATGATAACATATTTCCGACTCCTATTGCATGTAGAGTCGATGCTAGCATAAGAACCATTGTTACATCTTTTAGTTTTTCTTTGTATTCTTTCTGTGCAATTACTATATCTGTGATCACGTCGGGAAGCGGACCGTCATCTCTGATTGATCCTGCAAGTACATAAGGGACTCCTTTTTTTACACACTCAAAAATAATTCCACTTTTTAAAACTCTTTTTTTTACTGCCTCTTTGAGATTTCCTGATTTGTAAATCTCATTTATTGCTACTAGGTGATTTCTACATCCTCTGATTGCAGGAGTAGCCTTTTTTAGAGATATGCCAAGTGAGGTTTTCATTATATCTGCTTCCACATCATGGACAGCAAGAGCATTACCTGATAAGAGAACATCTACAAAGCCTTCTCTAATCAAAGTTGCCAAAGCTTGGCCTGCTCCTGTGTGCACAATAGCTGGTCCTGCTACAACAGCAATTTTTCCACCAGATTTTTTTGATTTGATTATGTCTTTTGCGATTTGTTTGATAACTGCCATTGCAGGTTTTTCGCTGGATGATCCGCTACTCATGAATCTAAATATTCCAGTGTTTTCTCTTGATCTTTCTGGAGGTTTGACTTGTATTCCATCTTCTCCAACAACTATCAAATCTCCTTTTTTTACTTCTCTAATAGGTTTACAATGGGCCTTGTTGTTTTTAGGATCAACTACTATGACCTTATCCATCATAATGCCTTTTACTTTGATCCAATTTTTTTTATAAAAAATTTGAGTAGGATTGTTAGTTGTTGAGTAAAAATTATCTGGAAAAATCATATTTTCTGGGGCAGGCATTAAGGCTACTTCATTTAACCTGAATGGAACTGCTCCTAGGGGGATAATCTCATCTAAAATGTCTTGTAGGTGGGTTTTGTTTTTTCCTTTTACTAGAATTCTTGCGTAACTGTAGCTGCTTTTATGTTTGCCAGCTTTGAATTCTAAAGTATCAAAATCGCCTCCTAGCTCCATTATTCTGCTCCAGATTTTTGTTAGAATCATGGAGTCTATTAGGTGGCCTTCAACTTTGATTTCTTTTTGATTTATGCTGTTTTTTTCTTCTTTTGTTGTTATTTGAGATCTCCCTCTTTTTTGTTTTTGTTTTTATTTGAATTTGTAAACAAAAAATGTTGTTATTTTATTTTTTGTTTTTGTATTGGAATCGTGATGTATCGGAATCAAAAATAGCTTTAAATGATTTATTATATATCCTAAATAATGTGTCATAAATCGTAATATAGGTTAAATCTTTTAAGGTAAAACTGTGATATTATAGTAAATAATAAGATATGAGTTGATTAAATTGAGTAAAAATGGAGATGAGGGGAAGGTAAAACACATTTTGACAGATCCAAAGCTTTCACTTATTAAGAATATGCTTGAAAAAGATCATGCTATTGATTGCATGTTTCTGTTGCATATTAATCGCGGTAAGTGGAAGGATGCAAAAGATTTTATGCGAAATAACGAGTTAACTCTTAGTGATGGCACTTTTCGTGCACGTATGATTGAGATTGAGCAATTAGGTCTAGCAAAAAGTGTAAGAATCGATCCTTTAAAAAAATATTATGTCATTACCGAGTTTGGTGAAAAAATAGCAAACCTTCTTCTTGGTTTTTTTGACGAAATTGATGTATAGTTTTTTTGTCATCTTTTTCGTTTATTTGTAGTACAGCTTCGTTTTTCTACATTTATGTAGGTTTGAATTGGCTCTTTGTTTATGTTTGGTTTGTTTTTCTGTTTTACACATAATAAATATGGTGTATTAAGTCATAAGACTTAAATTACTTGTTTATTCTACCAATAATATCAATCCCAAAAGGAGGGATAAAAGAGAAAAATGAAATTAAGAAAAATAAGGAAAAACTCTAAAGCACTAAGCCCTGTAGTCGCTTCAATCATACT
>Ga0209536_100002414_pt1 | contig 30450 bp, 27 predicted proteins | sample DeeMarSeWOR28_12_FD_187461 | JGI IMG/M metagenome (GOLD analysis project Ga0209536, IMG submission 187461) | Marine sediment microbial communities from White Oak River estuary, North Carolina - WOR-2-8_12 (SPAdes) (version 2) | ecosystem: Environmental > Aquatic > Marine > Intertidal zone >...
AATCTGGGCACTTCTTTATGGCGATTACCCCTGGATGATCCCGATCAACCAGAACCGGTAAATATTTATAGCAGCACGACTGCAGAAATATCAGCAATGGATTTCAGTCCGAATGGCAGATTGGTTGTTGGTGACGAAGCAGGATATGTTCGTGCCTGGGATTTAGGTCAAACCACAACCGATCCATTGTGGGCTTCTAGCATACATTCTGGGAGAATTGTGAATCTCCATATAGGTTCGGACGACGAGTTCATTATATCTGCCAGTCAAGTGGATGGAACTAGTTTATCCCAAATCGGAGAACAAGAGTCTGATGCAATAATTGAATTTAGAATACCTAGTACAGTGTCGAGTGTTTTCAGAGGGGTCAATGAGAGCACAATTGCCATCGGTGGTTTCAACCCGGAAACAGAAATCGGAGTGATTAATGTATATTCAAACCTGCAATCCCCTACCGATGAGAATCCTTATATTTCATTTGAATCGAATAAAGGGAAAAGTCTGCAAGCATTTGCAGTCCACAATGATTGGGTAGCAGCAGGGCGAACCTATCAGGAATATTCTTTTCGCACTCCAACTTACTACCTCGACTTTTGGGAACGGGACAATGACGGGACAAACAAAGAATTTTTTCCCTTTACATTAGAGTCAAAAATCAATAGCCTGGCATTCTATCCCGATGGCCGTTATCTTGCCATCGCGTCTGACTCAGGTGAAGTATGGATAGAGCGTACCGAATCGTTGGCCAGCATCATTGCATCACAACCGATCCCATCAGATTATGAAAAAGAAGATGCTATTGTACTGTTGCCCCACGACTTTAATTTACAAAATGATCTTACAGATATTCAAAATTTGATATTTACACAAAATGTCAATTATCTAATTGGAGCAGGTCCATCTGGTGTACGTGTTTGGGATTTGAATAATATAAACGTTTATTTACCGTTACCCAACGCAATATCTCCCATCCAAGTTAGTCCAGATCAAAAATGGCTGATAACCGCCGGCACTGGTGATGCTAACGATACTGTTCAACTCTTCGATATTAAAAGTATAACCTCTGCTCCGATAATTCTCCCGGTTGGTAAAGCCACTATTTCCAAGTTCGCGTTCAACCAAAGTGGGAATGTGTTAGCAATAGCATACAAGACAGGCAAAATTTCGATCTACCAACTTCTCACAATAACCGACCAACCGGAGTTCAACCATCTCTACGATTTATCTGGTTTAGCTGGTGAAATTACCTGGTTAGAATTTAGCCCTGAGGCTTCTGGGGAAAATCGGATTGCGGCGAGTAGCGGACCAAATGTGTATTTATGGAATTTTGAAAAACCAACGGATAAACTTGTTACTCTCCCGGTTACCCTGCAAGATAATGGAAAAGCAATCTATGTCAGTTTCACGCAAGATGGCAAGCGGATTGTAACTGTTGGTACCGATCAAACTTTGAAATTCTGGTCTTTGGACCTGGAAAACATGAGTGAAACCGCCTGTAAGTTTGCAGAGCGAAATTACACCCGGGAAGAGTGGGATATTTATTTTCCAGGAAAGAATTACGAAAAAGGAACTGCTGATGTTTGCCCCAAGTACGATCTGGAAGAACGGGTAGAAGCTCAGGTTAAGCCGAGACCAACCCCCGGGCCGACTTTTTCATTTATCCAGCCACCAACGATGACACCGAAGCCGACCGACATTTACATCGAGTATACAGTCCAACTGAATGATACGCTGTCATTGATCGCCGCAAAGAACGGCACAGCTGTCAATACAATTAAAGAAGACAACGGCCTTACTTCAGATTTAATCTCCGTAGGTCAGGTGCTGTTAATCAGGAAGTAAAGTAGTTCTCCAAGCGCAATAATTCTACAATTTATAGTAATAATCTCAGTGGCTTTTCCAAATATTTCGCCAATGCCTGCATGAACTGAGCCGCTTCGGCGCCGTCGCTGACGCGATGATCAACTGATATGGTGGCTTTCATGCGCCAGCCGGGTTTGATCTCGCCGTTTTCCACCACGGGCACTTCTAAAGCTGAGCCAACCGCCAGAATGGCCGCTTCGGGCGGATTGATGATGGCGATGAAATGCTCCACATCGTACATGCCCAGGTTGCTGATCGAGAAGGTCGAGCCTTCGATGTCATCCGGCTTGACCTTACCTTCGCGCACGCGGCCCGCCATGCCCCTGACTTCGAGGGAAATCTGGCGCAGGGACTTCTGGTCTGCATCCTTGCAGACAACCGTCAGCAAGCCGCCTTCGACAGCCACGGCATTACCGACATTGACCGCGCCGTGACGGAGGACCGCATCCCCATTCAGTGACGCATTCAAGTTGGGGAATTCGCGCAAGGCTAATGCTACCGCTTTTACCAAAAAGTCGTTAACAGAGAGCTTCTCACCCTCCGGCAACATGCCATTGATCTGTTTGCGCATCTCCATCACGGCTTCCATCTTGTAATCATGGGTGACATAGAAATGCGGGACTTGCTGCTTGACTTCCACCAGTCGGCGGCCGATGGCCTGGCGGAGTTTGGTGAGCGGAACGAATTCGTCCGCGTGGGGCACAACAACTGCAGACGACGGACGACTAACGACGGGTTGTGGTTTGTCGTCTGTGGGTTGTGCTCCACCCGCCAGGGCTGCTTCAATGTCACGGCGGACAATGCGGCCGCCAGGGCCGGTGCCCTGGATGTTTCCCAGGTCAACGTTTTTATCGGCGGCCATTTTCTTTGCTAACGGTGAAGCCTTGACGATTGACGATTGTTGATTTGAGATTGACGATTGAACGGGAGCAGGCTCAGGCACAGGCTGAGAAGCGGTAGCGTCCGCAGGGGCAGATTCGGTCTCCGATCCACCGTCCACGGTGGCCACATCCACTTCCTCCCCTTCTTCGCCAACCACCGCAATCGGGGTACTGACAGGCACGATCGCGCCTTCGTCTACCAGGTGCTTCAAAACCGTGCCACCAGCTGATGACTCAACTTCAACCGTTGCTTTGTCGGTTTCAATCTCGGCCAGCACGTCGCCTTTGCTGATTTCTTCACCTTCGTTCTTCACCCAGCGGACGAGCGTGCCTTCTGCCATGTCAAAGCCCAGCTTGGGCATAGAAATGGTTTCAGCCATTATTTCATGACCTCCTTCACCGCGGCCACAATGTCGGGTACCTGTGGTAGGGCCGACTGTTCGAGCGTGCGGTTGTAAGGCAGCGGAACTTCTTTTTGCGCCACACGCAGGATGGGCGCGTCGACGTAATCAAATGCTTCTTCATAAATACGGCTGGAAATTTCGGAGCCCACGCCATAGGATTTCCAACCTTCCTCGACGATAACAGCCCGGTTGGTCTTTTTGAAGGATTCGAGCACCGGCTCCATATCCAGCGGGCGCAGTGTGCGCAGGTCGACAATTTCGACGTCGATGCCAGCTTTGGCAAGCTCATCGGCAGCTTTCATGGAAAGCTCCAGACCTTTGCAGTAGGTAACGATGGTCGCATCTTTGCCAGGGCGCTGGACTTTGGATTTGCCGATCGGGATCAGATATTCTTCTTCGGGCACTTCGCCACGCACCTGGTACATGGTGGCGTGCTCGATGAACAGCACCGGGTTATCCGAGCGGATGGCCGATTTCAGCAGCCCTTTGGCGTCTTCCGGCGTGCCTGGGCTGATAACTACAAGACCGGGGAAATGCGCGAAAATCGCATCCGGGGTCTGCGAGTGAGTAGCGCCAAGCTGACGCCCACCACCGCCGACCGCCCGGATCACCATCGGGACCCTGAACTGTCCGCCGAACATGTAATGTAATTTGGGCGCCTGGTTGACGATGTAATCCATGGCCGCAAAGGCAAAGTTGATGGTCATCAATTCCGCGATCGGGCGCTGACCGACCATGGCCGCACCAATGGCTGCGCCGATGATGGCGTTCTCTGCAATCGGCGTATCCTTGACCCGTTCGGGGCCAAATTTGTCATAAAAGCCTTTGGTAACGGCATACGTGCCGCCCCACAAGCCTACCTCTTCACCCAGGATGAAAACCTTCGGATCGCGATCCATTTCTTCCATCAGCGCCTGGGAAATTGCTTCACGCATTGTTATTCTTGCCATAATTGCTCCTACGGAGCAGAGAATAGAGACTAGATATTAGAGATCAGTCGTTACTCTCTACTCACTATTCTCTACTCTCTGTTCTCTTTTCTCTATTCCACGTAAACATCTTCCCAAAGCGCCTCGGGGGCTGGCTCGGGACTGGCTTCAGCAAACTCAACCGCTTTGACAGCATCCTGCATGGCGCGTTCTTCGATCTCATCCAACGCCTTTGCAGAAGCGGTTTTCTTGGAAAGCAACTTCTTACGGAAGATACCGATCGGGTCATCTTCCTTCCACTTTTCGATTTCCTGCTTCTCGCGATAACGTTCCGGATCCCCCATTGAGTGACCCATGAAACGGTAGGTCTCAATCTCCAGCATATATGGGCCGTTCCCGGAGCGGACATAGTCAATTGCTTTCTTAGCCGCCTCGTAGACGTTCATCACATCCATGCCTTCGACGCGCTCATTCGGGATCAAATAACCCTCCGCTTTCTGGCGGATTTCAGAAACTGCGGATGCGCGCTCCACAGACGTGCCCATGCCATACTGGTTGTTTTCACAAACCCACAATACCGGCAATTTCCAGACCTTGCTCAGGTTCAGTGCTTCGTGGAAGAAGCCAATATTGGTGGCGCCATCGCCGAACATGCAGATGGTCACGCCGTCGTTGCCAGCATACTGGTCGCCCAGCGCCAGCCCTGCGGCGATCGGTAAGTGACCGCCCACGATAGCATGTCCACCCCACATGTTTTTATCCGGGTCAGCCATATGCATTGAGCCGCCTTTGCCTTTTGACACACCAGTCGCTTTGCCCATCAACTCTGCCATAACTTCATTGGCAGAGATACCACAATTCAGGGCTACGCCGTGGTCACGATAGGCTGTGATGACGCGGTCTTGTGGCTGACGCGCCGCGACCAGGCCCGTACTGACGGCTTCCTGTCCGATGTACAGGTGCAAAAAACCGCCGACCTTGCCCTGTTGATACAATTCAACAGCCTTCTCCTCAATACGACGGATGAGCACCATTTGATAATATAAATCGAGCTGCTCTTCTTTCTTCATAACTTACTCCCAATCTATGTGATTGCAAAAAAACAGCCGGGAAGCTGCCCCGGCGGGGAATTGCTGATAGGTTCAATAAAAAATTATATCCTATATTTATATCTTTTTTGTAAGAAATACACTGAAACTAACCCCGTATCTGTCAATTTGATACGTTTTGATAGGGTCAAACTATTGTACAATTAATTCGAGAAAGGGATTTCTATGAACTGGCTGACAGGTTCCAAACATGGTGAAGCGCGCAAACTGGTCAATCAACTGAAGGATGTCTCCAAACGGGAGCGTGCTACAGGCGAGTTACTGCGCCTGGGTGCGGAAGGGGTCCCGGCCCTGATCGAAGCGCTTCAAACCGAAGACCAGAACTTGCTCCCGCTATATCAGGGAATCCTGACCCGCATCGGAATTGCGGCCACCCCTGCCCTGACCCACTCCCTGCGCAACGACCATCCTCTCATCCGTGCACGTGTCGCCGAAGTGCTGGCACAGACCAAAGACCCAAAAGCCGTTCCCGCACTTTTGCAGGCACTGCACGGAGAGTTCTACACCGTCCGGGCGCGGGCGGCCAGGGCATTGGGAGCAATCAGGGCGCAGGAGGCAGTTCAGCCGTTGATTGAAGCTTTGAAAGATGATGAACTCGAAGTGCGCATCGAATCAGTCAAAGCGTTGGGACAGTTCAATAGCCCAGACATCTTCGATAATATGGCCGACCTGCTGCTGGAAGACGTCGAGATCGAGGCTCGCCAGGCAGCTGCCCGGGCGCTGGGCGAGACAAAACATCCGCAGGCCATCCAGTATTTAATGATCGCCCTGCGCGATCCGTTCTGGTGGTATGAGCGTGAGCAGGCTGCCGAAGTCCTGCTGGACGCCATCGCCGGCATGGGTGGGATGGTGGTTGATGTGCTGCTGGAAGCCTTGAACGACAGCGAAATGACCGTCCGCCGCTTTGCTGCCAAATTATTAGGGCGCATCGGAGACACACGTGCTATCCAACCACTGGGGATGACGCTGTACGACACGCACTTCGAAGTGGGCCAGGCTGCAGCCGAGTCGCTGGCCGGGTTTGGGCCAACAGGCCTAAAGGTGCTAGCTGAAGCGTTACAGCATCCCGAAGCCTGGCTGCGACAGCACGCTATTGCCGGTCTCACGTTGAGTGGCGATAAACGCATCGTCCCCGTCATTTTAGATATGCTCAACGATCCCGAGCGCGAAGTGCAAAAGCAGGCCATCCTATCACTGGGGGATTTGAAAGATGAGCGCGCGCTGCCCGCCTTGCAGGCCATTGCCATTGACCGCCGCGACCAGGAGATGTATAAACTGGCCAGGAAGGCGATCGAAGCTATTCAGGAGTAATTGATTTTTTGAATAGAATTCTATCAATGCCATCATAATCGTCATCGAGTAGACCGTAACTGCTATCTTTTCAGAGGAGAACCGCGAAGAAAAGGAAAATAGTGATGTCTAGCGAATCACAGTCCATCTTTCGTACCCGATGGGTAAGGGTTGCTTTGTTGCTCCTGTACCTTCTGATCGCTGTAACGGGTTGTCTGTACTTTTACTATTTTTCCAATTGCATCGATGGATGCGGCCCGTATCACAACAGAACCAGCGTGGCCGACTTAGACGGCGACGGCGATCTGGATGTAGTGGTCTCCAATTTCCGGCACGAAACCGATACCATCGTTTGGGCTGGCGCTACCTTGTGGATCAACCAGGGAGGAGGAGAGTTTACGTCACGCGATGGACCATTTGGGGGACCCTACACAACCGCCGGAGATGTGGACGGCGACGGGGACGTCGATCTCCTCCGCTGGGCAAACGACAAAATACTGATCCACATTAACTATGGTGAAGAAGATCCCGGATATGCTGGCTTCCGGGTCTGGTATGGTATCCGCCCAGTAGAGGACTCGCCAAGCTGGCTTTTCACCGCCAGTGGCTATATTGCGCTCGGCGATCTGAACGGCGATGGCCGGCTGGATGCCTTCGTCAGCAAATGCTGCGCAACCCAGATCGATAAGCGAAACGACTTTCTCCCATTCCTTCCTTGGGTGTGGATCAACACACCGGATGAAAATGGGTACCCAAAAGGAGTAGGCTTGAATTTGAACTCGTTAGGCGATCTGCCTATGCAACCTGCTCTGGGCGATTTGGATGGTGACGGCGATCTGGATGTATATGCGGCCAGCCTGCCACCGAAAAGAGGCACTTACGATCCGAGCGACCGGATATTGTTGAACGATGGCAGTGGAGACTTTGTAGACTCCGGACAACGATTGGATACCCCTAGAAAAGCTGGTACAGCCGCTAGCGGAGCCGTTGCCTTGGGCGACTTAGACGGTGACCGAGATCTGGATGCAGTGGTAGCCACAGCGAAAGGGGCATCTATCTGGATGAATCAGGGTGGCGCGCAAGGAGGGCAAACGGGCATCTTTACCGAATCCGTGCAGAGCTTAGGCCATGGTCATATCGAAGCCGTCTTTCTCGCCGACTTAGATGCCGATGGCGATCTCGATGCACTGGTGGCTGGAAAAGCACAGGCGACGATTTGGAAGAATGATGGGAAAGCACGCTTCAGCGACTCCGAGCAGCGCTTGAAATACACCGAGCGCCATGGTTTGGCAGTAGGCGATTTTGATGGAGATGGCGATTTCGATGTTTTTTCAGCCGGGTATGACGAGCAGCACCTTTGGCTCAATCAAGGTGACGGGCGACTAAAGGCACATGATTGAATGGTCTTGCTTTGTGGATATCGTTGAAAAATATGAACTCGCCTACCGATTAATGTAAGCGTCAAGGGCTGGGAGCAAAATCAGAGAAAATAGCAGTACTTGCAAGTCAGTGGCGCATCAAGCGGTTGCGAGAGTTCACTTATCGTGGCCGTTTTTTGTTCTATGCTTATCGCTCACTACCTTCGCCAGCTTTCTGCGACGAAATTTTATCCAACATTCTATAGCAATTTGCACCAATAAGTTGTATAATCAGATAAAGGTTGTCATATTTTATTGGTATATATAAGGAGCTAGTATGAATGTTCTTATGATTGTTCTTCGCCTGCTGCACATTGTCTCTGGCGTGTTCTGGGTTGGCGCGGCTTTGATGCTGACCTTCTTCATCAGTCCCACCGTTGGGGCCACGAAAGAAGCCGGTCAGGGTTTCATGCGCCATTTCATGGGGAACACAAAATTCAACCTGGCAATGTGGACGTCCGCGATCACCGCCGTCGTTGCAGGCGCAATTCTCTATTGGATCGACTCAGACGGCCTCACCTCCGCCTGGACACACTCCGGTCCGGGCCTCGGCTTTGCCGTAGCCGCTGGATTTGCATATGCAGGCTTGATCGTTGGCATATTCCAAAACCGCAATTCAAACGCCATGGCAAAACTTGGCGGGCAGATCCAGTCACAGGGCACACCGCCCTCCCCTGAGCAAGCCGCCCGCTTGCAAAAGCTGGGCAAAGCGCTGGCTACTGGTGGCACCTTAAACGCCATTTTTCTCATTCTGGCAACGATTGGCATGGCTATCGCCAGGTACTTGCGATTTTAGAACGGACAGGGTGCTTCCCACCTGATTTCGAGAAACAAACTTACAGATTCGAATACCCCGATTAAACGATCAGTCTAATCTGTGTGATGCAACGCACTTTGTAGGCGAAAAAAACAAAAAGTGTCCGGCAGGCAATCTGTCGGACGCTTTTATTTTTGTAAGATTGTTTTATTTGGCTTTGCGACCGCCTTTAAGCTCATCCTGCAACTTAGCCAGGCCTTCCATATCGCCCGCCGCAGCCAGCTTGGCCTGATCGATCCAGCCAGCCGAATCCAGCATTGCCAGCTTATTGGCGTCCAGCATCTTGTCAACTTCAGCAGCGTCCGCTTTGGCCAGGTCAGCGAAAGATGCATATCCGGCTTCAGTCAGGAGTTTGGCGACCTTTGGACCAACGCCCTCGAGCTTAGTCAGGTCATCTGCGGACTTTTGCACCACAGGCGCTTCAGACTGAACTTCAGCCTGCTCCCCTTTATTCCGGCTGACCCACCACCCGATCAGTACGATCAACAGGAATATTCCCAGCACGATCCACAACAACCAGGACAGGCTAGAATTCGTGCCATCGCCTTCAGATAACAACAAAAGAGCTTGCATTAATCCACCTCCAGATTAGAATAAGATTGATGCACATGTTATAAGGGAAATCCAATCGCCTGTCAATTCAGGGTAGCGAAAATGTAACAAATTTCAAATAAAAGCATCGAAATAGAAAAAGACGTTTCTGGAGGAGACACCATGAAATACTATTTCGCAAAAGAAATCGAGCTGAATTTCGAAGAGGCGATTGTCCGCGTAACAGAAGAACTCAAGAAAGAAGGCTTTGGCGTGCTAACTGAGATCGATGTCAAAGCCACGCTCAAGAAAAAACTGGATGTAGATTTCCGGAACTATCGCATCCTGGGAGCCTGCAATCCACCCTTTGCGCATCAGGCGTTATTGGCTGAACCACATATTGGTTTGATGCTGCCCTGCAATGTGGTGGTGCAAGAAGGCGAAAATGGCAAGACACTTATCTCAGCCATTGACCCGATCGCGTCCATGCAAGCGGTAAACAATCCATCCCTGGGCAAAGTGGCGGAGCAAGTCCAAAGCAAGTTGCAAAAGGTGATTGACAACGTTTAAGAAACCATAAATTATCATTTCAAGACCTGACAGGCTTTACTCCCCTACTACGTAATGGGGCGCTCACTTTCATTACACTCACTCCAGCGCAGTGAATATGTTGCAGAACCCTGTCAGGTCTTATGCGTTGATATAATCGGCGGTATGACACTATCCCTGACTCTACTTGAACAGACATTCGCCGTTCACCGCCTGGCGGCGGATATGGAAGTCCCTGCCGCTGCGTTGAGCAGTCCCTTCTTTGCTATTACACGCACGGATGATGAATTATCGCTAGTACTGCCAGAATCGGTTGAGATCGACAGCGAAAAGTCCGAGGCGGGCTGGGCGTGTTTCAAAGTGGAGGGGCCGCTGGAATTTGGTCTGGTGGGGGTGCTGGCTAAGATATCGTCCGTGCTGGCGGAGGCGGGGGTGCCGATTTTCGCGATGTCCACTTTCGATACAGATTACATCCTGGTGAAACGGAAGCAGGTGCAGGTTGCAAAAGAAGCGCTTTCGTCCGCAGACTATCAAATCCAAGCAAGGTGAGTTAATGAAGAAAAGAATCGCTCTGACCGTTCTGGGAATCATCCTACTGGTACTGGCTTTGATAATGGTTGTTTCCAAGCGAGCGCCAGACCATCCATATTACACCGACGAATTGCCATACCCGCTGGTAATCGCCCACCAGGGCGGGGATGGTCTCTGGCCAGGCGACACGCTATACGCCTTTGAAAAGGCTGTCGCGCTGGGCGTGGATGTGTTGGAGATGGATCTGCACATCACGAAAGATGGTGTACTGGTTATCAGCCACGATGAAACCGTAGATCGGACTACAAACGGAACAGGGAATATTGAGGATATGACCCTGGCCGAGATCAAGTTGCTGGATGCCGGGTACAACTGGTCAGATGATAGCGGGCAGACCTTCCCTTACCGGGACGTTGGCATCAGGATCCCAACGCTGGAAGAAATCTTCCAAGCCTTTCCTGAATATCACATGACCGTCGAAATCAAGAAGACCGAGGGCTCGATGGCCGTGCCGTTCTGTGAGATGATTCGAGCTTATGGCATGCAAGACAAGATTCTGGTGGCATCTTTCCACGATGAGCGCATGGCAGAGTTCCGGCAGATTTGCCCTGAAGTAGCCACATCCAGCGCACGGCAGGAGACCACGGCCTTTGTGCTGCTAAGCAAGGTGTTTTTAGGCAGGCTCTACAGCCCGTCATTTTATGCCCTGCAGGTGCCGGAAGAATCGAGCAATATCACCGTGATGACAGCCCAATTCGTACGCGCCGCGCATGAACGTAACCTGCACGTAGAACCTTGGACAATTGATGACCCGGAGCAAATGAAAACTTATATCGATTGGGGCGTGGACGGCATCATCACAGACAGGCCGGACCTGATGCTCGAGGTTCTTGGTAGATAAAATATTCTCCCGCCAGTTGGCGGGAGAATATCGGCTATTCCATCCAGGTGGTTCTGTCTTCAAACGAGGGGCGTTCCTTTGGTTCAGGCACAAACTCCGGGTATCCGATGTAGATAAACCCGATCAGGTGCTGATCCGTTTCGAAGCCCAGAAATTGTTTGACCTTTGGGTCCCTGGCGGGGCCGCCCGTGCGCCACTTGGCGCCCAGTCCTTGGTCATGAGCAGCCAGCAGCAAGTTTTCTACCGCGGCAGCGGCGGCACAAATGTTTTCCACTTCAATTACCTTTGCTTCAGCAGGCTTGTCCACGCCAACGGCAATTAGCAACGGCGAGCGCAGTGGTTTGTCCTTTTCCTTGTCAAAAGCTTCGGTCGGGAATTCAGGATGTTCCGCCTTTAAGGAATCGGCCAGTACATCGCCCAATTGTTCCCGGGCTGAGCCTGTTAGCACAACGAAGCGCCAGGGGCGCACCTTGTAATGATTGGGTGCCTGCACTGCAGCAGACAACAGTTTCTCGATCAATTCGCGTGGTACGAGGTCAGGTTTTACCTTGCCAACTGAGAGTCGGGTATGTATTGCTTCAATAGTGTGCATTGTATCCTCCAGCTTTTCTAGATGCGTGTGAGTAAAATCGTCTTACCAACTTGAGAGTCGCTATTAAGATATTTTATTCTAATAATCACCAACCTCACAACCCATCCTGCGAGCTTTTCGAAGGCGGCCAGCATTTGCCTTATCTCGAGAGCTTGGATTGCATGGATGGCAGATATAATAACGAAGTACTTGGAAATGACATTACAACTCTGTTAGAAAATTTTTCGTAAAATTCGTATTGCAATCTTGTTGGGCAGGAAAAAATCAGGTATAGTTTATCCTATGACAAGCAAAACCATGAGTTATGAAGAAGCCATTCAAAAAGAGCGACAAGAAAGAGAAGAGCGCTTTAAAAACTCAGAGCGTGGTTGGCTGGGTTTAGTTGGTCTCTCTTGGTTGAGAGATGGGGAAAATAAAATTGGAAGCGACCCCACGAATGACATCATCTTGCCTTCTGTTGCACCGGGCTACATTGGAATTGTGCAATACAATAATGGCGTGGCAACCTTCCGCGCTGCACGGGGCGTTCCTGTGTACTGCAAAGGAAAGCAGATAACACTCAAGACACTTGTTGCAGACATTTACGAAGATGCTGATTTCTTACAAATTGGCGATATAACATTTGTGTTGCTGGAGCGTGCAGATCGCCATCTGATGCGTGTATGGAACAAGCATAGCAAGACCCGTAAAGACTTTGCCGGATTCAACCAATACCCTATTAACTCAGAATATCGTGTTGAAGCCAAATACACTGCTTATGAAACGTCAAAACTTGTCAGTATTCAGGATGTAATCGAAATCTATCACGAGGTACCTGTCCAGGGATTCGTTACTTTTATGCTACAGGGGAAAGAACATCGCCTGGAGGCCATGGTGGATGAAGATGATTACATGCGTCTAGATTTCCGCGATGCAACAAACGGTGATACGACTTACATAGGTGGGCGCTTCCTGGTTGCTGAAATGCCCAAAAAGGGGAAAGTCATTGTGGATTTCAATCAGGCTTATAATCCGCCCTGCGCCTATACTAATTATGCAACTTGCCCACTGCCTCCACCAGAAAATCGGTTACCAATCCGAATCGAGGCTGGCGAGAAAGCCTACAGAGATGTAAGCGAGCACAGTCACTAAAAACAGACACTCGAGTAGATGAACTGCTCGAGTGTTTTTCATAATTTTACGTGGCGCTACTTTTCAAATGCATACGAACTGGCTCAAGTCAATCACCCATCAATTGCTTCGTAAAAGCGGATGCGGTTTTTGTTGAGCAGCAAAAAGGGTGCGTCACGGAAGACCTGGGCTTTCATTTCAGTATGAGGAATAACCTGAGCATTTGATATTGCAGCCCAAGTGCTTTTCATAACTTCGAACATATCCCCCACACGGGTGTCTTCCCCACGCGTAAGTATTCCCTGCACAACAAAGCGAGGCATGAACATGCGCAACTTCTCCTGTGCTGGCAATTTTTGTACGGTACCTTCCAAATCGGCTTCATTCACACGAATAACGATCATTTCTCTTCTTTGCACCCAGAGTTCCTTCATTTTTACTGTTCCGACTTTGCTATCGGTACCCAGGCCGGTCAGGGTAACATTCTTGACAAGGATATTTTCACGGTCCGGAGCATCCAAATATGTCATCAGCATTCCGACCGGTTCGACAACGCATTGCATCAAATAATATTCGGTCAGGATTTCAAGTGGGTAGTGTTTACTCTCGATTTCAGGCAATGCCATGGGAACCCTCCCAAGAAAAATTTGTTGTTTGAGTCAGTATAGCATAAGGGGAGTTCTCAAAATATATGCCTATCAAATCTGGTAGGCAGCTGTAAATTATATGAACGAGCGCTATACGGAGCCAGGCAGGCCTTCATTCAAATCCTGAATGAGATGTTCAAATTCTGCTGAAAAAGAACGCAGCATATCCACTTGTTCTTGTTCTGACAACAAAGTGACCTTCACTGCATTGAGCACGAGTTGTTGCATCAGCTCTACATCCCAACCAAAAGTCTGGTGACAAACCAGATACTCGTTGGTCAATGTGGTGTTGAACATGGGCGGGTCGTCACTGTTGATAGTAATGTACAAACCTTGTTTCATTAAACTTGGAAGGCTGTGCTCTTCCAGGGATGGATACACTTTCAAACATATATTGCTGGTAGGGCAAACTTCAAGCGGGATCTGCGTTTCGCGCAAATACTCCATCAATTGCGGGTCTTCAACCGCACGTACACCATGGCCGATGCGTTTGGTATCCGCTACATGGATGGCGCTCCAAATGCTGGGCGGACCAACCGTCTCACCGGCGTGCAGGATACAGGGGATTCCCGCCGCGCGGACTCGGTCGAAGGCAGCCTGGAATTTTTCGGGCGGATGGTCCACTTCCGGGCCGCCCAATCCCAGGGCGATCAATCCGTCACCATAGCGCTCAATCGCCCAATCTGCGATCATCAGGCCAGATTCGGGAGGGGCCAGGCGCGGGATATCCATAATAATGCCCATGCGTACGCCCAGCTCTTCTTCCGCCCAGATACGCGCACGATTGACGGCATCGATCTGTTCGTGGAAACCGAGCTGGTTGTTGTAAAACTGATTGAAGGGCGTGAAAGTGACTTCGCTGTAGAGAATGTTCTGCTGCGCCTGCCCGATCAAAAATTCGCGCGCGATCAACTCAATGTCTTCAGCCGTGCGCAAACAGGATGAGATTGCCATGTAGATTTCGATGAAATGGTTGAAATCGCGGAAGGTGTACCATTTCCGCAATCCTTTGACATCATCGGCTGGAAGGGCAATATGATGGCGCTTGGCAAGTTTTAGCAATGTTTCCGGGCGGACAGATCCCTCCAGGTGGACGTGCAGTTCCACCTTTGGCATTTTGGTAATGAATTGTTCGATTGTCTTCATAGGATAGATTCTTGGATTTGAGAAATTAACGGTCAACTGAAATCATATAAGCCATTTTTTCAAACGGAAGCAGGTCATGAGGACCGGTCAGGATGCGGTCAGTCCAACGTAAACATGATTATCACACAAAATTTGTAATCCAAATCAAACCGTAACCTTTTTGACTATTAAACGACAAAGAGAGTGAAACTAATCCAAATTTCAGAGAGGTGAAAGATGAAGCAAACAAAACGTTCTTATCTAGTTATCCTGGCAGTATTCGCCATACTACTCAGCGCCTGCAGTGGCGCACCTGCTGCAGCCCCCGCCGAACAAGCTGCCGTTAAGGTGGATGCATCTCTTATCGCGTACACCGGAACGGTCGAAAGCATAGATGGCGACCAATGGGTCGTAAACGGTCAGCCCCTGACGGTTGATCCGGCTGTCATCCGGGATGGCCCATTCCAGGTTGGCGATGCCATCAAAGTTGAGGGAGCTGTTAATCCGGATGGCTCTATAACGGTAACTCGCGTTGAAATGCCTAGTGCCGATGATCTGACACAGTTGCCGCAAATTGGAGATCCCCAACCTGATGGCAACACCAATGACACGAATACGAACGCTACCAACTCCAATGATGCCAATGCTAACGCTGACAACAGCAATGATGATAATTCCAACAACAATAACGATGATGACAGCAATAGCAACGATAGCAACAGCAATGACGACGATGATGGCGACGACAGCAATAGCAACGATAGCAACAACAACAGCAACAATAACGATGACGACGATGATGACCACGATGACAACAACAGCAACGATGATGACGATGACGATGATGACCATGATGATGACGACAACTCCAACGGAAGCTAAACGTCTCAGTTTCAGGCACATCTACTAATCAATAAAGCGGCTCGTCTGGTATGAAACAGCTCATACCAGACGAGCCGCTGGTTTTCAAAACATGAGAGTTCATATGCTCAAACGCTGGCTCCCCACCTTTCTCCCCCTGCTCTTATTTCTCCTGTTTTTTGGGGGTATGGCTTTCGTACAATTTTCAACCCCCGACATGCCAGACAATGATGGCTATTACCATATCAAGTTAGCCAGCCTGATGCGCACCGAAGGCCTGAAACCAGACTTTCTCTGGTTGCCGCACAGCATTCTCAACGAAGACGAATTTTACGACCACCACTTTCTCTTCCATGTAGCTCTCATCCCGTTTACCTTTGGGGATCTCAGGGTAGGCGCGAAATTGTCTGCGGTAATATTTGCCAGCCTGGCTTTTCTGGCCGTCTGGTATTTATTTCATCGCCAGCGCATCCCCCTGGGCTGGTTGTGGGCACTGGCATTGTTGGGAATCTCGGATGCCTTCCTATATCGCATGAGCATCACGCGTGCTCAATCGCTCTCGCTTGGCGTGCTGGCTCTCGGTCTCACCTGGATGTTTGAAGGCAAGCATAAGCATTTGGCTATTCTGGCTTTCTTTTATGTCTGGATGTATGATGCCTTTCCCTTGCTACCCATCCTGGCCGTTTTACATATGCTCAGCATTGGGCTGATCGAACGCCGCCTGGAATATCGGCCTCTGCTTTTTATCAGCGCGGGCGTCGCACTGGGAATGCTCATCAATCCATATTTCCCTGACAACATCATTTTCTCCTACCGTCATATGTTACCCAAGTTGACCGAAGCCACTTCCGTCAGTGTAGGCAACGAATGGTATCCGTATGACACAGCTCAATTACTGGACAATTCCCTGCCCGCTTTGGTGGCTTTTGGCAGTGGAATCCTGGCTCTGGGACTGGTTGGCCGTAGAATGGACGTCCGCACTGGAACTGGCCTGCTGGCTGCGCTCCTGTTCGGGCTGATGCTCTTCCAGGCCCGTCGCTTTATCGAGTATTTCCCACCCTTTGCCCTGATCTTTGCCGCATTCGCCTGGACGCCTTTTTTCCCAAGCCCAGAACCTGCCACCGTATCCCCAACACAATCCAGTCTCTGGACACGCTTCAAACACATCTTGCCTGCCTTTGTGCTCGCTACCCTTGTTGTATTTACAGTTGGGAAGGCCCTGCCCGCCACGCAGGAAAGCATAGGAAAATCAAAACCGTATGACCTATATATGAGTGCCTCCACATGGCTGCGAGAAAATACGCCGCCCGGAGAACTCGTCTTCCAAACAGACTGGGACGATTTCCCGCGCCTTTTCTTCTACAACACTCACAACACCTATCTGGCCGGCCTTGACCCAACCTACATGCAGCTCTACAACCCGGAATCATACGATCTATGGGTGCTGATCACGCGCGGAGAAGTGGAACAGCCCTCGCAATTCATCGCCAATCACTTCCATTCGCATTTTGTTCATAGCGATCTGAAACATGGAAAGTTCCTCAGTAATGCAGAAAAAGACCCCGGTCTGCACGAAGTGTACCGCGATGACCAGGCAGTGATATTTGAAGTTGTCAGATAATAATGGGACCGTTATAAGTTTATAACGCAATTTCCAATGCAATTTCAGCCATCTTTGTATAACTCTTTTCTCGTTGTTCTGCTGAGGCGGCTTTGCCAGTCACGAGGCTATCACTCACCGTCAGGATCGAGAGCGCATCAATCTTGAATTTTGCTGCCAGGGTGTACAGGGCATTGGTCTCCATTTCAACCACCAACACGCCATAATCGGCCCATTTCTTCCACCAATTCGGGTCGTCATGATAGAAGGTGTCAGCGGCAAACATACCACCCACGTGTACATTGATCCCCATCTCGTTGGCCGTTTCATACGCTTTTAGCAACAAGTCAAAGTTGGCAGACGGGGCATAATCCATGCCCCCAAACCGCAGTTTGTTGACATGCGAGTCGGTTGAGGCCGTCATCGCCAGGACAATATCACCAATTTTCAGATATGGTTGAAATGCTCCGCAGGTGCCCACGCGTATGATTGTCTTGACGTTATATTCAGTCACCAATTCATTGATATAGATAGACAACGTTGGCATACCCATGCCAGAGCCCATGAACGAGACAGCTTTGCCCTTATATTGGCCGGTGTAACCCAGCATTCCACGCACTTCATTGAAACAGGTGGGCTCCTCCAGCAGTGTTTCCGCGAAATGTTTGGCTCGCAGCGGATCGCCGGGCATGAGAACAGTTGGAGCGATCTGCCCCGGTTCTGCACCGATGTGAATGCTCATTTGGTATCTCCTTCCTAAAATGCTCCTGACAAATCCAAAAAGGTCATTGATCTATCTAACATTATTGCACAAAATCCTATCGTTTGCTCAGTTCGATCAAATCCCACAGATTCCCATATAAATCTTCAAACACCGCGACCGTTCCATATGGTTCATCTTTCGGGCCCCGAACGAACTTGATCCCAACCGCAAGCATCTCATTGTAGTCACGCCAGAAATCATCTGTGCTGAGAAACAGGAAAACCCGGCCGCCAGTCTGGTTGCCGATGGAGGCTTCCTGCTCAGGTGTGGAAGCGCGCGCCAGCAGCAGGTTTGTCCCGCTTGACCCAGGCGGAGAGACCACCACCCAGCGTTTGTCCTGTGCAGGCTGATAAGTATCTTCCACCAAATCGAAATGCAGTTTCTGGCAGAAGAACGCAATGGCTTCGTCGTAGTCACGCACAACAAGCGCAACATGAATGATAGATTGTTTCATATTATTTTAGCCCCAACTTTTTCCCTTCTGCCAGTAACCGGATCGATTCTTCAATCCGTTTCTGCCTGGTCTCTGGCCGTTTGGCAACTTCGATCCATCCAAGATATTGTTTCTGGTAGGTAGGCGTCAAGTTTTCAAATGTTTCCATTGCCTTCTGGTTTTTGCTCAACGCATCTGCAAATTCTGGAAACATTTCAAATGTCAACTCCGGTCTTTGCACTGGATCGTCCCATTTGCCTGATTGTTTAGCCGCCTCCACTTTTTTCAGCCCATACTCTGTCATTAGCCCATCTGCCATGAGTTTCTCGACACGCTTTTTATTCGAAGGAGACCACTTGCTGTCATCTTTTCTCGACGTGAACTTGCGGGCATATTTTGTCTCATCCAATTTTTTGATGATGCTATCCACCCACCCGTAACACAAGGCTTCTTCCACCGAGGCTCCATAGTCAAGGGATGCTTTGCCAGTTTCCTTTTTATAGTAGACCAGCCAAACTTCTATCTCTTTGTCATGGTTTGCAGCCAGCCATGTCCGCCATTCCGCTCGATTTTTTAATTCTGTTGTTTTCATGGCCATACTCTTTGCCAGGAGCGGTTCTTGGGGTATTCGTTTTATTGGTGTAGATTCTCAGTCATGATTCCTTCTAAGATTTCTTAATTCAACTGTATCAGCTAACCAAACAAATCTTTATGGTCTTTAAGAGCTTGCACTGATTTATCCAATGTGGGCTGCATTTTCGCAATGTTATAAAATTCAAGCCAAAGCAACGCAAGCAACTTAGGTACAAAATTCCAAGAGAGTTGGATTTTTATAATTTGCTCAGGTTGAAATTCTGAATAACCTTGTGAAACCAACTCAGATTGAATATCAATTACAGCATTTTCTATAGGAGGGTATGCATATGCATCAGCTTGCATATCAAGAAAAAAGAGACCTGCCTGGCTATGAAGATAGCTATTCTTGGCTCTCGGCGCAGTTACTAGAATCACTCTCGCAATTTTGTTGTGATGAGAGTAGAAGCCAACGGAATTGTAAAGTAGCGGAAGATTGATCGCCCATACACCGATTGTTTTATCTACGTTCAAATTCTCTTCATAATTTGGGCGTCCAAGATTTTCCCAAGCATCATAACTGGCAAAAAAAGCAGCAACATAAGGGTCATAAGTGAAATCAAGCAAACGCGTTGGAACACCATGATGTTGTGCAACCGCAAGAGTTTCGAGAATTGGCTCCCAAGGCCACGAAGTTAAATCTAGCTTTTGTGGGTGTCCAGGAAATTGAGGAAATCTGAAATGCGGACCATCTCCAGGGATTTCCAACCCTATTTGATCCGCAAAAAACAAAAAGTCATTTAATGCCTTTCTTTCTTGATTTTGTTGATCAAATGATTTTAATGCTGGAGGCTGAGAAGATGGTCTAAACCCCAATGCTGACGTTTTTCGAAAAGCAGAAGGCACTAATGACCAACTGGCATCACTTTGTCCCCGAAAAGCCCAAACTTCACGATTCACCCACTCAGCGTCTCCTGGTAAAGCAATTTTCCAAATAGGGTGAGATAAACGAAGATAAGCTAAAAAATCTTCTGCACTTGTTGCGGTTATCGTTTTTATCATATTTCCAACTCCCTAAAGTGTAACTATTACTATAAACGAATATTCTCAAAACCCCTTCTTGATTATATCTGAATCTGTCAATTTCCTAATCAAAAATTATGTAACTCACTTGGTATAATACCCCCCATCCTTTTACACGGAGCAAGAATGACTTCTAAAAAACCGACCGGCGCAGAAATCCGCCAAGATTTTATCGACTTTTTTGTTGAGCACAAACACACATTTGTGCCCTCCTCTTCACTTGTCCCTGGCGGGGACGCCACTTTACTGTTTACCAACGCAGGTATGGTGCAATTCAAAGACGTGTTCGTCGGCACCGACAAACGACCCTACACGCGGGCTGCCAACTCGCAGAAGTGTATGCGTGTGGCCGGTAAGCACAACGACCTCGAAGATGTAGGCCGCGATGACACCCATCACACCTTCTTTGAAATGCTCGGCAACTGGTCCTTTGGCGATTACTACAAAAAGGAAGCCATTGAATGGGCCTGGCAGTTGCTCACCGACGTCTGGGGATTGCCCAGGGAGCGCCTGTGGGCTACCGTCTTCAAGGACGATCAGGGCGACGTCCCCACAGACGAGGAAGCGGCCGGTTACTGGAAACAGCAGGATGGGATGAGTCCGGAGCGGGTGCTGTACTTCGGTCGCGCCGATAACTTTTGGGAAATGGCCGAAACCGGTCCCTGTGGGCCGTGCTCCGAAATCCACTTCGACCGCGGCAATAAATATTGCGATATGCAGGATGTGGAGGGCCACGTTTGCGGCGTCAACGGCGATTGCACGCGTTTCCTGGAACTCTGGAACCTGGTTTTTATTCAATACAACCGCCTTGGCCCTGACCATCTTGAACCGCTGCCCGCCACCCACGTGGATACCGGTATGGGCTTCGAGCGCATTGTTTCTGTGCTGCAGGATGTCGACTCCAACTACAAAACCGACCTGTTCGAAAAGGCGCTGGCCGTTCTACGCGGGCTGACCGGCCACTCCGAAGATGAGATGCTGGCCGATTTCACGCCCTATCGCGTGATCTGCGACCACGCCCGCACATCCGCTTTCCTGATCGCCGATGGCGTCGTGCCCGGCAATATGGGGCGCAACTACGTCTGCCGCATGATCATCCGTCGTGCTGCCCGTTTTGGTACCATGATCGGTCTCACTGAGCCGTTCATGGCGAAAGTCGCCGAGGCAGTGATCGAGACGTATGGTGATTTCTACCCCGAACTGGAAAAGAACAAGGCCACAATTCTAGACAATCTGACGAGAGAAGAAACCCGCTTCGCCCGGACCGTCGAAACTGGCACCGCTCATCTACAGACTCTGCTCGATAAACTTGATCCCGCTAATAACCGTGTCCTGGACGGGCACAAAGCCTTCGACCTGTACGCCACCTACGGCCTGCCCTTCGAGATCACCCGCGATATCGCCAAAGAACAAAACCTGGACGTAGATGAAGCTGGCTTCCGTACTGCGATGGACAAGCATCGCATCGCATCTGGGGGCGGCAAAGCCATGGGCGCGCTCGGCGGTGAAGAGGCCGAATTTTATGCGGGTGTGTTCAAAGCCCTGCAAACTGATAAAAAATTGGGTTCTGATGGTGTTGAGTATGATCCTTACGAAAGCACTCAGGTAGAAGGTGAAGTATTAGCGTTAATCGTTAATGGAAAATCGGTTGACTCCGCCTCCTTTGGCGATATTATTTCAGTTATCCTTCCCAAAACCGGCTTTTACATTGAATCTGGTGGGCAAGTTTCGGATACCGGGTACATCCGTTCGTCCAGCAGTTCCCTGGCCCGCCGGCCAGGACGGGCAACTGCTGGACAACAAGCATGGGAAATCGAAATCACCGACATGCGCAAACCCTCCGCGGGGATCATCATCCATGTTGGAGAAGTTGTTTCCGGCCAACCAAAAGTCGGTGACAAAGCCATCGCTGAAGTGGATATGCAGCGCCGCCACGACATCATGCGCAATCACACCGCCACCCACCTGATGCATGCTGCCTTGCATGAAGTACTGGGCAATGCTGCACGTCAGGCAGGTTCATTGGTCGCGCCCGATCGGCTGCGCTTTGACTTCACCCATCCCGAAGCCATGACGCCAGAGCAAATTGAACGCGTTGAAAAAATCGTTAATGATGCCGTTGCTGCGGATATGACCGTCCAGCCAAAATCGAAGTCGCGCGATGAAGCCATAGCCGAAGGCGCGATGGCCTTGTTTGGCGAGAAATACGGCGAAACGGTCCGCACGCTGACGATTGCCCCTTCGGGCTCGGACAGCAGTTCAACTGCTGTCCGAGCGGGGGAAGAAAGATATTCCTACGAACTTTGCGGCGGCACGCATCTCGAGCGCACATCTGATGTGGGTGCATTCCTGATCACCAGCGAAGGCTCAACTGCGGCAGGCATCCGTCGCATCGAAGCGGTGACCGGACGTGGCGCGTATGACCTGATTGCACATCGTTTCAAGACACTTAAGCAAACCGCCAGTGCTCTAAAATCTTCTGTTGAGGAAGTTCCGCAAAAAGTAGAAATTCTGCAAGACGAAGTAGCCGCGCTCAAGAAAGAGTTAGCATCCCTGCGCTCTGGCTCAGCACTGTCCACTTTTGACCAGCAGCTTGCCAACGTACAGAATGTTAATGGTGTCAACTTACTGGCCGTTGAAATCCCCGGCCTGAATAAAGAGGCGCTCGGTAAACTGGCCGATACCTTCCGCGAGAAATATGCTGAGAACGGCGTCTGTGTCATCGCCGCGCCTGCTGAAAACAATGTTGTTGTGATGGCTACTGTGACCCAGGACTTGATCAAGAAAGGCATCAAAGCCGGTGATTTAGTCGGTCACATCTCGCGTCAACTTGGCGCGGGAGGCGGCGGTGCACCACATCTGGCCTTTGGCGGTGGAAAAGATGTCAGTAAAGTGGGCGAGGCGCTTGCCTCAGTGCCAAAATGGGTGGAGGAGAAGTTGTAGTAGAATGACAGCCTGGTAGAAAAAAACTACCAGGCTTATTGTTATCAATGCACGCACCATTCCCCTATCGATAAAATAACAAAGGAGATTTTATGTCACGCCTGTTTAAATTTTTACTGGTATCTGTTCTGGGGTTCTTTATCCTCGCTTGTGGTCTGATCACAGGCCCCATCAGCGATGTCGAAAATGCCGCTTCAACAGCACAAGCCTTTGCATCGGAGATGCCATTTGAGACGGTTCAAGCTCTTGCGACAGTAATTCCTAAGGAAACAATCGAGGCAATTCCATCAATGCTCCCGGATGTAGGCAATTTCTTTGATCCAACAGGAACTCCTATCGATCAATGGAATGGCATCCCTGTCATGCCCCAGGCAACTGTGGGAGAGGAGTTCGGCGAGAATACATACACTTACACAGTTCCCGTTCCCGCCACCGACGTGCAATCCTTCTACACCCAGAAAATGGTAGAGCTTGGCTGGACATCATCATTCAGTTTTCCGGTTTCTGAAGATGGTGGTATTCTGCTCTTTCAAAAAGATAGCGAGATTGCTACTATCACAATTGCACCCGACCAAAATGACAGCAATAGCGTAGATGTGATTCTGCAAAAGTAATTACATAGAGTAAATCAATGTTTACGGGCGACTCAATAGTCGCCCGTTTTTTATTGAAGATCAGGGAAGTTTGTTTTGTAAAAATCTGGTGCAACCTGCGACCACGCCCCTGCCAGTTGGAAGGCCAACAGATCGTCAAAGGTGTTGCTAATGATTTGCATCCCAAGTGGGATATTATCGGGCGTGACGCCATTCGGAACATTGACCACCGGATTTCGCCCCAGGAGATTCCACATCCAGGTGGTGAAGAAACCCATGCGTGATTCAACATCTTTGCCGTTCACCGTCACAACCGCTTTTTCAGGTGTGGAAAACCAGTCAGCTGCTACGTAAGGGGTCAGCATGGTTGGCATGAGGATGGCCTGATAGCCTTTCGTGAAGACCTTTTCCTGTACCTGATAATTATATTGCAAGAGCAATTCTTCCGCTTTGACCGCGTACTGCGGTCCCATCTTGTCACCATAAGAGTCGAGGAAATCTTTCGTATAAGGCGTCAGCACATCCGGATCTTCAGCCGCCATGATTGCCAACACCCCCATTTCTGTGGACATCAACCCGGCTATCATGGTTTCAAAGTCAGAGTGCCGGAAACCCAAATCCATGACTTCGACCTCGCAACCAATTTCTTTCAATTTCTCAATCGCATCTTGCATGGACTTTGAAACTGTTTCGTCCACCTCTTCGCCGTACGCGCTGAGAGTGTCCACGGCCACCTTCCAGTCTTTGACATCCCCATAGGTTTCGGGATAATCCAATTTGGGCCGTAAGGATGAGTGCGCCAGCGGGTGCGGTCCGCTCATGTAGTTTTGGAGCAGGTTCATATCTTCGAAAGTGCGTCCCATTGGGCCAAAGGATTCGTAAGACACTTCCGAAGTAGGGATTCGGCCAAATGGGGGCTTACAGCTATAAAGTCCGCACATTGCAGCGGGGATACGGATCGAGCCGCCCATATCGGAGCCGAGCGCCAGAGTAGTAAACCCGGCTGCCAGCGCTGTAGCCGATCCACCTGATGAGCCGCCGGGTGTATATTGCGTATTCCAGGGATTGCGCGTCACACCCCAAAGATGCGACCAAGTCACGCCCGCAATGAAGAACTCCGGCGCAGTTGTCTGGATGTGCATGAGCACACCTGTCTCACGTAGCATCTCGATGATGGGGTATTCTTCCTCAGCCGGTTCAGCATCTTTCATCAACAGGGTCCCCCAATGATGCCGCCACCCTTTGACCTGGTAATCATCCTTCACGGCGCAAGTCAGGCCTTCCAGTGGGCGCGGGTTACCCTGCATGTAGCGATTTTCAGATTCTTTGGCAGCCTCGAGTGCTTCATCGAAATGCACGTATGCCGCACAGTTAACTTTATCATTATGGTTCTCGAATTGCTGGATATGAGCGTTCAACATTTCGACAGGCGAGAGTTTTTTCTCGCGGTACATATTCAAGACATCTGCTGCCGGTAAATAAATGAGTTCATTCAACATTAGTCCTCCAAATCATTCATCAGGTGCGAATGCTATCCAGGCAAATCCAATAACCGGTACCTGACTACTCCCAATCCCACCAACTACTCCGTTCATGAAGAGCAGGATGATGCCACAATTCATCATCCTGCTCCTTATTCACTTTTTCAATTATTCACCCGTTTACCTTTTGCTTACTTGTACTTCCAGTTTTGTACGCCCCAAGCCATACTGCCCCAAGTGCTGACAGTCACGCCTTCCAGATTGTCGGCAAAGCCATAGCCATCCTGGAACAGATACAGGTAAACTTGCGGCAAATCATCGCTAACGGCCTGACCAATTTCACAATAAGCCTTCTTGCGGACCTCGAGATCAAAATTGGTACCAGCAACATCCAGCGCCGCATCCACATCGGGATTCACCCAGCGGAAGTAGTTTCCGCCAGTGGGCAGTTCCGCCGAGGGGATTGTAGTGGACGAGTAAGCGTTGGCAACGTAGTCCTGTGGTTCAACCGTGAAGCCGCGGTCGAAGATGAGCATATCATAGTCGCCAGTCTTGCGCGGGGATTGGTCTTCCCAGGAACCAAAGATGATCGAGAAATCGTAGTTCTGGATGCGGGCTTCAATGCCAACGGCTTTCAGGTTTTCCACAATGAATTCTTCGGTACGCTGCAAAGGCTCAAAGTTTGTGTAACCTTGCAGTTCCAGCGAAAGGCGGGTGCCATCGGGAGCATACTCAGCGCCCTGCGCCACGCGGATACCATCTGAGCCTTCTACCCAGCCAGCCCCTTCCAGTAATTCGATGGCTTTTGCCGGATCATATGGGAACGGTCGCGGCAGGTCACAATAATACCAACCATAGGCGAACGGGTTGGTTGAATGCGAAACGGTGTCAAGCAACACATCTGAAACCAACGTGTCATAATCAATGGCCGCGGCAATTGCCTGGCGCACGCGCAAATCACCCAAAATTGGGTGCGGTGGCGTGGCGCCTGGATCACCATCAAACGGCGCACTCAGGTTGAAGTCGATTGCCATGTTCCAGATGCCCGGTACCAGTTCCTGGTGGGCTTTGCCTTCCAACAGGGAATTGTATTCCGCCTCATCTTCACCAGGCCACAAGTGAACCTGGGCTTCGCCCTGCAGCATCATAGCAGTCTGGGCAGCGGGTTCGGGCACAATTGCATAGACCAGTTGGTCTAGATAGGGCTTGCCTTCTTCAAAATAGTTTGGATTTCGTTCCAACGCAATGCTCTGTCCCGAATTCCAGTTACTGACCACGAAGGGTCCTGCACCTACGGGCTGGCGGTTCCATTCCCAGTTTGCCATGTCAGCAGGATCACCGGTGGCGTGACGCGGTAGCAAGCCGTACGCAAACTGGTCGATGTAAGCAGGATACGGGGTTGAATAGGTGATGACAGCCGTCAAATCATCCGGCGTATCCACAGATGCGATCTGATCAAACCCCCCAGTACCTGTCAGCGCGCCGGAATCCGGGTTGGATAGAACTTCCCAGGTGAACTTGATGTCATCTGATGTGATAGGTTCTCCATCCGACCACTTCAGGTCTGGTTTGAGCTTCCAGGTTACAACCGAATAGTCTTCGGAGAGGCCACCGTTGTCAAGTGTGGGCAATTCTTCGGCCAACATCGGGATGAAGTCGCCATTTTGATCAATGGTCACCAAACCAGTCATGCTGGTGGCTTCGGCAACCTGGCGGACAATGGCCGCTTCAGCCTGGAAGTAGTTCAGCGTAGTTGGCTCTTCGGGGATGATGAGTGTCACGCTCCCGCCGCCTTCTTCCATGGGGACAGCAGGCTCTTCCGGGGCGGGTTGTGCAGGCTCCTCGGGAGCGGGCTGCGCAGGTGCTTCAGGGGCCTCAGTTGCTGCCCCTCCACCACAGGCGGTCAACAGAAAAACGACCACCATAAGCAGGGTCAAAAGTTTTGTTCTCATTTCTTCCTCCTTCAGGAAATAAATCACCGAAACTATTTAGTCCCGGTGTGGATCACAAACGGATCGAACGCATCTCGCAGGCCATCACCAATGTAGTTGATTGCCATAACGGTGATAAAGATCATCAGGCCCGGATAGAAGGCCAGCCAGGGGGCTTTGAAAACGTGCACCTGTGCTGTAGACAGAATGCTACCCCAGGTCGGCGTGGGTGGTTGGACTCCGAATCCAAGGTAGCTCAGGCCTGACTCCATTATGATGGCGTACGCCATCTGGAGTGTGCCGCTGACCATGATCGGACCGACGCAGTTTGGCAGGATGTGGCGCAGGATGATGCGGGCATTGCTGGTTCCAACCGCGTGCGCGGCGACGATAAATTCCCGTTCGCGCAGCACAAGGAACAAACTGCGGACGAGACGTGCAGTCCACATCCATGAGAGGACGGAAATTATTATGATCACTACAAGCACGCTGTTTTTAAGCCAGGGTATGGGTTGCTCACGCAGAAAAGCACCCAGCAGGATCAGTACAAAAAGCGTGGGAAAAGTCAAGAAAGCATCAGTCACCCGCATCAAGATAGAATCCAGCCAACCGCCGTAATATCCTGATAACGCTCCAACGATTACACCAATTAAAATTGAGGAAAAACTGGAAAATAACCCCACTGTAAGGGATACCCGTCCGCCATAGAGAATTCGGGTGAAAATGTCCCTTCCTAATTCATCTGTACCAAACCAATGCTCTGCACTGGGAGATTTAAAACTGTTGATCGGTTCTTGCTGTGTAGGGGTGTAGGGGCTCAGATAGGCAAACACGGCTGAGAGAATTAGGATCATCAGAACTGTAATAGCAAAGCCAGCCAAACGATGCTTGAAGAAACGCCTGATAATGAGGCGTGTCATGCTCTGCTCTTTAATCACGCTTTTGCCTAACTCACTCATATTTCACCCTTGGGTCAAGCAATCCATAAGCTAAGTCTGCCAGGATATTTGCGCCGATGATGAGCACAGCTGTAATCATGACCACACCCAGCAAGACAGGGTAATCCCGTCCACGGGCGGCATCCCAAAACAGGCGTCCCATCCCTGGCCAGGAGAAAATCGTTTCCACGAAGAGTGCTCCTGCAAATAAAGCAGGTAAGTCCAGCGCCATTAAGGTTACCAAGGGCAGAATTGCATTTTTCAGCGCATGACTGTAATTTACAGCACGCTTGCTCAATCCTTTGGCATACGCTGTACGGATATAATCTTCATGCAGCACATCCAGCATACTGGAGCGCAAAAAGCGCGAGTACCAGGCCGCCCATCCGAGACTTAGGGCAGTAACCGGTAACACCAGATGCCAGAGTGTATCCAGAAGATCCCCCTCTTTCCCAAAAGTGTTCATTGACCCACCAGGAAATAGTGGATTGCCAGTAAATGGATTCTTCAGGGTGACATAAAACACCAAAATCAAGCCCAATCCCAACCAATACACAGGTAAAGATTGTCCCAAGAAGGTAATGGTTGTTGCTATGTAATCAAACAGAGAATAAGGCTTTAGCGCTGAGAGAATCCCAATCGGCAGGGCAATCAGCAGGGTAACGAGAAATGAAAGGCCAACAAGTAAGAGCGTATTTGGGATGCGTTCGCCGATCATCTCCGAAACCGGGCGACGGAATTTGATAGATTGCCCCATATCGCCACGCAACATTTTCCCAACCCAATCCAAATATTGCACATGTATAGGACGGTTAAGCCCAAGCTGTTCTTCCAGCTTTTGGATCTGCTCTTCGGTGATATTGGGATTGCGGCGCGCAGCTGTCAAGGGACCACCAGGAGCAGCACGCACCATAATAAAAAGTAAGATACTAATAATAAGTATGATGGGGATTGTTTGGAGGATACGTCGCAAAGCGTAAGTGCTCATCGCCTACGCCTCATAAACCATCTTGCCATCCATTATTGTGAATAATGGTTTTACATCTTTCAACTCTTCAGGCGGAATCTGGAAAATATCATCTGAAAGCAGAACTATATCTGCTAAATAGCCTTCTTTGAGTTGTCCTTTTTCATTTTCCTGGAATTCCGCATAAGCAGCGTCACGGGTATAACCCAACAGTAGTTCTTCCAACTGCAAGCGCTGGTCAGGGTGATTGGGCGCATAGGGTTGGCGGATAAGCGCCGCATATAAACCCAGCATTGGATTGTAGGGAGCGACCGTCCAGTCACTGCCGAAAGCCATGGATGCACCGGCATTTTTTATGTCTCGCCAGGCAAATGAGACCGGCCAACGCTGTTCACCGGTACGTGAAAGCCATACATCTGCCTCTTCCACGTTGATCGGCGCATGAATAGGTTGCATCGAAGCAATCACTCCCAATTCCTTGAAGCGCGGTATATCCTCAGGATGAATAACCTCGATATGCTCCACCCGATGACGGCTATCGCGCACCCCATTCAACTTTCGGGCGGCTTCGTATCCATCCAACGTTCGACGCACTGCCCCATCGCCGCAGGCATGTACAAATATTTGCAATCCCAACTTATCGCAGGCGGCTGCCATCTCGGTGAACCTTTCCAAACTCCAGATACCTTCCTCCGTCGCGTCTGGGTCATCTGCATATGGATCGATGTTCAATGCCGTATAGGATTCCCACACGCCATCCATGAAGAACTTTGCCGCACCGCCACGGGCAAGCTCCCCTTGAACTTTCGCCATCTCAGCAGCTTCTGCCAGCATCTCTTCTGTCGCGTCGGGCTTGACCCAGTAAGGGACATACACGCGCAACAACATCTCTCCCGCATCTTCCACAGAGGCGTAGGTCATCATTTCTTCCATATCACCATTCATGTTATGGACACTGGTTACCCCTGTAGCAACAATCTGCTTCATCCCCATTTTGAGCAATTCACGTTTGCGCGCTTCAGAAGGTTCCGGTACCAAATCGTGGACAGCGCTCATAGCGTCGTTTTCGCGCAATTCGCCAATGGCAATTCCTGTCTCATCGCGAACAACAACCCCGTTCGAACCAATCTCTTTACCAGGACGCAAAATACCTGCCATTTCCAGCGCTTTGGTGTTAGCCCAAGCCGTGTGCCCATCATACGCGCCAACATAGACCGGGCGATCAGCGATAATCGCATCCAATTCCTGGCGGGTGGATACAATGCCATATTTAATGCCGCGCCCGTCTATCCAGGATATAGTTTTATTTTCGCCCGCAAATTCGAGCAAAACCTTTTTTAAATCTTCCTTTGTTTTGACTTCCTGAAGCTGTGCGCTGCCAAGCCAGATACAACCCCACAATAAATGAAAATGTGAATCAATAAAACCGGGAAGCAAAGTATTGCCTCCCCCATCAATCACACGTGTATCTGGACCGCGCCACTCATCGACACCTTTACTGCTACCAACATAGACAATTCGGTTGCCGCAGACAGCGACCGCCTCTGCGTTAGGGTTTGACTCATCGCTGGTAAATACACGCGCATT
>Ga0209536_100002415_pt1 | contig 30440 bp, 24 predicted proteins | sample DeeMarSeWOR28_12_FD_187461 | JGI IMG/M metagenome (GOLD analysis project Ga0209536, IMG submission 187461) | Marine sediment microbial communities from White Oak River estuary, North Carolina - WOR-2-8_12 (SPAdes) (version 2) | ecosystem: Environmental > Aquatic > Marine > Intertidal zone >...
CTCGGCAAACCCCACCCGGTGCAAGACCAAATAGGGGAGCGCTTGAGGGTAGCCCGCCCAAGCTCCCGGGTAGGTCGCAAGAGGTGTCGGGTAATCGACACCCACAGATGAATGATCGTTACCCGCTAGGGGCAACCCGATCCGGGAACAGAATTCGGCTTACGGACTACTCTGGCCTTTACCTTTCTTGAAAATTTGACGATGTATAGCGTCAAGGCCAACATGTTCGCTGTTGGCATTTTACCTTGTGGAATGCTGTGCTGAAAAAGGATAGCGATTTGAGATGAAACACACCGCAATAGTATTAGAGGATTCATTTGCCGAAAAAGTGCGCATTTTTTCAAATGATTACTTAAAATGCTGTATCTATATTTCAGCTGTTGACCATCCCGCAGTTGCTTTTACCCAGAAGCTATATTCAACTCTCATTTCATCTTCTATGTTACTAGAGGATTTTCTCGATTTTCACGGCGCCAAAAACAATGAGAATTGGTACTTTTATCGGGAACTCACCGCAGCCGTCCGTCACCTGAGCCTGGCGGCAAATTTCCAGAAACATATCTCCAATCGACTCGTTTTTTATGATCTGGCAGACGTAGGTGATTTTCCCGCACAAGGAGACAAAACGCTTACTTTTTTAGATAATGCCTTGTTGAAAATGGCGCCGGTCATATTGAAAGAAGCCCAGAGATTGAAAATCCAAATGCCAAAAGATGCTTATACGGCAGCTGATTTTCCTAGTATCGTCACTCATCAAATGCTTGACTATAACATTGATGATAAAGATAAAGATCAGCAGAAAAAAAATATCGTCAAGATCTCCAGCGAGTTTTTAAATATCGCTAAGAGTTTTGACCAGCTCAAATTTTATGATCCTTATTCGCATAAGGAAATTTTGACCCTCGTACCCGAAAAAGTCAATGAAGTCGAAATCCGACGCTATGAAATGTTGGTGCACAATCTGCAATCTTCATTTGACACTTACGTTATCCACGGCGGGTTCAGATTCGGCAATCGCGAACTTAAACAACTGCGGGGTTATTTTTCAGTTGTTTTACACCTTCTGCAAATGATCGGTCGTCTGCTTCATTTTTATGAGCGACATCAGTATGAGGCCGGCTACAAAAGGATTTATAAAAAAGTTCAAGTACGTTTATCCAAATTGGTGAATCCCAAAACACTGTTGGATCGGACGATAAATTACGGCTTATTTTACGCCTGTCATTTTTTAACCAGTGGAATTAATCTGGCCCAAAAAATTCTGAATGTTAATATTGAGCGTTCAGCCATTAAAGTGGGCGTGCCGGTAAAATTAGGATTTCACAGCCGGCCCTGTCTGCTGGTCGCCAAAATCGTTCAGTACTACGGCGGACAGGTTGAGCTTTGCGTCGGGCCGGATCGATTCGACGCCAGCAGTGTGCTGGATCTTCAATGGGCCGGCGGAAAAATACAAAAGGAAAACCTCGATCAGGTGATTTTTGAAGGCGATGTGCGTGCCTTAAAGGATATCGAAATCCTGGCCAGCGTAAATTACGGTGAAGACACCATGGGCAAGGGCGTGCCGCTACCTGAAGCGCTAAGTTACTTGAAGTGAGCTAAAGTGTCTAAAGTGCCTAAAATGCCTAAAGTTAAGGAATGCTATCGTTTTTTTAAGAAAAGACAGAGCGTAGCGACACGTTAACTTTAGTCATTTTAGATCATTTCAGGCATTTTTTGTTTGGATACCCATGTGCGCTAAGGTAAAAATAGTTGAAACATCAGAGGCATTTAAGTGACAGCAAAGGTATACGCAATAATTGTAGCGGCGGGTAAGGGCCTGCGCATGCAGGATTCAAAGCGCAAGCAATATAAGCTGCTTGGCGATAAGCCGATTTTAGCGCACACCCTGATGGCATTTAACCGCTGTGAGCCGATCGATCACATTATTTTAGTGCTGCCCGCAGAAGATATTGAATTTTGTCGCAAAGAAATCATACCCGTTGCCCATATGGACAAAGAGACGCGCCTTGTCATCGGCGGTGCCCAAAGACAGGATTCGGTTTACAATGGCCTTCAGGCAATCGAAAGCGACGATGGGATTGTTCTGGTCCATGACGGTGTGCGTCCGTTTGTGCGACAAAAACATCTGCTCGCTTGCATCAAAGGTGCGCATCAGCATGGCGCCTGTATCATAGGCCTGCCCGCATTTGATACGGTTAAACAGGTCAATGAAAATAACGAGATCGTTCAAACTCAGCAGCGCAATACCTTGTGGCTGGCCCAAACACCCCAGGCATTTGCGTTGAAATTGATCAAGAAAGCTCATGCGGCAGCAAAACAGGACGGTTTTAGCGGAACCGATGATGCCTCCCTTGTAGAGCGCCTGGGGACAACGGTTAAGATGATACCCGGCAGCCGCAGCAATATAAAGATTACTGATCAGGAAGACCTTTTGCTTGCCCGTGCCATTCTCAAAGACTGGCCGAATGAGGCTGGAAAGCTATAAGGCCAGAAGGCTTGGAAGCTCAAAATAATTCATTCCTATAAACTTCCCAGCATCCAAGCCTCCCAGCTTCCAGGTATTCGTAACCTATTTGAAAATCTGCTCAATTGTTGAGATTACGCCTTCGGGAGTCTTGACTGCAAACAGCCTTCCGTCCTTCAGATAGCGCGCAAACAGTTTCTGAATGTCAAAATTCATCAAAATGACCGGCCGATTGCTCTTAATTGCTAAGGCGATTTCAGAAATCGTTCCGGTGCCTCCGGGGCAGGCCACGACTACGTGACTCGAAAGCACATTAATGCAGTTGCGCGCATTGCCCATTCCCGTCAAAATGGGTATTTGAATAAACGGGCAAACTGCCTGGGCGCTTTCATCCGGCAGAATGCCGACGGTTACACCGCCGTTTTCCCTGGCGCTTTGGGCGGAAGACGCCATGACGCCAGCATTTCGGCCTCCCATTTAACAGTATCCAGCCCCGGGCGGCAATCAGGCTGCCCAGCTGATATGCGTTTTGTGCCGTCTCATGATCAACGCTTCCACCCCCCACGACACCGACGATTAACGGATTGGGTATCATCCGACCTCCTTTCTCCGTGCAGGCTAAACCCTGTTGACACAGCCATTTGATGGACTTAAAATATAAATCCTAAGCTGATCGTTTCAAATCTAAAAAAAGGAAGGATTAACGATGCAAGATACCTCTCAGATGGATCCCAGAGATAATGAGATGGCCAGTCAGGCGTATCTGCAGCAGCTGAAAGCCACCTTCGAGCAGTTACCCAATGACATTCCCTTGTACCTGTTTACTGCCAAGGGGCACGAAGACGTTTTCACTCAGGCCAACCGCGAGGTGATTCGCGCCTTTCGCCAACTCAGTGATAAGATCACGCTGCGGGAGTATGATTTGGATCACAAGCTGGCCAAAGAGTGGAATGTGACCCATTCTCCCACTCTGGTGATTGCCCCGGAAAAGTACGCCATTCATTGGCTGGGGGCGCCCATGGGCGAAGAGGCACGCACATTTCTGGAAATCCTGATCCTCGTCGGGTTGGGACAAAGTCAGCTGAGCGATCAAGCCTTAAAAGTGATTAAAAAAATCGATTCCGCCCGACATATCAAGATTTTTGTCAGCCCAACCTGTCCGTATTGTCCCCAACAGGCCATCAATGCGGTCAAGGCCGCCATCGAATTGCCCGACAACATATCCTTAGAAATTATCGATATCCAGAGCGAACCGGAGCTGGCCGAGCAGTATGCGGCTCAGAGCGTGCCCCAGGCATATGCCAACGATATCTTGATCGGACAGGGCGCGCAGCCCGAGGAAGTGTTTATTCTGTCACTTGAAAAATTGGAGGCGCAGACCATATTCATACCGGACAGTGATGCCGAACTGGTTGAAACCGATCTGCTGATCGTCGGCGGCGGTCCGGCCGGTTTGACTGCCGGTATTTATGCCGTCCGCAGTGGTTTGCGCACCGCCATTGTCGAACGGGATGCCCTCGGCGGTCAGGTGGCCACTACCCCCATCGTGGAAAATTATCCGGGCTTCACCTCGGTGGGCGGCAAATCACTGGTGGATATCATGGTCAGCCATGCCCTGCAATACGTCCAGATCTTTCAGGGCGAAGCGGTGGTGGACATCCAGTCCGGCCCGCCGTTTACCGTCAAGACCAATCGCCGGCAATTTAACACCAAAACGATTCTGCTGGCCACCGGCGCCAGTCACCGGCATTTGAATATCCCCGGTGAAAAGCGTCTGGCCGGCAGAGGGGTCAGTTATTGCAGCACATGCGACGGTCCGCTCTTTAAAAACAAAAAGGTGATCATGGTTGGCGGCGGCAACAGTGCGGTCACCGAAGCCCTGCACCTTTTCCACATGGGCATCGATGTTACCCTGATCCATCGCCGGGATAAACTGCGGGCCCAGGACTTTTTGGCCCAGCAACTGTTTGACAACAACATCCCCGTGCTATGGGACACCGAAGTCAAAGAAATCCGGGGAGAGGAACGGGTCGAAGAAGTGTTGCTGATCAACAACAAGACCAATGAAAAAACCGAATTTAAAACCAATGGTGTTTTTATTGCCATCGGCTATGAGCCGGCTATTGAACTGGCCCAGAAAATGGGTCTGGACATCAACGAGGACGGTTACATTCAGCAGGACGGCAAGCACCACACATCAATACTCGGCATCTATTCCGCCGGAGACGTGGAAGGGGGCTACAAACAGATCGTCACCGCGTCGGGCCAGGGCGCTGAAGCGGCCATGACCATTTTTGAGGATCTGATCAATCCCTATTGGCTGGACGGGAAAAAAGAATAATCATGAGAAATCCTGTTTGGTGAAAAAATCAGACTGAATAAGAATAATGACTCGGCAATCAGAGCCACTTTATTTTTTTAAACCACAGGATAAGCCCAATTCCAATCAAAAGCAGAATGGCGGTTACAAGCGCAAACGCCCATTTGAATTCGGCCCCTGGGATACCGCCAACATTAATGCCGAGCAAACCCGTCAGCAACCCCAGAGGTAGAAAAATAGCCGCCACAATCGACAGCAGATACATAGCTTTGTTCATCTGTTCGGACAACCTGTTATTCAGCTCTTCCTGGGTCACAGTTGCCCTTTCTCTGGCTGAATCAATATCGTCGACAAAGCGCGCCGTTCTCTCTGCGACCTCTCGCAGGCGGGCGCGGTCCGTGTCATCTATCCATCCGATCCGATCAATAATCAGGCGTGCCAGAACGTCTCTTTGGGGCGCGATATAGCGGCGCAAGCTAATCGAGGTCCGCCGCAGATTCGCTAATTGCGATCGCAACTCCTGGCTGTCTGCGCTTAAAACCGAATCCTCCAGCGCGGCGACAGCGTCATCCAGTTCAGCGACAACATCTCCCATGCGATCGGCAATTCGCTCAGCCGCCATCACCAGAAATTCTGCAGCCGAGGATGGGCCCTTGGCGGCTTCGATATTTTTGCGGATATCCTGTATGGCCCGCACCACTCTAAATCGCATCGAAATAATCCGCTTTTCGGTTACAAGTATACGAATGGCCACCATGTCATCGGGGTCCGAACCCGGATTACAATTCACGCCTCTGAGAATGACCAGCAGCCCGTCATCTGTTTGGGCATTGCGGGGTCGTGTTTCCCGATCTAAAAGCGAATCGCACGTCAGCGGACTGAGCCCGGATTTTTCTTTCAGCCATAACTGCGCTTCGTCGATTGTTGAATCCAAATGGATCCACAACAGGCCTTGTTCGGGTTTCCATGCATCGATTGCAGCCCAGTCTAAAGGGCTGCCACCACCCTTGCCATCCAGCAAATAGGCACATACCAGGGCGTCTTTTTTACTCATGGCGATCTCCATCAGGCATATAGGTTACAGTTTCGCCTGCCAGCATTTTTAATTTGAGCTGGCGTTTATCGTCGTTGGCCAGATATAATGTGCGGCTTGGAAAAGCAAATTCGATGCCCTCAGCATTGAACCGGCGCAGAATTTCCAGGCAGGTTCGCTGCTGCCACTCCTGCATGGCCCAATAATCGGCTGGATGATACCACACAACCACCAAAATGTTCAGACTCCAGTCATTGAAGCCGTTGAAGTAAACCCGGGGTGGAAAATCCGGATGCAGGCCCTCGTGATCATCCAGGATCTCTTTGATGATCGCAACAGCTTTTTCAACTTTGTCGGGCGGTGTGTCATAGGTGATGGTGATATTCGTCAGCCAGCGGATATGCGGGCGCTTGCCGATGTTTTCCACCCCCGTACTAACGACCTTTTCATTGGGAATGGTGACCAGGTGCCCGGTCAATGTTCGGATCCGTGTACTGCGAAAGCCCACATCCTCGACAACGCCGTCGTATTTATCGATCGTGATCCGTTCGCCGAGCTGGAAAGGTTTGTCAAAAAGAATGGTCAGGGTACCGAACAGATTGGCAATCGAATCTTTGGCCGCCAGGGCGACCGCAATCCCACCGATGCCCAGAGAGGCTAGCAGGGGACCGATTCTAACGCCGGTCAGATTTTGGATGATGATAATGCCGCCGATAATGACGATGAAAACGCGCAGGGTCCTGCCGGCCAGCGGGGCCAAAACATCATCGAGGGCATTATCGCTGGCTGCGGCCCATTTTTTAATTTTAAAATCCACAATCGACACCAGCTTGAATATGAACCACACGAGCGCAACAGCAGCCCCCAAGTCAGCTGCCTCCCGGGCAACGGTATACACCGGGTTGGTCCCGTCGGGCCTTCGAAAATGCAAAAACAATGGTGTCAGCACCAGATAGATGCCGTAGACCCAAATGAACAAGGACAGCGGACTGGCGATTGATTCCAGAATCAGGTGTCGGATGGGTTTGATTTCTTTTTGAGCCGCGATTGATTTTATTCTGCGATCGATTGCCAAACGCACCATGCGCTCGATGAACAGGACGATAAAGAGCAGTAAAAAACACAGGATCAATTTAAGCCAGGTGATGCCGTAAAAAGCCTCTTTACCGATCCAGGACCCAACCCGTGATGATGCTTTTCGGGTGAAATCATCCACCTGGTTTCCGATTTCTTCACCGGCCTGGTCAATTTTATTTGGCACTACCGGAATATTTTCTGTCATGCGGTCGGGTGGTGATTCCGCTTTTGATAATTCCTCTGCGACAGGTGCAGTCTTATTTTTCGCCAACCGGGATTCACCACTTTGGGCCCAGGTTGACACATGTGAGCTGAAGAATAAATAAAATGCCGTTATGGACAACAATAGAAACTGCAACCGTTTTGTATTGGAATACATGATACACTCCATATCTGCTACCGACAAATTAAGTCGTGTTAAACCGCTTTGGGGAAAAAGCACAAGACGGCCGACGTTTTAATGCGCTTTGAAACATGACCATGACCGGCCAGATTCTATGTTTTTATTTTTTTTGTCAAGCGGATAGCCATGTTAAGATTGACATTCAACCAGAAATCCGGACAATGTGAGCTTAAAAATTATTCGTTCCGCCAATTTGATTGGTTTTGATTGACAACGCAATTTGTTGATATTATTGTTTTTCGGATTTAAAAGGCCTCTTGGCGCCAGACCGCCAATATGCGTCGGCGCTTTAGTGAATCGGAAGCCATGAAAGGTTGCGCATCATGAAAAAGACTGCCGCTTTGGTTACCATGATTTCAATCTGGCTGATCGTGTTTTTTATAGCAGATATTCAGGCCCAGCAGACCGCAAAGCCCCCGTCAACAGCAGGATCTTTGCCAACCCTGTCGGTCGAAAACTTAAAAAACAAGCGCAGTGAAATCGAAAATCGGACTGATATCGATGCCGCCGTCAAAAGTGACAGCCTGAAACATATCGACGAGGCCATCCAGCACTTGGAGCTGGCCGACGGTAGCAACCAGCAGGCGAGTGAAGTCTCACAGCTGATTCAGACAGCTCCCGCAAGGTTGGAGACTTTACTGGTCCAGCTCAAAAGACCGCTGTCGGCACCGGACAATATCGCAGAACGGGCGCAGCAAATGGACTTTCAGAAACTCGAGCAGCGCCTGCGCCAGAAAGAGGCCGAGCTGAAACGCGCTCAAAACCGGCTGTTGGAATGGGACGCCCGCCTGGCGGCGGAAAAAGAATTTATCGGCCAGGCAGCCGCTCAGCTGTCGAATGCCAATAGCCGGCGCAAAGATGTCGAAACCGAGCTGGCAGGCCTGGAAACCGTCACCGAAAAAGATAGCGGCGTTTATTTCAGGAAGCTGAGCCTTGCGTCCGAGCTTAAAAAACTGAGCGCCGAAATCAAGTTGATAAAGGTGCGACAGAACAGACACGATCTGCTGGTCGAATTGTTCGACACCGAAGGCGATGTTGCCCGCAAAGCGGTGGAGAGCCGCCAAAAAATGGTCGGCATCTGGCAGGCCGAAGTTCAGAAGCGCCGACAGCAGGAAGCCTTTCAGGCACAGGAGGAAGCTCAGGACGCCATCCTGCAGACACCCCTGCTGCCCAAAGATATCCGGGAGCAGTTTGAGATCAACATCCGTCTGAGCAAAGAGCTGCAAGACATAGCCCGGGAAGAGGCCGCCCTGATAGAAGAACAAAAAGATTTGCAATTGCGTTTAAAAGAGCTGGAAGAAGACTTTGCCACGGCTCAAAAAAGAGTCCAATCCGCTGTACTCACCGAGACAATCGGATTGGCGCTACGCGCTCAGCGCCTGAATCTGCCCAGTGGCGATCAGTATCTAGCAGGTTCCGAAGCGCGCAAGATCAGATTCAGTGAAATTAACGAAAGACAGTTTAAATTGGACCGATTGCTGCGTGAGCTTGCCGCTCCAAAAGCCCTGGCAGAGCGTTTAATCGGCTCAGCCAGCCATCTAACCGATGAGGAGCACAGCGCACTTGTTTTGAAAATGCAGGAATTGTTCGGTGCGCGCATCGAGATTATCGAAAAACTGACATCCGGCTACGATCGGATCTTTAAATTGTTACAGGATATTGAATTCAACAAGGAACAGCTGGTCAATGTGTCTGCAGAATTCGGTCAGTTTCTCGATCGCTATCTGCTCTGGATTCGCAGCTCCAAACGCCTGAGCAGCTCGGATCTGCTGAACCTAAGAGTTGCCCTGGGGTGGTTCTTTGCGCCATCATCTTGGCGTGAATTCATGCAGGATTTGGGTCAGTCATTACGACAACGGGGAGCTATTTGGCTTGTTGGCCTCCTGATCGCTGCCGGGCTATTCTATCTTAAGCGGTGGGAACTGCGCAAATTAAAGGATATCAGCCAGATTGTGCAGCACCATCCGGTGCAGGATTCGTTTCAGCTAACCATCGGCGCCTTTGGGCTGACCGCACTGTTGGCCGTCGTCTGGCCGTATGTTCTGCTATTTCCGTCCGCAATTTTGTCAGGACTGCGTGATCCGCAGCCGTTCACCGCGGCGCTGATCAGCGGTCTGATGGAAGCGGGTAAAGCCCTGTTCGTCTTGAATTTCATTTACCATATCTGCCGTAAAAATGGATTGGCTCAAATACATTTTCACTGGCCGGAACCAGCCCGCCAGGTTCTTATACACAATTTCAGCTGGTTTATTCCAATTATTGCGGTCGGTACTTTTTTGTTTGAAGCCATGGAATCGGTGCCGGAAATGGAATACTCGGATGCGCTGGCCAAATTCGCACTGATCGGCCAAGGTGCTGCGGCAGCCTTATTTTATGCGCGGATTTTGCGTTTCAAAGGCGGTATTACATCGGTACTAATCCAAAAATACCCCAAAAGCTGGTTGAGCCGGCTGCGCTACGTCTGGTATCCGCTGGTGGTGGCCATACCGCTGGTGAATATGGGACTGACGGTTCAGGGCTATCATTATTCTGCAATGGAAATCCGTTTTATGATTGGATGGTCCATTGCGCTGGTCTTTGCTGTGATCGTGTTCAATGATCTGGCCCTCAGATGGTTGATGCTAACGCGTCGCAAAATTGCGCTGAAAAAAGCCCGGATGGCGCACCAGCAGCAGAAGGAGAAACTATCAGCAGACGATCCCGCTTCGATATTTGCCGCGACTGCCGATCATCAGGCTTCCCTGATGGAATCTGCCATGGCCATGAGTGCCATTGACGAGCAGACGCGGACCCTTCTCAAAATGATGCTTTTCATCTTCTCCCTGGCTGGGTTCTGGCTTATCTGGGCACCGGTTTTCCCGGCATTGGGGATTTTTCAGGATGTTGAACTGTGGAGCTACACCCGGGTGGTCGACGGCACCAGTCAGACGGTACCGATCACACTGGCCAACCTCGTCATGTCCGTAATCGTTATTGTTGTCACCATTGTGGCCGTGCGTAACCTGCCGGGACTGTTTGAAATGATTTTGCTGAACCGCTTGCCGATGAATCCCGGTGCGCGCTATGCCTATTCTACCATTACGCGGTATGCCTTGACAACGATTGGTATCGTTATTGCGTTGAACGCCATGGGTCTGCGCTGGTCAAATTTGCAGTGGCTGGTTGCTGCACTGGGTGTGGGCCTGGGTTTCGGTTTACAGGAGATCGTCGCTAATTTTGTCAGTGGCCTGATCGTGCTGTTTGAGAGACCGTTTTCGGTGGGCGACACGGTGACCGTAGGCGATATCCACGGCACGGTAACCCGTGTCCAGATTCGGGCAACCACAATTTTGGACTGGGACCGCAAGGAGCTGATTGTCCCCAACAAAGAATTTATCACCGGTCGGCTGATCAACTGGTCATTGAGCGACAGCATCATTCGCTTTAAGATACCGGTGGGCATTGCCTACGGCTCCGACACGGATCTGGCAGAACAACTCTTGCTGAAGGCCGCCGAGGAAAGCCCCCTGGTATTGAAAACCCCGGCACCCCAGGCAGTGTTCCTCAGCTTTGGCGACAATTCGCTTAATTTTGAGTTGCGTGTTTTTGTTAACCGTATTGACGACTGGATACCCATGCTGCATGCCATGAATGTGGCGATCGACAAGGAATTCCGGCAGGCCGGCATCACGATTGCCTTTCCGCAGCGCGATGTGCATCTGGATGCATCCAGCCCGCTGGAGGTTCGGGTGGTGTCCGAGCCTTCCGGTTCAAAGAGCGCTAAACGGTCATCAGCGGCCCCCAAAGATGCAAATAATTAAAAGATGACGAAAATATCAAACACGCCGCAGGCGGCTAATCCCGTTTTCAAGCAGGAATTATTTGATGATTTCAAGCGCTTGGCCAACTGCTCGCAGGATGGAATCTATCATTATGATATCGACTCACGTCGATTCCTTTTCTATAACCAAAAATTTCGCATTTTCTTCCGCTTGGACGATCAAGCTGAAATCAACATCTCGTCAGATCACATCGTCACATCCATGCATCCCGAAGACCGCCAACAGGCGCTCAAGGCTTTGAATGAATCACTGAGCGCCGGGCACACCGAAGGCGAAGCTGAGTATCGCGTCTTATATTCGGATGGCGCCATTCGCTGGCTGCACGACCGCTGGATCGTCATACGCAACCCGCAAGGAAAGCCGCTGGCCGTCCAGGGATTTATTCGCGACAACACCCAGCGCAAGCTTTCCGAACTTCAATTTATTGAGAGTACCCAAAACGCTCTTATCGGCAGTTATATTGTTCAGGAAGGCAAGTTCCAATACGTTAACCCCAAATTTATCAGCATTACAGGCTATACTGAAGCGGAACTGATCGGTAAAAATTCGATGGCCATCGTCCGTGAAGATTATCGCGAACACGTGCGCCAGTGCGCCGTGGCCATGCTTAGCGGTGAAAGCCTGACGCCCTACGAGTTCTGTGTTCTCGATAAATCCGGTTCCACGCACCGGGTAATGGAGACGGTAACCTCCGTCATTTACAGGGGCAAACGTGCTGTCCTGGGTTATTTCATGGATATTACCCAACTGCATCAAATGAAAGATAATTTATCAACGTTGGGATTAATGCTGGGAACCATCTCACACAGTTTAAGGGGGTGTCTGACCGGGCTGAATGCCAGTCTTTACCTGATAGAGACCGGTTTTTACCGCAACCGGCCGGCCCAGATCGAAGAGGGCCTGGACGTCACCAAACTTATGGCGGACCGCATCCGCAAGCTGGTTTTGGATATCCTCTACTATTCCAAAGACCGGGACCTGGAAATTGAAGAAGTTGAGGTCTGGCGGTTCGCCAAAGATGTAGCTTTACAAATGGAAAGGCGGATTAAGGCGGCCAACATCGAATTCATTTCCGATTTTCCGCCTGATTCCGGTAATTTTACGATTGATCCGGAAATTATCCGCACGGCCTTGACAAACATTCTCGAAAACGCCATGGAAGCCTGTATTGAAGATGCCCGGGACATACCCCACTGGATACGGTTTGCGACAAGAGCCGATGCAGCCAACGTTTATTTTGAGATTTCAGACAATGGGCCCGGCATGGATAAAGAAATGGCCAGCAAAATCTTCCAGCTCTTCAGCTCTTCAAAAGGAAAAAGGGGGACCGGCATCGGATTGTTCGTCACCCGCAAGGTCATTCTCAAACACGGGGGCACTATCACCGTTGATTCGAGCCCAAACCAAGGCGCTTCATTTCGCATCACGTTGCCACGCAAACCGCATGTGGCAAGCTGAGATGTATGCGGCGTCAGGAAGGTCCCTCAATCATGGGCGGTTTGGCTGTTTTGCGATCACAGACGCCTTTGGCAATGATTAATTGTCGGCCCACCTTCTGGCCGTCTTTTAAGACCCGGGCATTCCGCCGGGGGGCGGCTTTTTGGATGGATGCCGTGTACGGATATCTGAAGCGGACATATTTTCCAAGCTGAGGATCTGATTTCTGAATGAGGGCCAGGGTGTTATGGGGTGCCTTTTTACGGTTGATATGGGTTTCCAGTTTGTCACGGAATCCTTCGATAATGCCCACGGCAAAATCGGTTTTGCGATAGCGATTCAAGCCCTTGTTGCGGTTGTAATCCCGCCAGCGCGCTTCAATAAATGTGCGCATAAAATCATGCACATATTCGGCCATTTTCAGATTATGGGCCGTACCGCTGATTTCTAAAACCCTTCCCATTTTGTGCTTTTCCAGCACGTAAGCCGGCACCCAGATGCCGCACACAAAATAAAAATCCTGTAATAGGTTGGCCAGATGGTAATCTTCACGCGGATGGCGCAGGGCAGGGGAGCCGATAAAGATACTCAAATATTGACGCTCGTCTGCGTGGCGATTGAGCTCGATGTTATGCCGCGCAATCAATTCATGGGCTTTGCGCATAGCGGCTTCGGCTTCAAAACGATTTTTGCTTTCCGCCAGGGCCAGCAGCTTTTTGATGCGCAGCATGCGCTTATCATAGACGCTGAAATGATCATTCATGAGGCGGTCTTGCAGCGGTAGGTAATCGGCTGAAGCAGTTGGATGAATTCGCAGTAGTTCACAGGCTTGCTGAAAGGCGGGTCCATGAGGCGTTTGAGTGGATGCACAAAACATTTCGTGAGCGATTTGGTGAGCCATTTCATGCAGCAACACATCCCGCACCGAATCCCAGCCGTAATCGTGAACGAGATGGCGGCTGATTGCAATTTGCCGTTTTTCCGCAGACCAGTTTCCCCACTGGTTTTTCATATCCTTGATGGCAAATGTGGGTTTGCGGAGCAGTTGTTGTTTATCCGGGTCCAAGCCGAGCCAAGCGGATTCCCATTCACAGGCGATGCCATGCAAAAGACTGCGTTCCAGATCCTGTTGAACCAGGGTTTCTGATAACTTTGAGCGCCTTCGCTTTTTTAAATCCGGCATAATCTTTCCGCGGCCGCTTCAAGGGTATCCGTTTTTTTGGCAAAACAAAAGCGTAGCACTTTGTGATCATTTCTTTGATGATAAAGCGACGAAGGTGGAATAGCGGCCACGCCGTGCTCTACGGTCAAGCGCTTAGCAAATTCGAGATCCGGGTTTTCAGAAATTTGCGAATAATCCAGCATTTGGTAATACGTTCCTTTGCAGGGCAGGGGTCTAAAGCGGGATGTGCTGATCAAATTCAAAAAAAGGTCCCGTTTTTGTTGATAGAATTCGGGCAGGCCCAGATACAGATCTTTATTTTGCATAAATTCGGCATAGGCCAGCTGGATGGGGGTATTGGATGCAAAGGTCAGGTATTGATGAATTTTTTGCAATTCGATTGAAAGCGGCTCGGGTGCCAGGCAGTAACCGATTTTCCAGCCCGTGGTGTGATAGGTTTTGCCAAATGAGCAGATCACAAAGCTCCGGCGGGCCAGTTGGGGATGTCTGGCTAGACTTTCATGCTGCAGTCCATCAAAGATAATGTGCTCATAGGCCTCATCGCTGACGATAAGCGTTTGGGTATTTTCAACGATCCGGGTGAGATTAGAAATATCTTCCTGTGAGAGAACAGCGCCGGTGGGATTATGCGGATAATTTAAAATGATGAGCTTGGTTTTGCTGTTGACGGCATTAGCAAATTCATTCCAATCCATGTGGTAATCTGGAAATCTTAATTGCAAGTAAACTGGAATGCCGCCGCTGAGCTGCACAATGGGGGCGTAGGCGTCGTAGGCTGGCTCAACTATGATAACTTCATCATCTTTCTTTACAACGGCAGTAATGGCGGCAAAAATGGACTCAGTAGCACCTGAGGTTACCGTAATTTCGGTTGCCGGGTCGTATTGCGCGTCGTACATGTCAGACACTTTTTCACCGATTCGCTCTCGCAACGACATCACTCCCTGCATGGGCGCATACTGATTATGTCCCTCACGCATGTATTTTTCCACAAGTGAAATCAGTTCCGGGTAGGTATCGAAATCCGGAAATCCCTGCGAAAGGTTAATAGCGCCGTGTTGGTTTGCCAATTGCGTCATGACCGCAAAAATGGTCAATTCGAGATCGGGCAGTTTAGATGGTAAATTCATAATGACGTCCTTTATGGCTAAAAAGTGTTCATTTCCGATAGGTTCAAGTCTTGGGACCATAGGTTAATGACCGACTGCTGTCAAGGATCCAAAATGGCGGTTGATCGGATTTATTTCATGCCTAATTTATTTCTTGATTATTCTTAAGCGCCTGATAGTTTTGACATCAATCACCAAAATAGGCTGATTTCCAAACTTCAAATTTTCAACTATGAGCTATCGGCTTAGAGCCATTGGTTTTTGACACCTGAATCCGCCTGCGATAATGCCATATGGCACAAATATAGGCGGAACACCTGACACCTTTAGTAGAAGGTAAACAATGAAACCGGTGAAGACAGGAAACTTAGGATATTGAAGAAGCAGCAGTCACATTCGAAAAACGATTATCCCGACCATCCCCGCTTGGCTGTGGGGGCGGTTGTCTTCAAAGATGAACATGTTTTACTGGTTCGCAGGGGGCAACCGCCCGCAGAAGGTCTCTGGGCCATTCCTGGCGGTAGCGTGAAAATCGGTGAAACGCTTCAGGCAGCAGCTGAGCGGGAAATACGAGAAGAAACCGGTATCCGCATTCGGGCTGCGGAACCCATTTATACCTTCGATGTCATTGAGCGGGATAAAACAGGCAGCATCCGATTTCATTACGTTATTGTTGATTTGTCCGCTGAATATGTTTCCGGCGAGTTGACAGCGGGAGATGATGCTATCGATGCGCGTTGGATTTCTGCTGATGAAATCAACAGCCTCGCGGTGAGTTCTACGACATTGCAGTTATTGAAAGACAAGTTCGACTTTGGATCTAACATTTGAGAGTTAGATATTTTTCTCACCACCCGCTTCGCTTGAGAACACAGAGGTCACAGAGAAATTTTTTTTGCTTCAGGCTTTCAGCTTTGAACTATGAGCTTGTTTGGTTTTGGGTTTTCTGTGATCTTTGCGGTAAAAAAATCAAGGGATAACGTAAGGCCCGGCAGATGCGGGACTTCACAGCTTTCTGAAATAAACCAATGGTGTTGGGCGACGCGGGTTTGCTTGAGGCCTTTATGGATTGTCGATGTTAAGCTCGATCTCTACCCGTCGGTTTGCCTCTCGACCGTTTTCGGTCTCATTGCTTGCAATCGGATTCTCCGGGCCCAATCCGAGCGCTTTTATTTTGAGTGGATCAACCCCTTTGCCTACCAAATATCCTTTGACCATATTGGCTCTGAATTGTGAAACGCTTATGTTATAACTATAGGAACCGGTTGAATCCGTATAACCGCTGATATTGATGTTGGCATCCGGATTGTTGACCATGAATCCGGCGATACGGTCAAGCATAAGGTAAGCCTGTTCAGGAAGATCATTGGAGTTGTGATTGAAATAAATGACGATTTTTCGGTCCGGAAACGGCTTCACTTTGGGAACCGTTGCGACTTGTTCTGTCTGATCTTCACTCTTGGGTTGAATGGAGGCCGGAATATTTCTGTTCTCAATAGCCTGCTCATCAAATCGCTTTACGTCCGGTAAATTTTTTATGATATCATTTTCGCTGACCACGCCAGGAACGAAGGTTTCCTTGGCTTTTAGCGTGGGGGAATCATAGGATTGAGGGGCAATTTCTTCCATTTTCCAGCGGGGTTCGTCTTTAGATTGTAGCATGAATAGAAAATATCCAGTCGCCACGAGCAGCAAAATAATAACCGCGAAATATCCGATGCGTTTTGCCATAGACTGATTTTGAAGCACTTTGAAAGGATTTTCTTCTCTGGGCTCGAAAAATTCCGCCTCCTTTTCGACTTTGTTTGGTTGATCGATGGGAATTTTAAGTTCTTTTTCACACTCCTTGATTAGTCCGGCCTCAATCGCTTTTTTGCCACCGGAATAACCGGTGAGCAGGGCGTGATCGCAAATGATATTAATCAATCGGGGATATCCCTGGGAAAAAGCATAAATTCTGCGCACAGCTTCAGGTTTAAAAAGTTCCTGGTTGCAGCCGGCAATTTTGAGGCGATGATTGATATATTCACGAGTTTCCGGCTCGGTTAGCGGTTCGATATGATAGCTAACAGTTATTCTCTGTCTGACGGCTTTGTGGCGCTCCTCACTAAGGATATTGTTAAATTCGTTTTGACCGACAAAAAAGATGTTGATCAATTTGTGGTTATCCATTTCGATATTTGACAAAAGCCGAATTTGTTCAAGGAGGTCGTGGTTTAGTCTCTGGGCTTCATCAATGATCAGCAGCACTTTCTTGTCGGCTGAGGAGGCATTATACAGAAAATGCTTTAAATGTATCAGAAAAGCGCCTTTGCTATCAAAGTGGCGGTTCATTTTAAATTCTTCAGAAAGATAGTTAAAAAAGTCGATGCTGCTGAGGCCGGGGTCCGGGACGGTTGCAACGATGGCAGAAACATCAATAATTTTCATCAAACCGTGGATGAGCACTGTTTTACCGGTTCCCACATCACCGGTGAGGAGTAGAAAGCCTTTGTTTTCAAGGATACCGTATTTAAGGGTCGCCAATGCTTCCTTATGTTTTTCACCGAGCCACAGGAATTTGGGATCCGTTGTAATTTGAAACGGTTTAACTTTTAGGTTGTAAAAAGACTGATACATAAAGCATCGGCTCGTTAATTTTCATGCAAATATATGGGCATCGTTAACGTTTGATGATACCCCGGCTATAATAAAAATAGATGGCGATCCAGAGCACAAAAAAGAGAATAATATAGGCGGTTCTCTGACGCACGAGTTTTTTGCGCCTTTTATCGATCAAATTTACTGAATTTTTCAACTCTCTTTTGACGATTTCCAGCTCATTCTTCAAGGCATCCAAATTGGCTGTTTCGGAAAACGACACCAGACGCTTTGATTTGTTTTCGAAATCACGGACATTGTAAGCGTCAAACAAGATTTTTTGCTTTTCCGTTAAATATGAGATTTCATGAATCTCTTTAGCCAGCTCGGCGCAATAAAATTTTTTATATGGATTAATGGCTGGGACTTCTCCCAGTTCTCCAATTCGGCCCTCAATGCCGCCGTCTAATTCAGCTGTAATTTCTTGTGAGATCCTGTCTAAATCAGCGACAGTGCTATTGTTTTTAATCAGGTCTTCTCCGGATAAAGATGATATAAAAAAGATCAGAAATCCGGCCGTTAGACAGCTTGCAAAAATCCTTACGAGGGCGACCACATCACGATTGACTGAAATCATAGGTGCTGTCCCTTTCAACGAAGATCGTAACCGACCAAAGCTGGTGCGAAATCCAATATCCCCATGTATTATAAATAGTCCATATTACAATATAATTTAACCGAATGCTACAAGAAAATAGCTTAATTGTCAATATTCGTAACCGCTTCTAAGCAAACTGGAGCTGTCATTCATACCGGTTGCGTAGTGGTGCCGCTGCCGAACTTTGAGCCGAAATATCCCGTATTTAACTTACGGTGATGTTTCCGACAACTTTTGTTTTTTTAAATTTTGATGGATTTCATTCAGGTTATTCGAGTCTCCCATGTGTTCTTGTACCCATTGCGCTGAACGCTCATATTCGGCTGATAGAGCAGATATTGCTTCTTTGAACGTCTTATGCTTTGCGGTAGCACTGGTCCAATATTGATGTGATCTTCGTGGATTGTAAAACTGCAAATCAGATACTTTTTTAACGGTCACCGCTTTCTCATCAGGCGGCGTATTTATTCTGCTGGTGGAAAGATTTTGATGAATTTCATCGAGATCATTGGTTTCGCCCATATGCTGCTGAATCCACTGCGGGCTGCGATCATACTGTTTGGCCAAAGCGGCAATCGCCTCATTAAACGTTTGATGTTTGGAAGTTGCACTGGCCCAGTACTTTAGGGGTCTTCTCGGATTATAAAATTCAAGTCCCTTTGCAGGGGGGGCGCCGGTAGGCTTAATTGAGACGGTTTTTAATTCTTCTTTCGCTGACAATTTCGGTTCCGAAGCGGGTGATGAGCCCTCGTGAGGAGGCATTGCTTCCTTGACAGCCGGCTTTGCCGGAGTTTTTTCTTTATCGGAAGGCGGTTCAACTTTTTTTTCGGTTCTTATTTTCTGGATTCGGGCAACATCCTTCCATTGATAATTTATCACTATTCCTTCATACTCACATTTGACTTCCTGGCCTTCTTTCCAGGCTCGCTCCTGGCAGACGGTTTTCATGCCATCTTTAAAAAAGATAATATCAGCATTCCCAAGCAGCGGTAGCAGCATGATGAAGCTGAATATGAAGCTGAGCTTTTTCACGTATATTTTCCTCCAAATCGCAGTATTTGCATCTGTTGAAATCAAATGCCAACGAATTGGTTTAGTATAGTCTGGAAAAGTTGGTAAAGACAATACATTTGTTGCCGGCGGTTAATGGGGTTGGATATGCGTGGGCGAGGCTGCCGGGTGAGAATTCAGCCCCCCATAATACCCGGCAATCATTCCTCAGAATATTTAGGATTTTTTAGCTTCATCAAAATGACAGAAGGTCAGGTTGACGCAATTTATCTTGCCAATTTTCTTAGTCTTAACGCAATGGATTCTGCTTTCAATTCAAAAGGTGTTGCTGATATCAACCTGATGACTCAGCAGAGGTCGTCGTTTCTTTCAAGGTCTCCTTTACAGCGGTAATCATTTCGTCTCGATCGATGGGTTTCGTCAGTGTGCGCGTGGCGCCCAGTTTTTTGGCGCCATCCAGATAGCCTTCAGGACGGTTTACACCGCCTCCCGACATTGCAATTATTTTTATTTCAGGAAACTCTTTTTTGAGTTCGATGATCATACCGATGCCGTCCTTGTTCGGCATAATAAGATCAGTAATAATTACATCAGCAGGATTATCTCTGTATTGCCGGATGCCTTCCATGCCGTCAGCGGCTTCGATAACCTCATATCCAACCCGTTCCAACATCAATCTGAGCATCGATCGGATTTGGGGTTCGTCATCGATAATCAGTATGCGTGCCATTAAAATCGGTTCCTTTCTTGATCAGTTAAGCGGTTGCAAATAAACCTGAATTTGAAACCAACTGCTCATATTAGATCATAACTTTAGCTGTCTTTCAACACCAAAAAAACTGTCATGATCTTAAGTCATTATAATCATTGTGGTTTTTGATGTTGATTCAGTTGGTCGAGAAAAGGTAGAAAAGCGATTTATCTTTGCTTTATGCGTTGCGTATGTTAAAATCTTTAAAAAAATAAGGGACATTTCCTAAAAATCCCTGGAAATTTCACACCTTTTAAATGAGAATGGAGAACCTTTATGCAGATTCCAAAAGAGCAGCAAAATTTACAAGCCGATGGGCTGGTTTCCGTGTGCCCGCGCGGTGAGGTTTTTAAATTACCTCAGGAAAAAGAGTATCAACAGGAATTTACGCGGTTGCAGCGCATCGTCAAAGAGCAGCGCTTGCAGGGCAAAGAAATTGTGGTGGTGATGGGGGTTGGCTTTGTGGGTGCGGTGATGGCCGGTGTGGTGGCTGATTCGGTTGATGCCGACGGCAAGCCCAGCAAATTTGTGATCGGCATGCAACGACCCTCTACCCGATCCTATTGGAAAATCCCGTATCTTAACAGGGGCATCGCACCGGTGGAGGCCGAAGACCCGGAGGTGGCGCCGTTAATCGAGCGCTGTGTCAAAGAGAAAAAAACCTTGATGGCCACCTTTACCTATGATGCGCTGAGCTTAGCTGATGTGGTCATTGTGGATGTGCAGTGCGATTATTTTAAAGAAACCTTTGGCGATGTGCGCCAGGGGCATGCGGATATTGCGGCCCTTGAGACCAGTTTGAAGATTATCGGCGAAAAGATCTCACCGGACTGTCTGGTGTTAATTGAGACCACGGTGCCGCCGGGCACCACCGAATATGTGGCCTATCCGATTATCAAAAAAGCCTTTGGCAAGCGCGGTTTGAGCGACAGCGAGCCGCTGTTGGCGCATTCATTTGAGCGGGTGATGCCGGGTCGCCATTATGTGGCCTCGGTGCGTGATTTTTGGCGGGTGTGCAGCGGTATTAACGCGACGGCCCGTCAGCGGGTGGACAAATTTTTATCTGAAATACTCAATGTAGAGCAATTTCCGCTGACCGTATTGGACCGTCCGATTGAAAGTGAGACCTGCAAAATCATCGAAAATTCATTTCGCGCCACTTTGTTGGCATTTTTAGACGAATGGTCTGTATTTGCCGAAAGAAACGGGGTGGACATGATCAAAGTGATTGAGGCCATCAAGGTGCGGCCCACCCATTCAAATATGATTTTTCCTGGGCCGGGTATTGGCGGGTATTGTCTGCCCAAAGACGGTGGTTTGGGGGTGTGGGCTTATCATACCCTGATGGGTTTTGAAGATGACGTGTTTAAGATCACCCCGGCGGCCATTGACATCAATGACACGCGCTCGTTGCGCGTGCCGCAGCTGGTGCGTGATGCGCTGCGCAACATGGGCAAAATCGTGGCGGCTTCCAAAGTGGTTTTGTTAGGCGCCTCTTATCGTGAGGATGTGGGTGATACGCGCTACAGCGGCTCAGAGATTATTGTGCGCAAATTAGCCGAAATGGGTGCGGAGGTGGCGGTCAGCGATCCGTATGTCAAGCGCTGGTGGGAATTTGAAAAGCAGGATCGCTATCCGGCGCCGGGCCATTCGATGAGTCGGTTTTTCCGCAACCAGGACAAACTGGATGAGCTGCGCATTGAAACGGATGTATCCAAGATTTTGCCGTATGCCGATGCGGTTGTATTTGCCGTGCGGCACCAGGCGTATCTGGCGCTGGAGCCGGATGCGGTGGTGGAGATGATCGGCCGGCCGGCGGCGATCATCGATTGTTTCGGTCTGTTGGATGACGATAAGATCCGCCGCTACTTTGAGCTGGGCTGCGAGGTCAAAGGACTGGGCCGGGGGCATATTCAACGGATAAAGGAGAATGTTAGACAAAAGGACAGGAGCGGACATTAAACCGGTGTTGAGATGCTAGGGTGCCGTCCCAAAAATAATTTACAAATTGATCGCCGGTCATGTCAATTTCTGTAAGGCGCTATGAATTTCAAGGCGCCTGTTTACAAATTATTTATGGGACACGATACTAAGCCCACCAAAGTGTCTGATTCCGAATGAGGTTTGTCCATGACGCATGCCCGAAAATCAAAGGTCAACCGGCTGATCGAAAAGGGGGTTCGAATTGCCTGCCCGGATAGCATTCAGATCGGCGAAGAGGTGGATGTGGACAATATATCCGGCGATGAGGTCGAGCTTTTCGCAGGAGCTAAAATCTACGGCAAAACAACGGTTATTTCCAACGGTGTGAAAATTGGTCATGAGGCACCGGCGACCGTTAAAAATTGCCAGATTGGCCCCGGGGTTGAGCTGAAAGGCGGATATTTTGAAGGGGCCGTATTTCTCGCCAAAGCCAAAGCCGCTTCGGGGGCACATGTGCGGGAGGCCAGCATTTTCGAAGAACATGCCAGCATTGCCCATACGGTCGGTACCAAACACACGATTCTTTTTCCGTTTGTTACCCTGGGGAGTTTAATCAATTTCTGCGATTGCCTGATGGCTGGAGGAACCAGCCGCAAAAATCACAGTGAGGTCGGCAGCGCATACGTCCATTTTAATTTTACCCCCAACCAGGACAAAGCGACCGCCTCTTTGATGGGGGATGTGCCCCATGGGGTTCTGTTGAATCAACCCCCCATCTTCTTAGGCGGGCAGGGTGGAATGGTGGGCCCCTGCCGGCTGGCGTTTGGGACCATTGCCGCTGCCGGTACGATTGTCAGAAAGGACGAACTCAGGCCCGGACACCTTTTGTTCGGCGGTTTGCCGAAAGAAAGCTCTGTACCGTATCAGCCCGGTGGCTTGGGTAGCAGTCGCCGAGCAGTCGTCAACAATATTGTCTACATTGCCAACCTAATGGCCTTACATCAATGGTACTGCCATGTGCGCAGATTATTTGTATCGAAAGATTTTTCGGACTTGGTGCTGACCGGACTCAAAGAAAAGCTAAATTGGGCCATTTCAGAACGCATTGATCGACTTGAGGGATATTGTCACAAAATAATTGAAGACCCGGCAGGGTCAGAGAAAAGCGTGCGTTCTAAAAATAATCCTGCTGCAAAACAACGGCAGGAGCTTGTAGCCAATTGGTCACAGTTAAGGGATTTTTTTGAGCGGTTCAAATCTGAAAACGGCGATGAAGCCTGCCGGGATGCGTTTCTAAGAGCGGTTCAAAAGAATATGCCCCAAAAGGGTTGGGACTATATCTCGGTCATCCAACAGTTAGCACCATCCGAGGGAGAACTTGCGACTGCCTGGCTTCAGGGAATCGTCGACCTTTTTGTCAAGGGAGCTCGGAAGATCATTCCGTCTTTTAAATAAGGCTGGGTTAAATTTGCCTGCAACTAAACTATTTTCCAGCCATTATAACCCTCCGAGCACCTTACAACTATTGAATTGAGGTAGACAATGGGTAGGTTATTCGGCACCGATGGTATCCGCGGTCTTGCCAATGAATATCCGTTAACCGTTGACGGGTCTTTTCGCATCGGTCGGGCGGTAGCGTCTTATTTCAGCACGGGGGACCGGCGGACGGGCATCATCATTGGCAAAGATACGCGCCAGTCAGGCCCTATGATTGAAAAATCACTGGCAGACGGCATTCGTTCTGTTGATGCCGACGCACACCTGGCCGGCATTTTGCCCACTCCGGGGATTGCCTTTTTAGTATCTGCAGGTGAGGCCGCCGCGGGTATCGTGATTTCAGCCTCGCACAATCCGTATACCGACAACGGTATCAAATTATTTGATACGGAGGGATACAAACTTACAGACGACAAAGAAGATGAAATTGAGCGTCTCGTGTCAGCTGAGAGCAAACCAAATGTCAGCCCCAAAAGCCCGAATGTTAGCGGAAGAGTGAAACCCATCCCGGATGCATCTGAACGCTATCTTGGATTTCTGCAACAGACGTTGCCGGATCCAGCGCCTTTCAAGGGGATGAAGATCATATTGGATTGTTCAAACGGGGCGACCTACTCGGTGGCCCCCAGATTATTTCAAGATCTGGGAGCTGCAGTGGAAGCCATCGGCATTGAGCCTGACGGCAAAAACATTAATGCAAATTGCGGTTCCGAACATCCTGAACGGCTGATCGACAAGGTTCTTACCCACAAAGCCGATATCGGCCTGGCGTTTGATGGTGATGGAGACCGTCTGATTGCTGTCGATGAGCAGGGTCAAGTGATCAGCGGCGATCGGACTCTGGCGATTTGTGCCCGTAATTTAAAACGCAGGGGGTTGTTGAAGAATAATCTGGTGGTCAGCACCGTCATGAGCAATCTCGGCCTGCGTTTGGCATTGAATGATATGGACATTAATCATATTATGACCCCGGTGGGTGATCGCTATGTTCTGTCGCAAATGCGGTCCAGCGGTGCCATTATCGGTGGTGAAGATTCCGGTCACATGATATTTCTGGATCAGCATACCACCGGAGATGGCATGCTGAGCGCTCTCCGGCTCATTCAAACCATGCGCCATGAAAACAAGCCGCTATCAGAATTAAGCCGGATTATGGTTGTATTGCCGCAGGTGTTGCTGAACATCGAGGTCCAACAGAAACCGGAGATTGAAAGCGTACCGCAGATCATGGAAGCGATACGCTCGGTGGAAGCGCAACTTGGAGAAAAGGGCAGGGTGCTGGTGCGCTATTCCGGCACGCAACCGCTCTGCCGAGTGATGGTTGAGGGCCCGCGTCAAGCGGAAACCCGTCTTTACTGCCAGCAAATCGCCGATGTTGTCAAAGCCACCCTGGGTTAGAATGGGCAGATATGGATGAATTGTTAAAAAAAATTATCCATTGAGAAAAAGCACCGTTTTTAGACGGAAATCATTCGCGGTTTCCGAGAATTCGCAACAACATCAAAAACAGGTTGATAAAATCCAGATACAATTTCAAGGCGCCCAGTATAGCGCCCTTGCGTATGGCGCTGGCTCCGACATCCGCCGGTTGAGAGACAGCCATGGCCTTGAGGTTTTGGGTGTCATAGGCTGTCAGACCAACAAAAACCAAGACGCCGATATAGCTGATAATCATGTGCATGGCGGAGCTGCGAATGAAAATATTGACAACCGATGCGATAATAATACCGACTAAACCCATCATCAAAAAACCGCCCAGCGAGGTCAAATCGCGCTTGGTGGTCCAGCCATAAATACTGCAGGCAATAAATGTGGCCGCACAAACAAAAAAGGTTGAAGCAATCGATGCGCGCGTGTAAAGCACAAATATAAATGAGAGGGTTGCGCCGTTTAATACGGAATACAGGACGAACAGGCCCGTGGCAGTTGACGCTCGCAACCGTTGGATGCGGGCGCTAATGATGAACACCAGAGCCAACTCGGCAATAATCAGTCCGAAGAAAAGGATTTGATTGCGAAATATAAGCTCCAGCAGGGCCGGCGTATTAGCGATGTAAAACGCCACCAAACCGGTCAATGCCAGGCCAATTCCCATCCAATTGTAGACACTGCGAATAAAATCGTTTACACGAACCTGGACTTGGGTCTGATTTACTGATATGTCTTGCATTTATTGCCTCCTGTGTATTTTGTTTGCTCGATGTTAATAATAACACATTGTTTGTTATTTTCAAGGCTGGCAACACTCAAAAAAATGAAGCCCGATCAACTGTACCAAGAACTGCTAAGTCTGGCCGAGCGACTGCAAGTGACGGTTTTGGAGCAGAATCTGAAAACGTCAGGTGTTAAGGTAAAAAGTGGTTTCTGTAAGGTTAGAGGCCAGAAAATGTACGTAATGGACAAACATAAGTCTGTTCATGATAAAATCCGATTGCTGGCCACACAGCTCGCTGCTATTCCGCATGATGATCTTTATATTAAGCCGGCGGTGCGTGAATTGCTGGAAAAATACAGCCAATCATAAAATGCTGCGGAAGGGCATAACACGGGTTTTTAGACTGTACAAAGGCAGATATAGCGGTCGTTTGGATAAAAGTTAACATAATATATCTTATCAGACGTTCAATAAGCGCTTAAATAGATAATTCTAAACCCCAGCAAGATAATTTGGACATGGCCCCCCATAACAACAACTCAGCCAGCGAACCGTTTGACGATTTTATTGACCAGGATTTGATTCGTAAAATATATACGGTTTCAGAACTCACCGAAAAAATTAAAGCACTGCTGGAAGAATCCTTTCCTTTTATCTGGATTGTTGGTGAAATTTCAAATTTCAGAACCCCATTGTCAGGCCACTTTTACTTTACGCTCAAGGATGCAAATGCGCAGATAAATGCGGTGATGTTTCGCGGCCAGCAACGACAACTCAAATTTGAGCCCGAAGATGGTATGCGTGTTACCGGCATGGGACGTCTGGGTTTATATGAACCCCGGGGAACTTACCAGATCATTCTGGAATATATGGAGCCGTCGGGTATCGGCGCTCTGCAAATTGCCTATGAAAAACTAAAGGCCCGGCTGGCTGATGAAGGCTTATTTGATGAACAGCAAAAGCAGCTGTTACCGTTTTTACCGCAAAAAATTGTATTGATCACCTCGCCAACCGGTGCGGTGGTTCACGATATGCTCAACATTATCGACCGACGCTTTCCGAATGTGACTATTCAGATATGGCCTGTAAAAGTTCAAGGTGACGGTGCTGAAGATGAGATCGTCGCAGCCCTGGACCTATTGAGGCAACATCCGAACGTTGATGCCGCTATATTAGCGCGCGGGGGCGGATCTTTAGAAGACTTACAGGCATTTAACAGCGAGTCTGTTGCCAGAGCAATTTTTGCGTGCGATGTGCCCATTATTGCGGCAATCGGTCATGAAACCGATTATACCATTGCCGATTTTGTGGCGGATTTGAGAGCGCCCACGCCTTCAGCAGCGGCCGAATTGGTTTTTCCAATAAAAAGTGAATTATTACAAATGGTTAATGATTTTTCGCTTGATCTTCAGTATCGCATGGACACCATCATCCAACGTTTGCGACACGCAGTGGTTGAGATGTCTAAACGCTTGACGGACCCGCGCAAAAAGACACAGGATTGGCGCTTGCGATTGGATGATTTCGCAGCACGACTGAACCGATGCACTCGATTACAACTGGACCGCAGTGCTGAACGGCTTGAATGGTGGCATGACAGGCTGTTGAAAAACAGTCCTGCCAACCAGGTTCAAAATGCTAAAGCAATCATTCATCAAAATATAGATAAGTTAATAGAATTATATAAAAAAAATATACAATTAAAGTCTGCCCGACTAGGGGAATTAAGTGCCCGACTGGAAGCATTGAGTCCCATTGCCATTTTAGAGCGCGGGTACAGTATTACCCGGACCCTTCCAGACGCAAAGATCGTATTGGATCCGGAAACCGTTGCGCTCAATCAGGATCTAGAGGTCATCGTGTCAAAAGGGGCACTCATTTGTCAGGTAAAGGAAAAATTGAAAAATGGCCCAAAAAACATTTGAGCAATCCATGAAACAGCTTGAAAAAATCGTCCAGGAACTTGAGGACGGCGATCTGCCTCTGGAAAAGGCGATAAAGAAATTTGAAGAAGGTATAAAGCTGACCCGGTTTTGCTCCGCCAAACTGGATGAGACCGAAAAGAAAGTGTCTATTTTGCTGAAAAACGCCGACGGTCAAATGGTTGACGAACCTTTTCGACCTGAGAGCGAATCAATTGATGAATAACGATTATTGAAGATGTTTGATCTTAAGGCATTTTTAGCGCAAAAGACCCAACTGATTAATCAGGCGCTGGCAGCCATCTTAAAGACGGCTGACAAGCCGGATCGCCTTTTGGAGGCCATGTCGTATGCACTGATGGCCGGCGGTAAGCGTATTCGCCCCATTTTATGCCTGGCCGCAGCTGAAACCGTTGACGGTGACCCCCGAAACGTCATGCCGGCAGCCTGCGCACTTGAAATGATCCACACCTACTCGCTGATTCACGATGACCTTCCGGCAATGGATGATGATGACATGCGTAGAGGACAACTCACCTGTCATAAGGCTTTTGATGAAGCCACTGCCATCCTGGCAGGAGACGCTCTGCTGACTCTAGCTTTTCAAATACTTTCATCGATTCCCATCAACAACCAGCGGCAGGCCACCCAGTGGCTGCGCGTCATTCATCTCGTTTCGCAAGCTGCCGGCTATTGCGGTATGATTCAGGGACAGATGCTGGATATGGCATCGGAGAAAAGACGCTTTACGCTGGACGAACTCAAATCGATGCACCGTTTGAAAACCGGTGCGCTGATTGAAGCTTCGGTCTGTTGCGGAGCAGAGTTGGCTGGCGCCAAAGCCGACCAGGTTCAAATGCTTGAAAAATATGCGCAACATATTGGCCTTGCCTTTCAGGTCACTGATGATATTTTAAATGTCGAGGGTGATCCTGATATTATGGGCAAGGCGGTTGGAACCGATGCGCGTCGCTGCAAAACGACCTACCCTGCCCTCTTGGGTCTTGCAGAATCAAAAGAATTTGCCGCACAGCTGGTCCAAAGTGCTCTGGAGACGCTTGACGCCTTTGACCAAAAGGCGGATCCATTGCGTGCCATTGCGCGTTATATTGGCGAAAGAAATCGTTAACCGCAAAAAAAACTGGAGATATATTCATTGAGCCTTTTAGAACACATCAATTCACCAACGGATTTAAAAAAACTATCCCGCGAGGAGCTGCCGATGCTGGCAGAAGAGATTCGCCAGGTCATTGTGGAAGTCGTGTCGCAAACCGGTGGTCACCTGGCCCCTAGTCTAGGGGCCGTCGAATTGGCCATTGCGATTCACTATGTTTTTGACACTCCCCGCGAAAAAGTTATTTGGGATGTCGGCCATCAGGCTTATGCCCACAAACTACTCACTGGTCGACGGGATCAATTTAACACCCTGCGACAGTTTAATGGTCTCTCCGGTTTCACCCGCCGCAGCGAAAGTCCTTACGATGCTTTTAGCACCGGTCACAGCAGCACTTCGATATCCGCCAGTCTTGGCATCGCCTGTGCCAAAGATTTAAAGGATGAAGATGCCAAGGTCATAGCGGTTATCGGTGACGGCTCGATGACCGCCGGTATCGCTTATGAAGGCCTCAATCAGGCTGGCGATACGCTCAAGGACAAAAATCTGCTGGTGATTCTTAATGACAATGAAATGTCAATATCACCCAATGTCGGCGCCCTATCCTCCTTTCTGAGTCGTAAGTTTTCCGGTAAAAAAGTGCGCGAGCTGCGCAAAGAATTGGGGGAATTTCTAAAATCCTTGCCTAAGTTCGGTGATGACATTTACAAGGTCGCCAAAAAAACAGAAGACAGCCTGAAAGCATTCGTTACGCCGGGGATGTTGTTTGAAGCATTTAATTTTGAATATTTCGGTCCGATTAACGGGCACAAGCTAAATCATTTAATCGATATCTTAGACAATATTAAGGTCCTCAAGGAACCGGTGCTGTTGCATGTTTCCACCCAAAAGGGCAAGGGCTACCCGCCTGCTGAAGAAAATCCGGTTTACTTTCACGGCTGCACGCGCTTTGAGGTTGAAACCGGTAACTGCCTGGATGCGGCCAGCCCGCACCCGTCCTATACCCAGGTATTTGGTGACACCATGGTTCAATTGGCCAAAACGGACAAAAGAATCAACGCCGTTACGGCGGCAATGCCTGAGGGCACCGGACTGGCCGAATTTTCAAAATTATATCCGGAACGATTTTTTGATGTCGGAATTGCCGAGCAACACGGCGTTACCTTTGCTGCCGGCTTAGCCACAGAGGGACTGAAACCGGTGGTTGCCATCTACTCAACATTTATGCAGCGCGCTTACGATCAAATTTTGCACGATGTGTGTCTTGAATCACTCAACGTTGTTTTTGCTCTTGATCGCGGTGGCATCGTGGGTGAAGATGGCCCCACTCATCATGGTCTATTTGATTTATGCTATCTACGCAGTTTACCCAACATGGTGGTTATGGCCCCTAAAGATGAAAATGAACTGCGTCGGATGCTGCTGACCGCCCTCGAACACAATGGTCCGGCTGCCCTGCGATATCCAAGGGGAAGCGGCACCGGCGCAATTCTTGAGAACCCCATTCAGCCCCTGCCCATCGGCAAAGGTGAAATCCTTAAAGAAGGTCAAGATGTTCTGATCCTGGCGATCGGTCGATCTGTTTGCGAGGCTTTGGAAGCGCATTCTGAATTGATGCAACAAGGCATATCCGCAACGGTTATCAACTGCCGCTTTGTAAAGCCTCTGGACCTCGATCTTCTGTGCACCTGGGCGCAAAAGATACCGCGAATCATCACTGTCGAGGAAAATATCCGCCAAGGCGGATTCGGTAGTGCTGTTTTGGAGGTACTTAATGATGCCGGGATCACTGGTTTTCAGTTCGAGCGGATCGGAATTGCGGATAAATTCGTCGAACACGGTCCGCAGCCGATTTTGCGGGCAAAATACGGCGTCGATGCTGCCGCCATCGTTCAGAGCGCCAAACGATTGATGGAGGCTGCTGCCGGTCAAACGACCAACTGGTCGAGTCGCCAGGCGGTTTGATCCCGTGGCGGAAATGA
>Ga0209536_100002416_pt1 | contig 30437 bp, 20 predicted proteins | sample DeeMarSeWOR28_12_FD_187461 | JGI IMG/M metagenome (GOLD analysis project Ga0209536, IMG submission 187461) | Marine sediment microbial communities from White Oak River estuary, North Carolina - WOR-2-8_12 (SPAdes) (version 2) | ecosystem: Environmental > Aquatic > Marine > Intertidal zone >...
TCTCCTTTGTTTTAAAAAAAACAGGGTAAATGTAAGGGTCACTATTTTAATAGTTTTCTTGTAAAATAGTGTACAAATTGTTTATGACCTATTGACAATTACCTGACAAATTGTTATGATTTCATGAGATATAGATGAAGAGCTTTTACATTGGAAGATCTTGATATTAATCCTCAAATGAGAATTCTTCAATTCCTCTATTTTGGAGGAATGATCCTCTAGAAATTGATGAAATATCTTCAATTATTTTCCCATCCTCCAATAAAAGGCACTCAACTGCCAGAAAGCCCAAGTCTACCTAAAGGATGGAGGAACCCAAAATGTCTGACCAAACCAGTTTTATCCTGAACGAATCTGATATACCGCGAACCTGGTACAACATGAATGCTGACCACCCAGTCGCGCCTGCTCCGGTGCTGCATCCCCAGACCATGGAACCCGTGACCCCGGAATTCCTCAGCGTGTTGTTTCCCATGGAACTCATCATGCAGGAGGTTAGCGGTGACCGCTATATCGATATCCCAGAAGATGTACGCGATATTTACAAACTGTACAGGCCAACTCCCTTGCTAAGGGCAAGAAAGTTGGAGAAGATTTTGGGGACCCCGGCGCATATTTATTACAAATATGAAGGCGTCTCTCCTGCTGGGAGCCATAAACCTAATACTGCTATCCCCCAAGCATACTACAACAAGGCTGCGGGGACGAAGGCGATGACTACCGAGACAGGTGCCGGTCAGTGGGGATCAGCTTTGTCCCTTGCCTGCCAGTTATTTGACCTCGACCTGGAAGTTTATATGGTCAAAGTCTCCTACGAACAAAAACCTTATCGCCGGATATTAATGGAAACCTATGGAGCAAAGGTTTTTGCCAGTCCAACAGATTTGACTCAATTTGGCCAATCCGTACTGGCTCAAGACTCCACGAGTCCCGGCTCTCTGGGCATTGCCATTGCAGAGGCAGTCGAAGCTGCGGTCACTTCAGGTGGAACAAAGAAATACGGCATTGGGTCCGTGCTCAACCACGTTCTTCTACACCAAACAGTTGTTGGCGAAGAAAGCTTGAAACAAATGGATCTAGCTGGAGAGTATCCTGATGTCGTCGTGGGTTGCGTTGGTGGCGGATCGAATTTTGCTGGCATCGCTTTCCCCTTCATCCGGCAGAACCTCTTGGATGGGCAGCGCACCCGGCTTGTAGCCATTGAACCTACAGCTTCCCCAAGTTTAACTCGCGGAATCTATGCATTCGATTACGGTGACTCAGCCAAGATGGCACCTGTGGTTAAAATGCACACCCTGGGCCACGATTTTGTACCTCCACCGATCCACGCAGGTGGCTTACGCTACCATGGTATGGCTCCCAGCCTGTGCTCACTTTTTGATGCAGGCTACATCGAAGCCCGGGCAGTGCCCCAATTGGCAACCTTTGAGGCTGCCGTAATGTTTTCCAGGAGCGAAGGGATCCTGCCCGCACCTGAATCCGCACATGCAATACGGGGAGCAATTGACGAAGCATTGGATGCAAAGGAAAAAGGAGAAGAAAGGGTGATCTTATTCAACCTTTCCGGACATGGGCACTTCGATCTGGCAGCTTACGAGGCGTATCTGGGTGACCAGCTGCAAGATTATGATTATCCGGAAGAAGATATCAAGGAAGCCATGCGGCATCTACCCGATGTGAATTTACCCTAGGGTATAAAAATATTTTCACTATCAAGACCAGCCCTGGAGAGCGCCAAGGGCTGGTCATATTGTTAACCTGGAATTTTTTCTGAGAATCTTAAAAAAGATTCCCCGGTATCCATCGTGGTGACTTCTTCGGATTAACCGGCAGGGTTGTTATCCAATCAGGTGAAAAATATTCACATTCCACGAAAATCAAGCCCAGCCAGCACACTTGCATTCCTATTCAATTGTTATCACCTGGGAATTTATGAGAGATAAGATAAAATAAATGCTAGAAAATCAAGTGAATGTTCCCGGAGTCATCAACTGACTTGAAATCATAGAACTTTTACGTTTATTTAGCTGGTAATTGGATATCACCGGGATCTTATCAACGTTGTGATCAAGTAATCAATCCAACCGGAATGCAGATATTCATTATTCCCCAAGGAACGCAGACATGAGGCTCAATTTCGATCCCGTTCGTGAAGAACGTAGCACACTCAGTGAACTTGCAGCAAATCTATCGTGGCAGGATTTGAAGGATCTGACCATCGAAATGGTTGAACTGCAAAAGGATTTAATCAGCAGTTGCAGTGACGCAGATGTCGTATTTGTCCCGAATGATCCATTGGCAGATGACCCATTTGCAGAACGCGTCGAGGATGTTAACTTACCCTGGACACTTGGGCACGTGATTGTGCATGTGACCGCATCTTCTGAGGAAGCTGCAGCTATCTCTTCTGAGCTGGCACGCGGTGTTTCCTATCATGGACGTTCAAGGTATGAAACTCCGTGGCAATCAATTACGACTATCAAGCAATGTAATCACCGATTAAATGAAAGCCTGAAAATGCGTCTCGCCAGCCTTGAAATGTGGCCTGAAGAACCCCACCTGGAGAACGCGTACAAATCCAGACCAGGCGCGCCTGCGATGAATGCTACTACACGTTTCATTTATGGCTTGATGCATGATGATGATCACCTCGGCCAAATTTCACAAATCATTCAACAGGCTCAACAGGCATCAAGATAAAAATTGCATCCTGATATAAAAACAAAACTTGTACCGCAACCTTGGGAAAATCGATTGATGTGTTTTTCCCTTTTCAATTATCTTTGTTTGAATAATTAATCCGGGTAAAATACGTTCAATAACGAATTCCTAAATGAATACGTATTCAGACGAGGTGGCGATGGTATACCTTGATAAAGAAGCAATTAAACAGCTTGTGGAAGCAATAAACCAACGAAATTTGGATCCAGGGTCGAAACTTTTCTCAGATGATGTCGTCCTGCATTTCCCAGGGAAAAACCAGGTATCAGGGGATTACCATGGGAAATCAGGCGTTGTAGACATATGGCAGAAACAAATCAAGTTGACGAAAAACACGCTGAAAGTAGAAATCATCGATACGAGCCAGGGGGAGGGTAACTTGATCTTGATAATGCAGATTTCTGCTCAATCCAATGAACAGAGTTACTCATGGAGGAGGGCAAATCATTACAAAATCGTCAAAGGTCGTGTTGTTGAAGGCTGGATTTATGAAGGTGACCAGTATATCGCAGATAAAGTATTTGCCTGATATCTTTCGGTTTACTATGTAACCCCGCCTTTGTTTTGCCGCTCCAACTGCTTCAGATACCCGCTGGTATATGCATCAATAATTCTTGCGAGAATCTCATCACGGAGAGTATATCGATCGTCAATGGCACCCTGTGGAAATCAAAATTCATATCGTCCAAAATCCTTGATCACGAAAAATACTACCATTCCTGCATCCCGGAGACTTGTGGATGAATTGTCTTAATTGTGGTGCCCCAATGCAGCTGCGCCTCAACCAGCAACATTTTTATTGCGAATATTGTGAATCCAGATATTTTCCTGAACAGAATGAAGAAGGGTTACGCATTCTTGACGAATCAAGTGAAATCCCATGTCCTGTATGCAAAATTGACTTGGTCTATGGATATATTGGTGAGACGCAGCTCAATTACTGCAACAATTGTCGGGGGATGCTTTTTGACCAGGATTCATTCTTTGATCTGATCGGATTTCTACGTAAGGTAGCCCCCCACCCTCCAGTTGAGCCGCCCCCTGTTGATCTCTCAGAATTAAAACGCCGGCTCAGATGTCCCACATGCAATAAAACCATGTCTACCCACCTCTACGGCGGACCAGGAAATTTAGTTGTCGATAACTGCAGTAGCTGTCTCCACCTGTGGTTGGATCATAAGGAGTTCACCAGGATTATCCAGGCTCCCGGACGTGATAAAGTGGATCGAGAATCCGATCAGGATCAAAAACGCGATTAAGAAGTGGGGCAATATTGTTTTCGGCTCGTTTTGAATTAGCAGTTAATTTCCAGTATTGATCGCCGTGGGTACTGTAAAGTAGAAACTTGTCCCTTTTCCAAGCTCGCTCTCGAACCAGATCTCACCCCCCTGCATCTCCACTAACTTCTTCGTAATGCTCAAGCCAAGACCGGTGCCAGTCGACTCTCTTACATGACTGTCTTCTGAACGGAAAAACTGCTCAAAAATCAACTTCTGGTCATCTTCGCCAATCCCAAAACCATTGTCAATAACGGAGATTTTCATCATTTTTTGATCATGATCAGAATCTTCTGAAACGATCATCGGATCTACCCGGATCTCAATCTTCCTTCCTTCTGGAGAATATTTATTCGCATTGCTTACCAAGTTGGTGAGAATTTGAATCATGCGAGTATTATCACACCTGACCAGGATTGGATTTTCTGGAACAACAACCAAGACCTGCTGGTGTTTCTCTGCAATCTGGGTTTCTATTGAGGCAACCACTTCTTGGATCAAATTCGGTAGGGGTTGCTCCTCAATTTGAAGCTGAAGCTGATCAGCTTCAATTCGGGAGATATCCTGCAAATCAGATACCAGCGTGCGCATCCTTTCTGCATTCGCTCGAATTGTGGATAAGAACTCGGCCTGCCTCTCGCTGACAGGACCAACAGATCCAGCTACCAATAAATCACTATAACCTTTGATGGAGGTCAATGGATTTTTCAGCTCGTGTGCCGCTGCTGATACGAATTCACTTTTTGCCTCATTTGCAGCCCGGACTCGTGCATATAGCTGTGCGTTAGAAACCGCAATGGCAGAATGATCACTCAAGCGGTTTAAGAAATCTAGATTATCTGCTGTAAAACCAGATGGCTTTGTGCTTACCAAAAAGATGATGCCTTTAATATCCTGATCGATTTTTATCGGTACCAGGATTTGGTCCGTCTGGTTCGGTATTGTTGATAACGGCTTAGATTTGTCCTTGAGATCTTTCTCATCCTGCACATAAACGATACTATCTCCATATTGGTTATGTGATCGATTCGCTGATCCTGTGCTCCTATCCCTTATCACTTGATCGATACAGGGTATCTCGGAAACGTTAACTATCTCATCCATACCCAGATGATCTTTAGGAAACCCATCTTTAGCAATGATTTTCAGTCCTTCAGATTCTACCGTTCCAATCAATCCTGCTGAAGATTCGGAATACCTCATAGCTGCCATCAAGGTGATCGACATCACTTGATGAATATCCAGGGTGGCATTCAATTCCTTGTCGATTTGTTGCATGATCGATAATTCGTTCAAACGAAAAGCCAATGCCTGATCGGTCTGTGTATAAAGACGGGCGTTCTCGATCGCCACAGCCATTTGACCTGCAAATGCAGATAATAATTCCAAATCTCTCTGGTTGAATGGGGATCCATCTACTTTATTTAATACTTCCAATACCCCGATAACACGCTCTTGAATGATGAGTGGAACAACGAGCATATCTTTGCTGGAAAAACCTGTAATTTTATCTGCATTAAACCAATCGTCGCTGCTGCGAACGTCATTTCTTATCAAGCCGCGCTTGTTCTCAATTGCTTTCCCGACAAGCCCGACCCCTGTAGGTAATCGGGTTCCAATTAAATCCGATGCAACAGGTCCAATGACAACTTCGAAGACCGGTTCACTGGTGCCCTCATCAATTAGCAACAAGCTGCCAGCCTCGCAATCCAGGATTTCGACAGCACCGTGAGTGATACGGTTTAATAACGGGTTTAGCTCAAGTGTGGAAGTCAGGCTCCGGGTAAGATCATTCAGTGCTGCCATTTGGCGAGCCTGTTTCTGAGATTCATCCAGCAATCGAGTTTTAACAATCGCCCCAGCAACCTGGTCCGCTACCGCCTGGAGTAAATCGACATCTTCAGGTGAATAAATAATCGCTGGATCACGGCTACCAATACATACTGCACCAATCGTGCCTTCTCCAGCATTGAGAGGGACACTCATCCAGGCATTAATAGCTTTCGATTCTACCGTGATCCCTCGACGCCGGCACTCGCTTGAATAATCAACAGTGACGATTGGATACTGTTTCTCTATAACGACTGTTTCAAGACTTTGCTGGGCATGGAAAGGTTGGTTCTCAAGGCGGGTTATGCGTTTATTCTCTGACACATAGAATACATGGTAATAATCATCTCCTGAACCAGACTTTAATGTGATTCGAAAATCAACAGTCGGAACAAGATTGCGTGTCTCTTGATAGAACATATCCAGCAAATCATCTAGGACAAGCTTCTGATTGATCTGCTCTGCTACTTTGGTGATTGTATCCATCTCGTGGACACGTTTTTCGAGGGCAGAGATTACCTGGCTTCTCTCAAGAGCTAGGGATGTTTGATCACACAAAGTTTCCAGGTAATTAATATCCTGCAAGGAATACGGCTCACCGGAGCGCTTTTGCCCTAATGCCAGCCAACCGATCATTCCTGACTGTCCCGATATGGGTACAAATAACTCTGCCTGAAGAACAGCTATTCGCGCCTGATCTACCAATAATTCTTCTGGGAGCTTGCTGCTGTCACCTAGGTGGATTGCATTGCCTTGTTTGCTGAGTAAGCTAACCAGCGAACCACTACGCGCAAAATGAATATCGCTATCCGGGGAACCATCTGCATCTTGGGTTGAGATATAGTAGGTATTGGTCTCATCAATCCTGAATATTTGGTTTTTAGACGGTGATAGAGATTCGTCAACATAATTTCTCAACAAATTAAAGATGCTTTGCACATCAGTTAGCCGGGTTAATTCATGCCCAAATTTTTGTAAATTGGTTTGGTTGATATTTCCAGCTTTGAAAAATGCAATATCCAATTTTGATTGGAGATTCTTTCTGAGGGGATATACAAACAAAGCGATAACAAAAACAACCAATCCAACAAGAATTGGATGGCTCTTATTCAATTGCATACCAGCAAGCACACTTAATCCACCAACTAGGAGAGCATAACTTCCGCTTATTAATACGAGTAAGCTGCCATAGATGATGCTCTGCTTAAGCAACACATTAGGTTTGCGAGTCCGGTATCTTAGGAGGGTATATGTCAGAGAAATTGGGAAGGCACTTATCGTTAGCAACAGTACAGGTGGCATTTCGTTGTCCGCAAATCGCCAACTCCAGACAAACAAGGCAATCAAAGGACCAAGCGCGATCACATAACCCCACATAATATAGCGCGCTTGATCACGAACCATAGGCGAAGATGATCCAAAACGACGGATTACTGTAGAAACGAGGAAAAAAGATAATGCAAGCGCGATGAAGATCAGACATAAAACCAATATGGTGGGGGAATAATTCCTATTCCCTGATAAAAATTGTACAAGGAGAGATAACAGAAATAAGACGGCTGAGGGCAAATAACCTAAATAACGTGAAGATGGGTGATTAATTTTTATACTAGCTTGCTCTGGGAAATTCAAGGCAAGATTTATCAATGATCCACCAGATATGGCAATGGTTACGACCCAGATTGAGAACAAACTCTGGCCTGCGAAAATATCAAACAAGCAAAATAGGTTGATTGCTGTAGAAGTCGCAAAAATCGAATACGTTTGGCCAACGATATCGTTCCGCCGCTGGCTAAACACCCAGAAACTACTTGCTAAAAAGATGATCCCAAGTGAGTAAGGTATATAGAATTCATACCAGCGACCTGTCAGTAAGTTCAGGTCTTTCGCACGCTCCCAATCTGTCATAAAGAGTGGTCCACTGATCAACACAATAACTGCCAACACCTGGAAAACGAATAAGATGACCAGGCTGATCTTGTTCCCCCAAAGCACGCGTGGACGCGTGATCAGGACATTCTCCATGCTTGGCATATTGTGATTGTATTTTACGGAAATTGGGTGCGCAAGAGAATCTAACTATAGTGCAAGGAATTTTAGGTGGATTTAAGCTGAATTGAATTTCTGCAGGAAATCTTCAACCGCAGCATGATGGCCCACATCATGCTGAGCCGATTCTGAAAGATACCACTTGTGTTCTAACACCTGGCAATAAAGCTCCGTTGGGTCACCGGATTGATCGATTAGGGGTTTCAACATCTCCAGCATCGGTTGATAATAATCCTCCATCCAGCTGAATGCTGCCAGGCTGATAGGTGTACTACGGTCTAAGTTATGAGACATTCTGCCTTTAAGTTCCAGAATCTCATTCATCATTGTTCTTGCTTGCATTTCCTCTGCTTCTACCCCGGTCAAACCTAGCAGTTGATCCCTGTGAAAATTACGATCTGTCACGACCACCTGGAAGCTAATCATGTCACCATTTTCTACTGGTTCGACGATTACTTCCCCAACCGAAAAACCAATAGAATTCAAGGCCTGGATTCGTTCGTGTATGCGATATCTCTCATTCGGAGCAATAATGATTTGTCTGTTAATTTGTTCCCAAAGATTCTGATAGCGTAATCGAATTGAACTGCTGGTGTCATCCAGGGGTAATCCATTCATTAACAAATTCTGGGAAGATAGGTCCGCAAGATCGCCAGCAATATTCTCTTCCATGATTTGCAGGTCATGCAGGCGCATTGTCGGAAGTAGTGATCCCAAGGAAAGCTCGACTGTTTCCGCATCTACCAGGTACGCCTGCAACGTACCCACGTCTCTCCTGAAGAGTGTATTCGATAATGAACAATCTCCCCAAAAAACGCCCTTGTAATGAAGTTGGACTAATAATCCTGCCATGGCGTCCAGCAAATGATCCCGGTAACCTGATAAACTACTGCTCATGAAAAGTGAACGGTAAGGGAGTGATTTATCCAGGAATTTGGTGATCAAGTAACTCCTTGCATGCGCCGATCCCCCTGTATTAACCTTCCCTACCGGGTTGACTGCGGGTAAACGCAGTTCATCCAGAGCCACTAAATGTATGTATTCCTCTTCAACCAGCTCGGTCGACATCTCTTTGATCGCGTAAAGTGCTCCATCAAGATTTACAAATTCAACAGGATGGCGTGATATTCCCCGCGGAACTTCCACCAGGTACTTACATTGTCCGGGCCATTCAACCAGAGGAATCTCCCATGGTAGCTGGTTGAAAACAGGCTGTAGTTCATCAGGTAGGATAAGTCTTGCTGGAAATTTAGTCATTTGAACTTATTGATAGGCAAACTTCCGTGATTGTTCAACATATTCGAGGCTTTGGTGGCGGAAATAAGTGTTATAGAGAGAGGCATAATGGCCTTCCCTGTCAATCAGATTCTGATGATTGCCTTCCTCGATAATCTTTCCTTCCTCCAGGACGATAATCCTGTCAGCAGCTTTTACGGTTGAGAGGCGGTGAGCGATTAATATGCTGGTCGTATCCGATAGAATCAAGTTCAGTGCTTGCTGAATCTGCCATTCAGTAAATGGATCGATGCTAGCAGTAGCTTCATCCAAAATAAAAATTGCCGGTTGCTGAGCCAAAACCCGCAAAAGAGAGACTATCTGGCGCTGTCCCATGGACAATCGTGCTCCCCGTTCACCTACTTGTGTATCCAATCCCAGGGGAAGACTCTCCAGCCATTCCCCCTCCCCAATACGGTAAGCCATTTCCTCGATAATTGGAAGATCCAATTTACCGCAGGCATAGCAGATGTTCTCTGCAATTGTACCGGAGAACAGGAATGGAGACTGGGAAACTATACCCAGTTGGCTGCGATAATTCCCTAAATCTAATTCCCGGATATCAATACCATCAATGGTCAGCAATCCCTGCTGGAATTCATAGAAGCGAGCAATTAATTTGGCAATCGAAGATTTTCCTGCGCCTGTATGTCCAACCAGTGCGATATTTTCACCTGGTTTTATATTCAGATTGAAATCTCGAAGCACAGGTTCTTTCCCTTCCTCATACTGGAAGGTTAGATTTTCGAAGCGAATATTCCCTCGCAATTGAGGAGCTGGTTGAGAACCCGTTTGAATTACTTTAGATTCAGCATCAATCAAACCAAAGGTACGTTCAGCTGCTGATAATCCTGCCTGCACCTGCGCCCAAAAAGCGGATAAATTCAAAACTGGAAAGAAAAAATAATCCAGGCTCTGTAAGAAGAGATACCAAACCCCTATTGTGATTAATCCCTGGAAGACACTCATCCCACCAACGAAAACCAGGATAGCGGTACCAATTCCACCCAGGGCATTTAATACTGGAAATACCATCGACAGGACCAAACCGCGCTGGACATTAACTTTATAAGATTGCCTGTTTGCCTGGTCAAATTCCAAGAAAATGCTGGCTTCCTGGCGAAAGTTTTTTGCCACTGCGATGCCACTTATCGTCTCTTTAATTGCCGCGTTGACATTTGCCATGGCTCTCATTCCACGCCGGGTGACTATCCTCGCAACCCGGCGAAAAACGAGTACAACGATAAAAATAACCGGCAAGAAGCTGAACAGGACCAGCGAGAGTCGTAGGTCGATGCTGATCAAAACAATACCCAGGAAGATAACTTCAATAATTTGGGAAATTAAGTCAGTAACCAGCGTAACCGTTTGACCAAATTCCTGTGTGTCCGAGGTAATTCTGGAAACAACCTTACCCGATGAAAATTGGTCGTAAAAGGAGAGATCGTGATCCATGGCAGCTTGAAAACCATCCGCGCGAATCGCCAGGATGATATCCCCTATCATGCGAACCGTTAATCGCCTCCGACCCCAATTTGCTCCCCAGCTGATCACGCCAGCCAGCAAGATCGCTGCACAAAGAAGAGTGATACTCTGCCAGGAAAAATCACTTCCCAACAAGTCAACACCACGTGAAACAATGATCGGACTAACCGCACCGGAGATCGCAATTAGCAGGAGCAATAATACAACCACGAAAATGGAGCGTATATGCGGTCTGAAATACTCTGCCATACGCCTCACTAATTGGCGGTCCGTATAAATGCGATCGTATGGTTCAGTATCCAGCCCAGCAAAAAAGCTCAATTAATCACCTCTTTCTGAAAAAATACGCTTGTAAGCTTCTGATGTGTTCATTAACTCATCATGGCTACCAGCTGCAACCAGTCGTCCCTGGCGTAAAACCAGGATTAAATCAGCCCAACGGATCTGGGATAAACGATGGGTGATAATCAGCGTGGTTCTACCCCGTGCGGCAGAATAAATGGCTTTCTGTATTTGATCCTCGGTTTCACTATCAATAGCACTGGTTGAATCATCAAGGATCAGAATTCTTGGATCAGTCAGGAATGCTCTAGCTAAAGCTAATCTCTGCCTCTGGCCTCCAGACAGGGTCACCCCTCGCTCACCAATCACCGTTCCGTATCCTTCGGGTAAATTCGTGATGAACTCATCTGCCTGGGCTGCCCGAGCGGATTCCACAACCATCTCCTTGGAGGCATCCTGGTTCCCAAAATTCACATTCTCTGATATCGCCTTTGAAAAGAGAAAAACATCCTGCTCAATAATTGATATACTCCTTCTCAATGCCTCCAGGTTCCAATCCCGCACATCAACTCCATCAACCAATACCTGACCATCAGTTGCATCATAAGTCCGGTTTACCAACTTCACCAGCGAGGTTTTGCCGGTCCCTGTTTGCCCGACAATGGCAACGGTTTGACCCGGTTTTACTGTAAACGAGATTTCCTGGAGTGCTGGTTCGCCTTTCTCATATACAAAAGTTACGTTTTTGAATTCGATCTCCCCCCGCATCTCCTGGTTGTAACCGAGGACATTCTGGTCGAGATCATTTTCAAGATTGATTAATTCCAAGATTCTCCGTGCCCCTGCAATACCCAGTGATACTTGTGAATAAGCGAACATAGAAATAAACGTGGGGAAACCAAGAAGTTGAAGCAAGCCGAAATATGCCACCACATCACCCACAGCCAAAATTCCCTGGTTGTAGAGGATCAATGCATGCAACAAGCCCCCGGCATTGGCGAGACCTAAAAGCAACAGTGGAATAAACCGCGCTTCGATATCTCCCTGGTGTACAACTGCATCACGATACCTCCTGGCATTCCTGACGAAGCGTCGAATTTCGCTGCCTTCTTGTGACATGCCTTTTACGGTTTCTATACCATCAATCGACTCAGCCAGGCGAGAATTTAATTCCCCAAAAGACTCCCTCACCTCGGTAGTGACGGGTTGAAGTTCTCTTAAATATTGCCGGATAGCAATGATGTAGGCGATGATATAAATCGCAGGAGTAATAACGAGAGCAGGATCGTAACGCGGGGCAAAAATCAACGGCATAACCATGAATATCGCCGAACCAACAACCAGGTTTATCCCAGGATTGAACATCAGGTTAATCTCACGCACATCATTGGTAGCCCTGGCCATGATATCTCCAACTGGCTGGAGGCTATGAAAGGTCATGCTTTTTCCCAACAGGTTTACATAGAGTTCTTCACGGATATCCCGTTCCAACCGTTGACCAAAAAGCTCTGCGCTGAAATTTCGTCCGAATTGAAGGAATCCTCGCAATACCTGGGTACCTGCAATAATCAACGAAATCCTCAGCAGGCTGTTGATATCTGATGATGTACTCAAAACAAGATCAAATGCCTGTCCGATCAATATTGGAACAGCAGCAGCTAAAGCAGCATTTGAGATCGCGCCACCAATGAGAATTATTCCCAGAGGCCAGTATCGCAGTGTGTGCGAAATCAGCCATCGATTAGGACTGCTCCTGTTGGCTGAATGCTTTTCAGGGAGGGTAAATTCAGCCGATAATGATGTTGTTGACATGGAAATTGTTGTTCCTTTAGCAGTTATCTTCCCCTCAAGCATCTGGATGATTCTGCCGTTACAAATGGATAGGATACCACAAAAGCACCTGCCTGCTTTAATTTACCTCACTCTGAGATTGGCGTGTGTCTCAAAGAGATCCAAGAATTTCAACAATTCCAGGCTTCCCTGCAGCATGCTCATAATCACCAATGTAAATGTCTGATCGAAGATATTCCAGGGAGATCTTGAGGTCCCAGGAAATTTGAATTTTCTGGTGATTTCCCTGTTTCAAAATTGCTATTGGTGTTTAGGTTATAATTTGGAAATTCTTAAACCGGATTGAGTGGGAAATTGTCCACACAATACATTTGGTAGCAGTCATCAACCTTATCGTTTAAAGAATTCACATAAGGAAAACCGCCATGAACACTGACATTGCTCTCACCCTTGCCATTATCCTCATGGCTCTCATCCTGTTTGCCACAGAAAAACTGCGAGTTGACCTGGTTGCCTTGTTGGTGCTGCTGGCGGTATCCATAACTGGATTGGTATCCAAAGAGCAGGTTTTCCTTGGTTTTGCGAACTCAGCGGTGATCACGATTTGGGCAGTTTATATCGTTTCCGGTGGATTATTTAAAACCGGTGTTGCTGACAAGCTTGGTTCGTTCATCTTAAGATTGTCAGGATCAAGCGAACCGCGACTGATCGTCGTCATCATGCTAACTTGTGGTTTTATGTCAGCCTTCATGAATAATGTCGGAGCGGTGGCAATCCTGATGCCAGCGGTGATTGGCATCTCGAAGAAAACTAATATCCCGGTTTCAAAATTGCTCATCCCACTGGCATTTTCATCGTTACTCGGCGGAAAAATGACCCTGATCGGAACGCCAGCCAATATCCTTGCACAAGGAATACTCATTGCCCGTGGCTTAACCCCATTTGGCTTCTTCGAGATCACCCCCATGGGTATGCTGGTGCTCGGCACCGGCATCATCTACATGGTGCTCGTTGGTCGCCACCTTTTACCTGTCCGGGAGACAGCAGCTGATCCACTTGAATCTTCTCAACTGCGCGAATATATCAGTGAGGTCCTGGTGACAGATAAAAGTGAATTGACAGGCAAGAATCTTTACGAGTCTGGCCTCGGGGCGGATTATGACCTCACTGTTCTGTCCATAATCCGTGAGGGGAAACCATTGGTAGGCCTGCACAGGGATGTCGTTATCCAGGAGAAGGATCACCTGATCCTGGAAGGTTCTGCACAAAACTTGCTGACAGCCAAAGAAAGCCTCAATTTTGATATCCAAACCGACCTGGATATTGACATCTCGGATCTGGACACTGAACAGTCTAACATCTTCGAGGCGACCCTGGCACCACGTTCCACCATGGTAGGACGTACATTGAACACAGTAAATTTCCGGGACAGCTTTGGCATGACAACCCTGGCCATATACCGCCAGGGTGATGTGATCACAAGACACTTGCGTGATTTACCTTTACGCTTTGGGGATTCGCTCTTGCTCCAGGGTTCACCAGGCAGAATACGTTCCCTCCAAAAAGGAAACGAATTCCTGGTTCTGGAACCTCTGGAGATAGAACGCCGCCGTAGCAAAAAAGCACCTATCGCGACCGGTATCATGATTATGGTGATCCTGTTGGCTATTCTCACGAATTTGGGTATTGCAGTTTCCATGGTGCTCGGATCAGTCGTCATGGTGCTGACTGGTTGTTTAACCATGGATGAGGCTTACGAAAGCATCGACTGGCGGACCGTATTCCTGGTGGGTGGCATGCTGTCACTCGGGATAGCAATGGAGAATACCGGAACCACGGAATTTCTTGCAGATAATCTGCTTAATCTGTTGGGAGATTTTGGACCGATAGGTTTACTGGCAGGAATTTATATTCTTTCCGCACTCATCACCCAACCAATGTCCAATGCGGCTGCGATCGTCCTGATCGTCCCCATTGCCATCGACACCGCACTCGGTCTGGGCGTCAATCATCTGACATTCACCATGGCAGTTGTAATTGGAGCTGCAACCAGCTTCCTCTCTCCTGTCGGCCATAAAGCCAATGTACTGGTCTTCGGACCAGGTGGGTATAAATTCGCAGATTACCCGAGGGTCGGTGCCCTGCTCACAATTGCCCTCTTTGTTGTGTCGATGATATTCCTGCCGATTCTCTGGCCATTTTAAGAACCATTTTTCTCGACTTTCACCCAACTTTTCCCCCAGACTCGAACATCAATTACCGCTGATTTTTACAGGAGATTGTTTTTTCCTGATTTTTAATCTATTCTGAACAAGGTTTATATAGAGCGATCATTTCGGGGCAGCAATATAGGTGAATACTAGATGTTGGCGATTTATAGCAGCGTTAAAAAAGCGGCAAAACGTTTCACGGTAGCATGATGCATAGGATTAGCTCCATGTAAACCATACCGAATCGTTCCGAGAAGACTTTTTCTGCAGGAATCCATAAAGCTGGTATTGCCTCTTCCATAGAATCCATTAAGGGTTTAGGTCCGCAGATGAAGTAACAAAACGTTTATCATGCTCTGGCAAATACCGTTGGATTATTTTCTTATTACTGAACCCGGTTTCGCCCTCCCAACCTGAATCAGGGTTAACGAGCAAATATACAATCGTCAAATCCAGGCTATCCTTGAGTCTCTCCAGTTCTTCCCAAAAAGTCAAACTATCCCAATCCTCATCCCCGTTTTACAGGATCACGGGACGCACTTCACCCTTTCAAGCCATCGTCTGGCACATCAAATAAAGGGGTAGAATCCCTATCCCTCCCGCGATAAGTATATATCCCATACCTTTTCAACGGTCTGAAGATAACATACATTGTGGCCCATCGAGCCATATCCTATCCCCAGGTTGGATGGTTGGCACCAGCTCACCAGATCAATCACCTAGGTTCTTGATCGTGAAGCTGACTGAACCACCCATGGGTAGATCACTATTTAACCAAAACGATATTAGGTGCTGGACGAATCCGAAGGGTGGAGAACCCTTCTTGATCCATTCAAATTGGCCTGGTTCGTACTCGAAGCCACCATGTCCATCTGGTTCCAACACCAGGTTTCATGAATCTCTTCTTTCTGATCGATTCTCTACCACCGGACATCTTCTATTCCAGTGCAAGAGAGGTGTGAACATTTCTTAATACAAGATTAACCCTAATACGAGCACAGCATACAGAAGCCACTTTCCTTTCACCAAATCTGTGGTTGTATAACCCCCCAAGATGAAAATATGGAACAGAGAAGAGATCAGGATTAACATAATCAGCAAACCATGCAAAACCTGCCAGGCTTCATAAGGTATGCGCAGCTGCTTCAGCCAGATCGATGATATTGCTAAAAGCAGCAGGGCATATACGGGCAGGGAAGCAGTGGTGGAGGCAAGATATCCGCAGCTCCCAAATGAATTTAACCAGCTGTTAGCGGATTACCCATTGAGGACCAGGACGATGGGATGAAAAATCAACAAACCTAAGGCAACAACACCCATAATGTTGTGAAAAAGCTGCAGGGAATCTTCGCCAAAGGGTTGGGATGCGGGATCGATACGTGAGATCAATGAATATTCCAAGGCCATCAAAGAAAAGCTGAAAAACCCTGCTCCAACCGCCAACTCTACAATGAACGGTTTTGGGACGCGAGTTGTGTTGGCCAATAAACCAATGTCAATAGGTAGGGTGACTAAGAAGAAGTACAAACCAAAGGAAATGATCCCCCGGACTGTCATCTACATGTTTCAAGTTTCCTGAGGTCGGTTAAAACTTATCTAATCGGTAATATTGCAGACCAGGAAACTCCAGGTCTGCTTATTTGTCTGCTGGTGTTCATTTGAATCAAATCCGATATGGAATCGTTTGTACAATCATCTATTAACCTGTATACCCAAAATCTTCTGCCAGGCCTTCGATGGTCAATACAGTTCCCTCGATCACCGCGATTAAGAAATAAACTGTGACCACAACAGTAATCAGATAAATCACTGGCAGTATCAGTGTCCGCCAGCCTTTGAATTCATTGGCTGAGGAAGTTCCGATCCAGACTCCGAAGAAAGTGAGTAGGATTGCCAGGAATCTCGCAACAGGACCAATGATCGGCAGGAAGGCAAGTAGTTCGAGCACATGAGCACTTTGTGCGAACCCCACCACTCTTAAAGTCGTTGTAAAATCAGATGTACCACGGAGTAATCTTGTAGTCAGGAATAATATGATCAACGAAATAAACCAGACACCTAACCGCACCAGGACATTTATGAAGTCAAAACCCTCCGTACTGGCTACGGACTGCAAGATTTGGGAAAGGATTGCGATCAATAATGCTGGACCGGTCATATAGATATCCTTCGCAATCTCCCAGTATGCATCCCGGTGAAGAGTAAGCGCACGCCAGGCATAATCCAGCCATTTACCTACCTGGCTAATTCCTTTGCTTAAGGCTGGCAAGGTCCAGGGATCGACTTTGGTTTCTTGTGGTCGCTCGGGGACAGGCGTTGGTCCTGGAAGACCGACACGGGATTTTAGAATGTGCATCACATCTTGAGAATTGCGTGTTTCAGGAATCTCCATGTCACCTGGGTGGAAAATGAAAGCATCAGTTTGTTCTCCACCCAAGCCTCCATGGCTTCCAATCAGCTCTTCTAAAGCAGCAACCGTGTTATCCGGGTAAAGGGTGCTGTTGAGAATCAGGTCACCAGCATTGGGAAAATCTGCAATCCGCCGTACCTGCCATGAACGCAGCTCAATATCTCCATATACTTCAAGAGGATCTTCCCCAATTACATCCCCTGTATGGAGATTTCGCGCTCCATTTTTCCCAAATGCTACTGGTTCACCATCATCTTCATAGGCCACAACGAAACCGATGCCTTCATGTTGGACCAGTGCATCCACCATCCCCGGGTATGCAGCGTTCAATTCATTAAGTGTGATCTTTCGTTGAAAGAGGTCAAAATACACTTGAGCCAGGTTGCCACTGTAACACAGGGTCACTTTGGCTGGTTCCACTTCCTGACTTGAATCTTGTTGATCAAGGTTGCTTTGCATGGCCCGCTGGGTTCCATCCACCATTGCCCGACCAACTGTACCAGTCAGTTTGTGATCCTCGATGTTTTCCAGCTCTCCCATCATGGCAGCAACCCCGATCGTACCATCATCCCCTCCACCGGTGCCCACTGCACTGGTACCTTCGGGCAGCTGCTGCTTGATGAACTCAAGAATTTCGATGTCATACCGTTGTTTGAAGGTTGCCCCGAATGATTGCCCATGATCTGAGAGCAGGATAAATTCGTAAGGCCGTGGGGAATCTTCCTTCATGGCTTTGAGAATATGACCTATGCCACGGTCAAACTGTCTCAATGTCAGCATGGCATCATGGGTCCAGGGACCTGAATGGTGTGCTACTTCATCATAACCCGCAAAGAGTGTATAAATCGCAGGCACCCCGCGCACGATATCTAGGATCGTTAGATAAAGGCCAACATCCCTGAGGAAGATATTTGTTGCAGCCCTCAGGACCGGATAGCCATTGTGCAGGCGGTTTAGCCTGGGCTGAACATTATTCCTGCGCTGTCGCCAACCTTGCCACAGCTCTTGTCCAATATCTACAAAAAAGAGTACCAGAACACGCATGAAAAAATATGGATTCCTCATTAACAAGTACATATCCTGGGCGCGCTTCTGCTTTTCCTCTTTGGATTCTGCTTTGATCCTGGAAAAAGTTAATATTGCTTTTGATGCATCCCCACTGAACATATTGGCTATACTGGAGCCACCTTCCAGCAACCCTTTCCCATCAGAGAGGTCAGGTTCGATTTCCGCAGCTGCCTGGCCACCTGCCAGTAAACGATTTGTTTCCTTATCCAACCACCGAAAGGCAGGGATATTAGTATTATTCCCCTGCAGTATACCCGCCTGGCAGGCGGGAGTAGTTGCAGGCAAACCGCAATCCACACGGGATAGTCGGTACCCTTTATCATCCATCAATTTCTCGATATTTGGCATGAAGCCATCTTCGACAGCTTTCTTGACATGATGGTAGCTAAGCCCATCGATTTCAAGCATGACAACACCACGAGTTGGTTCGCCATCCAATGTTTCGCCCTGACGGGCAGCCTGGCGCTTGACCAGGTTGGCATAGAATGATTCATCATCATCAATATTGAGTAAAGTTGTTAAGATGGTATTGACGAAGGACAAGAACAAACCACCGACGAACGCTGCCCACAAGCCTTCCACCTCTAAACCTGGCAATAGTGCGGCTGTTATCATCAGGGTGATACCATTAATAATGAAACCAATTAAGAAAATAACAACCCAACCCAAAGGTCTGGCCAACAATAAGATCAATGGCCGAATTAACAAATTGACAATGCCCAACAACAATGCAGCTCCTGTAGCAGTCGCAAAAACAGGAAATCCTTCTACAGGAGAAAGGTTGATCCCGCTAATAATCCAGGCTGTGAGGAGTAGTGATATTGTGTCCACAAACCAGACAATCAGGAAGCGGATTAATTTCCGAACGAGATATGCCAATGATTTCATCCTTGATTGCTCCTTAGAATATTGGAAAGTATTTTTTTATCACTAAATTCCGAAGCGTAGGTAAGTATTTTATTATATCTTTGGCAATTAGTGAGAATAATCGCCTGGTTCCTTGGAAATTAGTTTTCAGTTTCATGCCTCTTGGGTGGGTAAGTAGGGCATGGCAGGTCCTTCTACATGTAACAAATCCGCCAGCGCTGATCTCATAGCCGTACGGTCATCCCAAGGGTATTCCATATCTCCAAAACACATTGACTGCTCGTGCCCTTTCCCGCATGCAATAACCACATCGCCCGGATCCGCTAAGCTCAAACCAAATCGAATCGCCTCACCTCGATCAGCTACCCGCCAGAAGTTTTTTCCTTCCTCACCACCACTGGTTTTAATCCCTCTGGCCATGTCTTCAAGAATCTCTGTTAGCGATTCGCTGCGTGGATCCTCAGCCGAAAGTACCGTAAAGTCTGCAAGGCGTCCGGAAATTTCTGCCATCATGCCTCTCTTCGCTTCATCACGCAATCCAGCGGATCCAAATATCGCGATTACCTTGCCATCTGTTAGCTCTCGCGCAGACAGCAACGCATTCTCGAGCGCATTTGGTGTGTGGGCAAAATCTACAATAGCCAGGAAATCCTGACCCATATGGATGATCTCCATCCTGCCTGGAATCCCGGGCATGTTGGCAATTCCTTGCTTAATATATTCCCTATCTATGCCTAACCCAACCGCTGTGGCAGAGATTGCAGCCAGACAGTTAAGAACGTTATATTTCCCCACCAGCTGACTCTCTATTTCAATTGGTGGCTGGTTACCAACCATTGCTGAAAATGCTAAGTTCGATGGCTTGGCGATTATCTGCTCAGCTCTTACATCCGCATCCGCACCCACACCGAGGCCATAAGTTACCCTGTTCACCCCAGCATCCAATCCGGTGATTAACAAATCAAGGTAGTCGAAGGAATTGTCATCAATATTGATTACCGCAAACCGAGATATGGGATTTTTTTTATGAGCAGGATTAGCGAGCTCCTCCAGAAGGATTGCTTTTGCTGCCCTGTAATCCTCATAACTGCCATGATAATCAAGATGCTCGTGGGTGATGTTTGTCACCACGCCAATATCAAATTCGCATGCAGCAACCCGTTTTTGCGCCAATCCATGGGATGTTGTCTCTAGAACGACATGGGTCATGCCAGCGGAGACCATATCCGCTAAATAGCCCTGGACAAATGGAGCTTCTGGTGTAGTCACATGATAACCAGTATCCAATACCTCCTCCCCAATCAGGGCATTGACAGTCGTCACCATACCGGTCTGAATACCTGCAGCTTTTAATATGTGATAGATAAGGTTGGCAGTAGTTGTCTTTCCATCAGTTCCGGTTACCCCAATCACGACCAGCTCCCGTGCTGGGAATCCGTAAAATGCAGCTGATAATTTTGCCAAAGCAAATCTTCCATCAGGGACTTGAAAATATGGCACATCTAGGTCCAGGTTTGCTTGTGTGCCAACGACTGCTGCTGCATCTCTGGAAATCGCGCCAGGTATAAATCGGTGCCCATCAAAATTCTCGCCTTGCAAAGCCACGAAGATATTTCCAGGAGCCACCTCTCGCGAATCAAATGCGATCCCGGAAATGTTGATCTCAGGAACGAGTCCCAGGGGTTTATACCTTATGTTCTTTACCAGTTGATCTAATTTCACCTGATGCATTTCTTTATAAAATACGCCCAAGGAAATTCCCTGGGCGTAATAATCACATACCAAATAATGATTTTTACAGCGTTATCATGAAGATAGATATCCTAGTATAGGCTCTGCCGCATGGACTCGAGCTGCCCGCTGACGGACCCATCGAGCACCTTATCACCTACACGCACGATCAGCCCGCCTAAAATCGCGGGATCGACCCTGAAAGTTACAGTCGCCTGGTCACCGACTTGAGCAAGCACGTCTTTCTTGACAGATTCTTTCTCATCGGCGGTAAGCGGAAGAGCACTGGTTACCTCAGCGGAAGCACCGCTCACCTGCTGCCCCTCGAGGACGACAACCCGGCCTGATTTCACGCCGGAGAAGAATTCGTCAATCAAAACCCGCTGACGCTGTTCATCCAGAGATGCGTTGATAAGCTTTTGAGCTGCTGCAATCGCCAAAGTCCCAACTTGCCCGCGCAGTTCACCCAGGATGCGCTCACGCTCGCTTTCAATTTCTGCCAGGGATTCTTCGCGTTTCTTTGCTGCATCCGCCTCAGCTGCTGCTAGCACTTCTTTGCCCTGTGCTTCAGCTCGCTCGTTTGCCTCGCGCATAATTTGGCTGGCTTTAGCCTGTGCATCGGCAAGAACTTTCTCAGCCTCTTGCTCTGCATTCTGCCGTGCTTCTGCTGCGATGCGGGCGTCTTCAAGCCCTTCGGCGATCGCTGTTCTGCGTCGTTCCAATAAACCTAAGATGGGTTTATACACCCATGCACGCAGGACCACGAAAATGATCGCAAAGTTAAATATTTGAACAAATAAGTAGCCTAAATTAAGTCCTAATCCTTCCACTGGGGTGCTCCTTTCTTGAATTAATTTGTTTCAAATCCACGGTTGTGGGCCATTCTTATTCCCACAGCACCTCAGGTTTACCCAACAAACAGGATCAGGAGGGCAACGACGAGACAGTAAATTGCTACTGCTTCAGTGAATGCAATGCCCAGGATCATGTTCGTCTGGACATCACCGCTGGCATCGGGATTGCGAGCAATACCCTGCACGGCACCATTAACAAGCATGCCGATTCCGATACCTGCACCAATAGTTCCGACCATAGCCAATCCAGCTCCGATTAGTTTTGCTGCTGCGACTTCCATGTGATTTTGGTTACCTCCATGATTTATAACAGAATGATTATTTCAACCGGGGAGATTCCCGGAAATTGACACTTATGCGTGAGCTTCCTCGGCATGTTCTTCATCATGATGTTCACCATGACCCTGTGTGGCCTGCGCCATGAAGACCATGGTCAGCATACCGAACACCACTGCCTGGATAAGACCCACGAAGAATTCCAAACCCAAAAATGCAGATTGGATGAAAACAGGGATCAGGGTCCCAATCACAAACAAGAGAACCGATCCAGCGAAGATATTTCCAAAGAGACGGAAGGAGAACGAAAGTAATTTGGAGAATTCTGATAGAAGTTCAAGCAAACCAACAAAAAAGTCTATCAAGCCAAATATCGGACGGGAAAACACTCCGCCAACATTTATGAATTTCGTGAAGTAGGTCGCTCCCAGAGCCCTGACACCGATAACCTGAGTCATGAGCACGGAGATTAAAGCCAAGGCAACTGTGAAGTTGAGGTCTGTTGAGGCAACTCTAACATAGGGTATCAATCCATAACCGCCCTCATGTGCTGCTTCCTCTGATGCATGTTCTCCAGCGTCTTGTTCGCTCAGGATAGTGTAAATATTGCTGCCAGGTATGACCTCTTCAATTGGGTATCCATGATCTGTATGCTCCAACCTGCCAATACTGTCAACACCTGGGATCAGCTCCATCCAGTTCACCACGAGAACTAACAAGGTAATCGTGGCGAAGAATGGGAAAATGTTCTTCGCCCATTTTCCTGCAGTAGATTCTGTCAGGTTGTTGATTACTTCAAGGATGGCTTCGATCGCGCCAGGAATTCCCTTCGGGATCAGGTCACCACTGCGAATCGCACGAGAAACAGAGAAAGCGATCAGGATTAAGATCACATCGGCAAGTATGGTCGCTACCATTGTATTGGTGAGATAAAAATTCCCAAACAACGGGTGTTCAGTTACATTCTCAGCTGGCAGCTGAATGTGCGGTAAGACCGGGTAATAAACGTAATAAACAAAAAAGACATTGAGAATAATCAGGGTTAAGATTATCCAACGGTTGATACCATAACGCCACTTTTTAGGGGGTTGTTCCACGATCGATGCCCTCCTCCTCTTGCTTAGAATTTTGCACAGGCGGCTTTGCGAAGCGGGCAGTGACAGATTTCACCACCCAAAACATAACTATTAAAGTAACAGGTACACTTGCGACCATGAGTATGACAGTAAACAACGCATCGTAATCAAACTGGTTATCCAACCAGCGACCAGCAATGAATGCAACCAGGATAATGGCTATCGTCAAGAAGCCAACCAACCCGGCTACAACTGCCAATGTCAGGTTGAATCTGCTAAGCTCCGTTTTTTGTTCGGGCGATTCACCTGTCTGGCTCATGGCGCGCCGATTCTAACACATGCAGATAACACCCGTCAATGTGCAAAAAAGGACAAATAAAGTTTTCTTTGTCTGAACTTCCTTTTTTTAAGCTCACAACGAGTATTTTTCCCATTCAACTAGAACAGAGCTGCGGCAGCTCTGGTAGACCACTCAGCCCAGGGACCAAATAATGTTCCCAGCAGGATGATACCTGCTACTAATATCGTAAGAGCCATTGCATAAGGACGTGTAAGTGGGATTGGTTTATCTTCTTCCTCTGAGCGGAAAAGGTAAACCACTTTAAGTACCACCAGGTAATAGTAAAGCCCAACAATAGCATTCAGTACACCGATGATCGCCAACCAGACCAAGCCAGCATTCACAGCAGCAGCAAAAACAAAGAATTTGGCAACAAATCCACCCAGCGGAGGCATGCCAGCCAGAGAGAGGAATGTTACCAGCATGATCAAGGCTAATTTGGGTGAACGACGGCTAAGAGCCGCATAATCCGAGATTTGATCGGAACCGGAAATCCGCCAGAAGGCTGCTACAACACCAAAGGCTGCCAGGTTTGTGACCACGTATACCACCAGGTAAAAAACGACAGAAGCTATCCCCAGTTCGGATAGTGCTGCTACGCCGATCAAAGCATAACCTGCATGTGCGATCGAGGAATACGCTAACAGGCGTTTAATATTTTTTTGTGGCAACGCTAACGCATTACCGAGAGTCATAGAGAAAACAGATAGCGCAGCAACGACAATCACCCAGTAGGGAATCACCTCAGGGTCTGCATATACAGTCAGTAGGACCCGCATTAGAACGGCAAATCCCGCAGCTTTCGAAGCCGTGGAAAGAAATCCTGCCACGGGTGTCGGCGCGCCTTCGTAAACATCCGGTGCCCAGAAATGGAAGGGAACCACTGAGATTTTGAAGCCAAAACCGACCATGACTAATATCAATGTCCCAATTGCTAAGGGGAGGGCCACATCACCCGTGACAACCATCTCTGTGATGGCATAGATATCTGTAGTACCGGTAAACCCGTAGATCAAACTAAAACCATACAGCATGACTGCTGAGGTCATAGCGCCGAACAGAAAATATTTGTAACCTGCCTCGGTTGATTTGTTATCCTGTTTATAAAATCCAGCCAGGATGTAAAGTGGAATTGAGGTCGTTTCTATCGCCAGGAAAAGCATGATCAAATCTGCAGAGGATGCCATCAACGACATACCTATCGTGGAGACCAGCATTAATGCGTAGAATTCTCCTTTTTGACCAAGGGGTTTCATGTCCATGGCGAACAGGCTTGTGACCGCGGCACCGAAGATGAACAACAAGGTGAAAGAAAAACTGAGCCAGTCATGGCGCAGCATACCGCCCCAAACCTGGACTGATGCTTCACCCGGTCTGGAGAAAAACAGGGTAAGCAGAAAAATGACTACCAGACCTCCAGCAGTAAGCCAGCCCAAGCCTCGCTTCCCTTTTCCTCGCCATGCTAAATCAAAGGCCAGCACCAGGAGAGCAAGAATTGCCAGGCCAATCTCAGGTAAGACTGCGCGGATCATATCCAAACTAATACTCGTGAACACCTAGGCACCTCCTAATAGGCGCATAATGTTCTCAACCCCAGATTCAACCATCGTTACCATGACGGTTGGATATACGCCGACAACGATCAGGATAGCACTCAGCAATACCAGCGCCACCTTGTCTAAAACGGTAGCATCACCAAAGTGGCCAACGAACTCCTCCGGCATTTTTCCAAAGAACACCCTGCCGATGACACGGATGATATATGAAGCCGTGATAACGATGGAAATTGAAGCCACGATTGCGATCCAGGGTTGGTAGCGCCAGAGACCCATGAAGATGGGAAATTCAGCCACGAATCCAGAGAATCCTGGCATCCCCATGGATACCAACCCACCCACCACGAATGCCACTGCCACTAGTGGCATCAAGCGCGCGAAGCCTCCCAGCTTAGGTATCTCCCTGGTATGAGCCCGGTCGTAAATCACACCGACCACTGCAAAGAAGAGAGCTGTCATGATACCGTGTGAGAACATCTGCACTCCAGCACCCAGCATACCATCACCATTCAAAGTAGCAAATCCCATCAGCACCAGGCCCATGTGCGATACAGATGAAAAACCAATAACATACTTGAAATCTGATTGGACCATGGCGATAAATGCGCCGTAGACCACATTAACCAGGGTAAGGATAATGATCCAGGGCAGATGGAACCTTGCGCCCTCTGGTAGCAGCATGATCCCAACTCGTAGAGCAGCAAAAGCACCCAGCTTCATTAATACTCCAGCGTGGAACATGGAAACTGCAGTGGGTGCTGCGACGTGACCATCAGGGCTCCAATTGTGGAAGGGGAAGATGCCACCCAGGACTGCAAAACCAAAGAAAACGAATGGGAACCAGAATTTCTGAAATTCAGGGGAGAAATTTGCATTCTCCAGCTCCAGCATGTTGAAAGTTCCCAGGTCGGAGGAGAAATACATTGCCAGGATTCCAACCAGGGCGATCACAGACCCAATGAATAGATAAAGAGTCAGTTTCATTGCTGCGTATTCGCGGGTCACCTTCCAGCCCCAAATCGCGATCAACAGATACATTGGGAACACCGCAATTTCGTAGAAGAAGATCAGACCAAACAAGTCGAGGGCGGCAAACACACCAAATACACCAGAAGCCAGGATAAAAAGAAAAGCGAAGAATTCCCTGGGCCGGTCATCGATTCCCCAAGAGATCAATACTCCGGTGAACATGACAATACCAGTGAGTACCATCAGTGGTGTGCTCATCCCATCTACGCCTACAAAGTAAGAAATACCCAACTGCGGGAACCAATCATATTTCTCCATAAATTGGTACCCGCCGATATCGGTGTTGTAACTGAAATATACCCAGGTCGATAAAGCTAATGCAATAAACGAGGCTGCTAGGGCAGTGACACGAATCTCGGTTTTCCGTTCACCGGGAATGAGCAAAATGAGTAATCCGGTGATAATTGGGGTAAAGATGATTGCACTAAGGATAGGAAATGGCATCGATCACCTCAATCTTAATAGAGCGAATAGAACATCATTACTGCCCGGTTGATCACATCCAGCAGCACGGATGGCCAGACACCGATCAGGAGCATCAGTACCATCAGTGGGGTAATGATGAATGCCTCGCGGACATTGATTTCACTCAAATGTCCCTTCCATCGCTCATTTAATGGTCCATGCAATACTTGCTTGATCCCTTTGAGGATGTATGCACCCGTAAAAAAGAGACCGATCATACTGAGGATGGTAAACAATGTGAATATCGGCCACGCACCGCGAACTACCAGGAATTCTGAGATAAATCCACCCATGCTTGGTAATCCCAGCGACGCCATTGAGACGAAAATCAATATGCCTCCATAAACTGGGATCAGTGGGAATAATCCACCGTATTCATCTAAATCCCTGGTGTGGGTCCGTTCATAAATCACGCCGACCAGGAAAAACATGCCGGCTGCCGATAAGCCGTGGTTAAACATTTGAAGTACAGCACCATTGAGAGCCAGGGTTGCGCTATCAGAATTAATCGCAAATGCTGCCGCTGCGATACCCAGAATCACAAAACCCATGTGGTTGACAGATGAATAAGCCACCAACCGCTTGAAATCCCTCTGCCCGTAAGATGCCAGGGCCCCAAAGATAATTGCCATCGTTGCCAGGAAAGCTAGTGCGCCTGCATAGAATTTTGATTCTGCCGGGTAGAGTGGCAATACCAGGCGCAGGAAACCATAGGCCCCAAGTTTCAGCAGGACGCCAGCCAGGATCATCGAACCTGCAGTTGGGGCTTCGGTATGTGCATCCGGCAGCCAGGTGTGGAAGGGCCATACGGGAACTTTTATCGCGAAGGCGATCACGAACGCCCAGAAAGCAACGGTTTTGACCGTGCTGGCAGGGAAGCCCATCAGGGTCCCTTCCAGGTTGCCCATCTCTTCAAACAAGACCGGCATATCAAAGGTCCCTGCTACAACACCTATCAACTGGGTAGCCAGCAACAAACCCAGGGAGCCAGCCATGGTGTAGATCATGAACTTGAATGATGCATATGTTCGAGCCTTGATCTTGCGTCCCCAGATTTCCCTCTCACCTGTTTCGCTACCCCACTGATTGATCAAGAAGTACATGGGAACCAAACCCAGCTCCCAGAATAGGAAGAATACCAGCAGGTCAAGGCTGAGGAATACACCCAGCATGCCCATCTCAAGCATAAGGAAGAAGAACATGTAAGCCTTGACCCTATCTTTGATATTGTATGAGGCAAGTATGGCTAATGGGGTGAGGAAGGTAGTCAGGACAACCATTGTCAGGGAAATACCATCAACGCCCACATGATAGGAAGAATTGATCGGTGGATACCAAACATACTGCTCCTGGAATTGGAAGCCTGGTTCATTTGGATCAAATGCCACCCAGAGAATTATGGATAAAGCCAGCGGAATAAGGCTTCCCAGGAAAGCCACCCAGCGTTGCAGTTTTACCTCCTCACTCGGCAGCAATGCCACAACCACTGCCACGAGGATTGGAGTAAACAGAATTAGGGTGAGCAGGTAATCTAAGATAAATTCCATAAGGTGCTCCTGAAACCCTGAGTCAAATTCACTTCAACAAGTGCGATAATCAATTTTTCTTTCATGGCTGTGATAAGAAGAACAAATAATAAAATAGAGTCCCAAAGGCGATGATCAAAGCCATGACCATATACTGTTGGATACGTCCTGTCTGGATGAAGCGCCCTGAACGCCCGATACGCTTCACGCTTTCTCCAACAAAATCTCCAAAACCATTTACAATCGGTTTATCAATATAGTTGCGGAAAATGCCGCCCAGGCTGAAGGAAATCCGAGCGATAAAATGCAAGAATCCGTCGATGATCTTGCGGTCCATCCACAGGTAGGTGAAAGTGCGTGATAACCACCATGCGGGTCGCACAAAGATAAATTCATAGAGCTCATCGAAGTAGTACTTATTTTTGAGCAGCTTGTAAACGGGTCCCAGCGGTTTTTCTAGCGGGTCGGGTGCACCAGCGGGAATATCCCGATATACCCACCACCCAAGGGCCAAACCACCGAGTGAAACGCCAAGTGAGATCAGCAACGGGATCCAGCTGAAAGTGATCGTCTCGGGGTGTTCTGCCAGTGTTTCTCCGACAAATTCATGTACAAAATTGGGAATGAAGCCGCCAATAAGTGGAAAATCTTCTGGTATACCTGGCCAACCAGCAGCAATCGCGAAAACTGCCAGTAATACAAGTGGCAATGTCATGGTCCATTTTGACTCGACAGCATGCTCCGCTGATTCTGTTCTCGATTTGCCCAGGAAGGTGAGTGTGATTTGGCGCATCGTGTAGAAAGCAGTCAGCAAAGCTGCAAATGCCAGAACGATCAAGACTGGCCAATTGGCATGCGCGAAGGCATCCGCCAGGATTTCATCCTTTGACCAGAATCCTGCTGTGAGAAAAGGAAAACCTGAAAGGGCAAATCCACCTATCAGGAACGTCCAGAAAGTGAAAGGCATCTTCTTTCGCAAGCCTCCCATATTGAACATATCCTGTGGGTCAATATCTTCCCCGGTATGCAGGACACCATGTTCAACACCATGAATCACCGAACCAGAGCCGAGGAACAACAATGCTTTGAAGAAGGCATGAGTAAGTAGATGAAATGCTGCTGCGACGTATGCGCCAATGCCGATCGCTGCGATCATGTACCCCAGTTGTGAGATCGTGGAGTAGGCCAGGACGCGCTTGATATCATTCTGCGCCAGAGCGATCGTTGCTGCGAAAAGACCTGTGAAGGCGCCGATGAATGCCATCACGTTCATTGTGATGGTGGGTTCACCGTGGTGCATCCCTGCAGAGATGATTGGGAAAACTCTGACCACCAGGTAGACACCTGCAGAAACCATCGTTGCAGCATGAATCATCGCCGAAACCGGCGTGGGACCTTCCATTGCATCTGGTAACCAAACATGCAGAGGCCATTGGGCAGATTTCCCGACCGTTCCGAAGAACAAGAAGAGACCGATCAGTACAGCGGCTGATATTCCGACAAAAGGCGTGGCAGTGGAAGTCAGGAGGTCAAGCGTCTGCTCGGAAAAGATGACATCATAACTCAGGCTGCCCGCCAGGTAATACAGGTATGCCAACCCAAGCAACATGACCACGTCCCCGATGCGGGTGGTAAGAAAAGCTTTAATTGCAGCTGCTCTGGCTGAAGGCTTGGCATACCAGAAGCCAATCAGCAGGTAGGAACACAAGCCCATGATTTCCCAACCTACAAATAAGGTCAGCAGGTTGTTTGAGACCACCAGGACATACATACCAAATGCAAACAATGCACTGAATGCGAAGAATCGCGAATACATCGGCTCGACAGACGGCACCTTGTGTTTGTGTCCATGCTCATCTTCAATCGTTGCTCCGTGCGGAGGCAATCCGGGCTGATCATGATCGCCTTTGGGCTGTCCGTAGTTGTGATATCCCACGCTGTAGATGAAGATCATCAAGATGGTGATAGCAACAAAGAATAGAGTCGCTACTGTAAGGGGATCCACCCAGACACCGATCTGGAACCATGTATCACCGGTTGGAAACCAGTTCAAGACGGATACAAAAGGTTCCTCACCCAAATGACCTGAACGGATCGCCAGAGTGACGATCACCATGCTGCCAATAAAAGATAGAAAGGCAGCGCCAACACCCAGGATATGACTCAGGGTCTTGTTACGGTTCGTCAATAAAACGATCAGGAAGAAAGCCAGTATTGGTGGTGCAGGTAGCAGCCAGACAAGGGTCGAAGGTTCCATTTATTGTCCTCCAGTTACCATTTCAAGAGATCGATCTCGTCGGCAGCGATCGTATTTCGACG
>Ga0209536_100002419_pt1 | contig 30408 bp, 34 predicted proteins | sample DeeMarSeWOR28_12_FD_187461 | JGI IMG/M metagenome (GOLD analysis project Ga0209536, IMG submission 187461) | Marine sediment microbial communities from White Oak River estuary, North Carolina - WOR-2-8_12 (SPAdes) (version 2) | ecosystem: Environmental > Aquatic > Marine > Intertidal zone >...
CTTATCAGATCTCGAATATGGCTTGCACTGTAAGTCGACCGCTCCAGAAGTTTTGTTGAATCAGTCTTGATACCACCTTCTTCGAGAAGCCTCTTCACAAGCGGATTGTGACTATATGCCTTGTCGAAATAGGGCACAAATGATCGCATGTGACTCACCCAGAGTGGGTGTATGTTTATGTCTGAGAGCGGGACCACAGTAATACGGTCAAGGGGAAGCTTTTCGTCAATCAATGCACGTCGAATGAGCATTACTCTCTCTCCGCCAGTGAATGGATTGGCTGGGGTATGTGAGTACTGTGAGCTCCCAACGACGATGATGATGTCCTCTTTCTTCTCCAGAATCTGTTTGATTGTGTGTATGTGACCCTTGTGGATAGGCTGGAATCGCCCTATGAATAATGACTTCATCGTGAACGCTCTCTGTTGGGAACTGTGAGACAAATAAGGATTGGGACTAGAGATGATGAGGTTCATATCGGGGTGGGGGAGTCCCATACAGGGATAGTTCGATGATCGAAATAGATGGCTCACAAGGTGAGGGAGGTGGCCAGATTCTGCGTACATCTGTGTCACTGTCAGCTCTGACTATGAAACCGGTTCGAATAACAAACATTCGTGCTGGAAGACCAAAGCCCGGTCTCAAGAGACAGCACATTGCTGGCATCGAGCTGACTGGAAGACTGGTCGATGCAAAGATCAGAGGTCTTGATATTGGAAGCTCTACAGTCGAGTTCGTCCCTCAAAGTCGTCAATCAGGGAGTTTCGACTATGATGTAGGGACCGCTGGCTCGATTTCTCTTGTTCTTCAGGCCGTCCTCCCCCCAGCTGTGTTATCACCTGAGCCTGTGATCCTTCACTTGAGAGGGGGCACCGACGTGAAATGGAGTCCTCCTGTAGACTACATGACCAATGTCTTTGTACCTACAATAGAAGGGATGGGACCACGTATCAAAATCGATCAGAGGAGGAGGGGGCACTACCCAAGGGGTGGAGGAATGGTCACTTGTGAGGTTGTTCCTGTGGAAAAGATTGAGTCCAGGGAGCTCGTCAGTTTCGGAGACCTCAGGTCTATCAGTGGAATCTCACACTGTGTCCGTCTACCTGGACATATTGCAGACAGACAGGCACAGTCTGCAAGTGATGTGATTCTGGATGAGCTGGCAATCAAGTCAGACATAGTCCGAGAGTCATATCAAAAGGGTGATGATCCTCATCTTGGTCCGGGAAGTGGTATTGTATTGTGGGCTGAGGATGAGCATGGGGCTAGGCTAGGTTCCGACATGCTTGGCGAACGTGGAAAGAGTGCAGAGGTCGTCGGGAGTTCAGCCGGCTCACGCCTCATTGGTGAGGTTTCATCAGGAATGGCCGTCGATTCTCATCTCTGTGACATGCTAATTCCATACATGGCTATAGCATCTGGAACTAGTAAGATAGGCGTTTCAGAGATTACATCCCATCTGACGACCAATGTCTGGACAACAGAGAAGATTTTGGGAGCTCAACTGGAGCTGGAGAAAGGACCAGATAGATCTGGAGTGTTGGCTGTCAAAGGACTAGGACTGTCTATTTGATAGTGAAGATAGGTAATCATCCACAGACTCCTCCAATGGAACCAGGTCCACCTCGTCAACTGCATCCCTCATGAGCTTGTCAACACCAATTCCCTCAAGTGCGACAATCTCATGACAGTTGGGAAGCCTCTCTCTTGCGGCTGTAAGCTTGTCAGGAGGTGTGATGTCAACCTTGTTGAGCACAATGAGCAGTGGGTTTACTGCGAACATCTTCTGTACCTCACTCAGTAGGTTGAGCTGTTCTTCGAATGTCCATCCACAGGCTTCTGAGGGATCAATCATGAAAATGATGACATGTGCCAGGTACTTCAGAGCAGCAATGGCCTCTCGTTCAATCTCGTTGCGTTGGGCCATGGGGCGGTCCAGAATTCCAGGAGTGTCGACTATCTGAACACTGTGATTGTCAACCCTCAAGTGGCCTATGATTACTCTCTTAGTTGTGAAGGGGTAGTATGCCACTTCCGGTTCTGCAGTTGAAACCTCTCTCACAAGGGTGGACTTTCCAACATTGGGGAATCCTGCACACACAATCGTGGGGGAGTTTGGTGTGATTCCTGGCAGTCTTGACAAGGTCTTCTTGGCTTCGATGATGAATTCGATGTTCTTCGAAGTAGCTCGGATGATAGATGAGATTCTACCCTTTGCTGCACTCCTCGACTTCTTCATCTGCTTGAAATCATCCGCGAGCTTGATTGCCTGTATGTGTTTGTCTGTGATATCATCAATTGGAGGAATACAGTTATAGACAGCACCGAGAGACTGTTTCAGTTTATCATTTCCAACGAGAATCTCGGAGAGCTCGATATAGAATGGATGTAGCCGGTCCATAGATGGGAACTGCTCCACAGCCTCACTGAGTTTCGTTTTTGTCTGTTTTGCGAATTCTTGTAGTCTCGTGATTTCCCGGATACGAGTTCGTTCTATCTTCTTCATCCTTAGGGAACTCTTCATGCTGATGCGGACTGATTTGTTGTGAGCAAATTCGATGATCTCCTCTGCAGTCATTATAGTCGGGATATTTGCAAAGGGATTCAGTTTACGCAATGCTGAAACGCTCCACCAAGATAACAAGGGACAGTTAGTAAACCTTAAGAAACGACCGGACGTGGCCAACATAGACTAACTCCCTTTTTGGAGGCTTATTGATAATGTCACTTCCAACTGGTGCAACTGTTGTTGGCATAAAATGCGTTGACGGAGTAGTGGTGGCCACTGATTCATTGATCACTTGGGGCACACATGTCTTGACCGACAAGGGTGTAAAGGCATTCAAACTCACAGAAAATATCATCTTGGCTTCTGCAGGTCTCACATCTGACTATCAGATGCTTGTGAACAGGCTTCAAGCACAGATCAAGATTTATGAATTAAATAAGAGGAAGGCTATCACTGTGAAGACACTCTCCAAGATGATTGCGAATACCCTCTATGCTCGACGCATGGCACCACTGTATATTCAGACTGTCGTGGTCGGCTATGATAACGACGGACCACAGCTCTTCTCACTGGACATGGGAGGTTCTCTGATTCCTGACGACTACACAGCTACAGGATCAGGTACAAGAACCGCATTTGGTGTGCTAGAGGATAGATACAGCCCCGAATTGACTGTAAAAGATGCAGAGGTAATTGCCATCAGTGCTGTCAAGGCAGGTATTGCCAGAGATGCTCAGTCTGGAGGGGACATTCGCGTGATGAGTGTGACTAAGAGCGGTGTCACAGAGCGAATCGTCAGCTAGAGCGCGTGTAGCATTTGGCCTCACACACCCTCATCTTTAGGGCACATTCTTCATCAAGATACAGCGTAGCAGCCCTTGTAGGATCTGTTGAAACAGACCCCAGACTGGTAGAACTGCAAATAGAAGCACCAGTGGAATATTCTCTGAGAACAATAAGGAAGAGTGCTGAACAGGGGCAGACAATACTCGCACATTCAGTCATGAGTACACAGACCGACCGTGTGTACAGAGAGGTCAAGGTACTCCGGGAAAAGGTTGGTAGATCTGTCACTATCATCGGCGGAGGGCCACACGCAAGTGCTCGTCCCAAGGAGTTGATAGATAACGGATTCGATTTTGTAGTGGTGGGCGAGGGAGAGAAGACATTTCCAGAGCTCCTTTGGCACCTCCTTAATGATCAGGACCCACACGATATACTGGGAGTCGTTGACAAGGATAGAACAGACTGTCCCAGACCAAGAGATATACCCCCTGTAAATCTGGATGAATTTCCTCCCTTTGCATTGGGAAAGAACATCCTAGGTCCAGTTGAGGTGACTCGGGGTTGCCCCTATTCATGCAAATTCTGTTGTACCCCGTTTCTGACAGGAGGAAGGGTAAGACACAGGTCAGTAGAATCGATTGTTGAATGGTTGAAGCGTGCAGTAGACATGAGTGGTTTTGACCGCACATGGTTCCTGTCACCCAATGCACTATCGTACGGCGGACGAGGACGTACAGTTGAGGCCGAGAGGGTAGAAACACTGCTGAAGGAAACATCGAGAATCGATGGACTGGATGAGGTCTACTTTGGGTCATTCCCCTCAGAAGTAAGACCAGAGTTTGTAAGCCAACCTGTCCTCGAGATGATGAAACAATATGTTGCGAATGAGACCCTCCAGATTGGACTCCAGTCAAGTAGTGACCGTATTCTGAAGAGTATCAATAGACATCACACTGTCGATGAAGGGATGGAGGCAATAAGGACCGCACTTGATTGTGGATTTGTCCCACACGTTGACATGATATTCGGACTGCCTGGTGAAACAGTGGAAGAGATTCATGAGAGTGTAGAACTATGTTACACTCTAGCAGAGATGGGAGCGAAGACACACGGTCACGTATTCATGCCTTTGCCAGGGAGTGCTTTTGAGAAGATGCCTCCAGGAAGACTAGATTCTGAGAGTAGAAGAAGACTTGGAGATCTCTCGAGAAAGAAGATTCTGACTGGATCTTGGAGTACTCAAGAGAGTCTTGCTGAAAATCTCTCGTCAAAGAGCGAAAAATAGTCTGAAAGGACATTGCCAAACCCTGATAAGATGTGCAAGAGAGTCTGCCACGATTCAGTTTGAGTTCAGACATGCCATCAGAGCTGAGCAAGAAGCTCGAGAAGCAGGGGTATCATCTACTAGGCAAGAGAGGAGCATACAAAGCATGTCAGTGGCAGAAGAAAGCCCTTCTCAACGGTGATGTTTGTTACAAGCAGCGATTCTATGGAATTGAGTCACATCGGTGTCTGCAGATGACGCCTGTAGTGGACAAGTGTACACAGAGTTGCGATTTTTGCTGGCGTGTCACTCCATCAGATGTGGAAACCACTTGGAATCAAGTTTCTGTTTCCAAAGACGACGTTGTCCCTGTAGAGGAACTGATGGATGCAGTGCTGATGGCAAACCTCAGGACTCTTGGTGGATATAATCCGGAGGCCGGCGCTCAAGTCTCAGAGGTCATGTACAGAGAAGCAAGGGAGCCAAAACATGTTGCGATGTCTCTTGCAGGAGAACCAACCCTGTATCCATTCCTCAGTGAGCTGATCGAAGAAGTGCATGGTAGAGGTATGACCTCGTTCTTGGTGACCAACGGGACACAACCTCAGGTCCTCTCAAACATGACATTGCCCACTCAGCTGTATGTCACACTTGCTGCTCCTGACCAAATGACCTACCATTCTCTGTGTAGACCCGGTATCAAAAACGGATGGGAAAGAGTCACTGAATCACAGGAGTTGCTGCAATCTCTAGAATGTAGGACTGTCAACAGACTTACGATGGTGAGTGGTCGGAACATGCATGATCCTCACGCATATTCAAGACTCATTGAAACTGGTGAACCAGATTTTGTAGAGGTGAAGGGTTACATGTTTCTCGGGTCGTCCCAGAATCGGCTTGACAGGTCTAATGCGCCATCACATCGAGAGATTCGTGCATTTTCAGCCAAGATAGCTGCACTGACAGGGTACCACATGGTTGATGAACAGGTTGAAAGTAGGGTTGTCCTGTTGTCACGCAGCAAACAAATTAAGAAGCTATGAATGAGTCGGGGAGAATGAGATGAAGCTTTCAGAAATACTCGAGCCTTTGCGAGAAGAGATTGATGAGGACGATAAAGTCCGTGAAAGTACCCTTCCGCTAGCACGTAGCGCAGTCAGGAAATGCAGTGAAGCGATCAAACTGGTGCATCGTGGAGAGTTCGATGAAGCAAAGGTACTGATTGGTGAGGCCAGTAAGATAGTTGGACAGACTGAGTCAGAGATGACGAAGAGCGACTTTATCTCTAAATCTAGGAGCCTTGATGTAGCATATCAGGAACTAGCTGAAGCTTCAAACCTTCTTTCTCTAGTGCAAAAGGGAGAATTTTCTCCACCGGATGAGTACTCAATCCCAGTGCGAGCATATCTTACAGGTCTTGCAGATACAGTGGGCGAATTGAGAAGGGCTTCGCTGGATTTTCTACGGAACGATGGTCTGGAAGATGCAGAGAGGTTTCTTGGTTTCATGGAGGAGATTCTTGAAGAGCTTCAGACCTTTGACTATCCAAATGCCCTAGTACCCGACCTAAGAAGAAAATGTGATGTAGCAAGAGGTATAATAGAGAGAACACGAGGCGACCTCACCAGAGCTGTCGGACAGGGCAAGCTAATGGCAAAGCTTGATGGACTTGAAGACAAACTGAAGGATTGATTGGATAATGGTCCCAGATATTTGGTTCACTCTCTATTCGCTAGCAAACAGGGGTGCCATTCATAGTAAGATAATCCTCACGACCCGTGAGCTCGGAGAGATATTGAAAGTCAGCCAACAGACTGCGTCCAGGAGAATATCACAATGTGTTGAAGTTGGCTATCTGAACAGGGTCCATACTGCTGAGGGAATGCTCCTACAGATAACAGACAAAGGAAGAGAGGAGCTGTTACGTATCCTGACAAATCTGGAGATAGCATTCACACCCCCAGAGGACGAGATTGTCATTCAAGGTCACATTGTTACTGGTCTGGGAGAAGGAGCTTACTATGTGGAAGTGTATTCTGCAAAGCTCAAATCAGCTCTTGGTTTCAAACCGCACCTTGGAACTCTAAATGTCAGAGTCGTTGATGAAGACTCTCAGAAGGCTATGAAGAGGATGAAGAACACAACTCCTTTGGTGCTCAGTGGATTCAGCCACAAGGGGAGAACGTTTGGTGATGTAATCTGCTACCGGGTCAAAGTGAACAAGAAGATTGAGGCTGCTATTGTCATCGCTCAACGCACTCATCACAGTGAAGAGATCATAGAGGTGGTAGCTCCAGTCAACATAAGGGATGCTCTGAAACTTGGTGATAATGACAAAATCACCCTCACAGTAGTCCCATTACACATGATAACCTGAACTAGTGACCATATTCTCCAGTCAACGGGACAAATGCAACGCCACCCCACCTTCTTTGTGTGACATTCCCAGCTTCATCCTTCTCTACCATCATGAGTTCTTGGAAGAAGCCCCTCGAACCCACTGGGATCAACATGGTCCCCCCAGATGCAAGTTGGTCAATCAGTGGTTGAGGAACTGAGGGTGCCGCTGCTGCGACGAGAATTCTGTCGAAAGGAGCCTGTTTAGGGAGTCCAATACCACCATCGGCATGGATGAGTGTGACCCGGTCATCATACCCTGTCCGCTTCAGATTCTCACGTGCAAAATTGATGAGCTCCTCAACAATCTCAATGGTATACACGTGTCCAGGATTGGTTTCTCCTGGTGGAGCTACGAGCTCAGCACATAGTGCGGCATGATAACCTGACCCAGCACCAATCTCTAGGACCTTGAGACCGGGTTTCAATGCCAGGCTTTCACACATGATTGCACACATGTGGGGTGCAGAGATGGTCTGGCCCAGACCAATTGGTAGAGGAGAGTCGCGGTATGCATGTTTTCTCGCTTCTGGACGAACAAACTCCTCCCTTGGCACAGCCCTCATGGCACGTTCCATCTCATCACTCTTGATGTAGCCATTGTTTCTCAGTCTGCGAACCAGATTGTCTAGTTCAGCTTTGGAACGGTCCTCGGCCATGCGAATCAATGATATTGAGGATATGCTGTAATAAAAAACCATGCGCAGAGTACAGTTCAAAGCATTTGGACACGAGAATGTCATCGGTGAGCACAAGACCACTGTGGAGTTGACTTCGGAAGGGTTTCTCACTCTACAGGGAACATGCATCATCGGTGTGAATGCTGAAATGACTCTGAATGATCTGGATTCAGACATCAAGAATCTGGCTCGACTTGAAACTACAAAGATCATACTTAGGATGGCTGTTGGAGGGATTGTTGAAGAGGTGACGGGGACTGGGGGTTCTGGACTTACATACTCTGACCCTACAAGCATGGTTGCCAGGACTAGCTCTTATCAGTGTGACCGTACGCTAATGATCAATGCTGACAAGGCTGCATCAGACCTGCGTCGTGATTTCATCGAGAAAGTGAAAGAGAGCAATCCAGTGATTGATTGTGAACTTGTCTTCTCTACTTGATGATTAGGTCAATGACCATCTGGAACTCATATGGAGCGCTGTCTCGGACTCGTCGAATCAGATTGGTTTCCTGAACTACCCGACCAGAGCTCTCGATGAGCTTCTTCACTTTCTGTTCAACGGTATGTTCTGGATCTTCGCCTCCAATGAAGTCATAGTAATGCAATGTTCCACCTGGCTTCAAGATACGACATGCATCAGCAACGAAGTCAAAGGCTCCAGAGGGATGGTTCATGATTATACGGTCTGCAACGGATTCCTTGCTTCTAGAAACGAACGTTCTAGCATCCTCTACTACAGGTTCAATCGTCCCCTTGAGTTTGTTAAGGGTCATACTCTCTTTGAGGAGGGCAATGGCATCTGGATTGATGTCAATGGCAATGACATGTGCTTTGTGCTGTTTTGTAATATGGATTGGAAAAGGACCTACACCACAGAACATGTCCACAACTACCTCATTGTCTTTCACCAGTTGAGCAATTCTGTTGTGTTCCTCGAGAAGTCGTGGACTGAAATAGGCCTTAGCAAGGTTTACTGCGATACGACAGCCATATTCAGTGTGGATGGTTGCTGTCTTGTCCACACCTGCGAGATGACGATATTCTCTAGTCCGGGTTGTCCCTGATATGGCACCTCCCTTTGCTAGGACAGTTGAGAAGTTCTTGTGTACATCGTGGAACACCTTTCCAATCAGATCAGAATGTGGTTCGAGCTCCTCGGGTATCTCAAGAACAGCGATGTCACCTATCAGATCATAAGCACGTGGGACAAGAGATAGTTCTTCAGAATCCAGGTGTTCTTCTAGCGCTTCAGTCAATGTCCTTGGGCCTTGAAGTACACCCTCAAACTCTTTCTCACCAACTTCGAAATCAATGGGTCCGACAATGGCAGAAGCTTGGTCCTCCTGTATTTTCGAAGTAAGTGGCATGTAGAGACTATCATTTTGGGAGATTATCTTGTACTCGGTATCTAGAAGCCCCTTCTCTATCAGAGTCCTTCTGATTCGTTCTCCTTCGTTTGCTGGGACTTTCAGGAATGGTTTCATTGATGACATCACCATATGGGCCTACGCATTGACCTAAGATACTTACGATATCAGGCGGATGAATTCTTTTCCTGCTCCGTTCTTTGTCCCAATCATGATCTGATAGAGGACTTCATCACCACGTGTCACCCTTTGTAGTGTCCCAGTCACCTCTACTCTGTCTTCAGGTTTGAGGAGCCCTCCAAACGCACCATCATAGACCAATATTCTGCTGACCCGTTCTCCTTCAATGATGTCCAGAGTTTCTGACCTACCCTCATAGATTGCTGGGTGGAAGATACCATAGTCAGTCGACTCAATGTCCATTATTATTGTGACAGGTTCCGCAGTGAGGGATTCATACGACTCTGTCCCGTGCTGGATTGGGACCTCATCTGGACGAAGGATTGGGGTGATTCCAATGCACATGGAGTCAAGACACAGGGCTTGTCGTCGGGCGAAGAGGTTCTGTAGGTCTTCGGTCCTCATGATTGGCACCCTGGAATGAACTCTGGAAATGGCATGTTTCCAGTCCGGAAGTTCCCTGAGTCTGGAAGCCTCTGTCATATCTCTGAGAAGCTCATAGTTCTCATTGAGTTTCCATGAGTTTTCAAAACCATAGACGTTCATGTTGACATCAGAGTGACCTGGTTCATGTCCTTTCCAGAGGATACTTCCTGCAACGCCGATATCACCGAGGGGGATGTTCAGAGAATCATTGAGGGCTGTGGCAGCCTGATGTACAAGGTTCTCAAGTGAGTCCGTGGGACCTTCATCTAGAATCTCCTTGAGTCTGAGTTCGGGCAAGAAGTACTTGGAAACCGTATCACGGGGCGGCTCCAGAAGTTCAGTGCCAAAGTGGCCATCATCTACCAGATAGTCCGTAGGAAGGATGTTCATGCCCGCAACAGTTGAATCGACACTCCCCCAGAAGATTCGCTTGTACCGGATGTTTCCAGACATCCACTTGCCATCAGGATCAGGAACGTACTTGAGAAACGCGAGGATCCGATTTGGAGGCTGAATGTAACCTAGGACCACAAAGACCCGACCATCCGTATCGTGGAAGACGTCACGGTCTCGGACTTTAGCAGGTGTATCAACAGTCACAGGGTCGGTCACGAAATCAGCTCTCATAATTCCTTTTGAAACAACAGCTAGATAGATTAGATGGTCACACACTGATATGTCAGTGCGATGAAGATTCTCCATCTATGTGACAGCCTTAATCCTGCCGGTCTCGGGGGTTATGAGTCCATCATTCACTATCTGTCAAAGACAATGGCGGAGAATGGACATGAGTCATTTGTAGCTACTCAATCCCCATACAGAAACTCACCAGAATCAATTCAAAGACAGCACTATACGATTTTCCACCTTCCTGGCAATCTCCTAGAGGCTAGGAAGTGGGAGTTCTTCTCTTTGCTTGAGGATGAGAGAGAAGCAGCTTTGGAGCAGATGTTCAAGCCTACCGATCTCACAGAGAACGTGGATATTCTCACAGACCATCTTGTCAGACTCATACAGAAGATTCAGCCTGATGTGATTCATGCTCATAGTGTGTACATAGTCTTCAACAAAGTGATTACGAAGATGCGTCTTTTAGACAAGTTAGAGATTCCTGTCATCATGACCCTTCATGGTCTGCCAAAACGTCTCACCTTACCTGATGGAAGAGAAACTACTGATTACGAAGAATTAGTGGCTGACTTTGGGTTCGACTTGGTGATTGCTGTCAGTGAGAACGTTTCTGAGGCCCTCAAGAATCATCTGGATGCAGGTCTTCAAGATAGAGTTCGCACTCTGTATAGTGGAATCGACCTGTCTGTCTTTAGACCTATGCCAGAATTTGACAAGCAGTGGGACTTGGCATTCATGGGGCGGCTTGAAGCAATGAAGTCTGTAGACCTATTTCCTGAAATGCTGGCCCGTCTGAGGAACAAGTTCCCTGCATTGAAAATGATGATGACTGGGGAGGGTTCGCTCAAAGAATGGCTCTTCAACGAGTTCGACAAGAGAGGTATTGCATCAATGGTCGACTATCAGGGAGTTGTAAAAGCGGAAGAAGTTCCAGTTCTTATCAACAAGAGTAGAGTTTTCCTCTACCCTTCAAGGGAAGAGCCATTTGGACTATCAATAGTTGAAGCGATGGCATGTGGTGTCCCAGTCATTACTACAGATGTCTTTGGTCCAAAGGAGATAATCAGGAACAACTATGATGGGATTAGTGTGCCGCCGGATGATGTCGAGTCGCTTGTTGTAGCAATTGAAAGGCTTCTAGATGATGATAAACTCAGAGAACGGATCTCTGAGAATGGTCTCAAGTCTGTCAAAGAGAAATATGATATCAGAAAGCATGCTGAGGATTTACTGAAGATATACAGGGAAATGATTTTACAAGGTACGTAAGAGGTTCGCACTAATCATTGGTTATTCTGGTGCATGCAATCTCAATTGTGGACTATGGGCTTGCTGTGTGATTCTTGGAACACATGTTCCAAGGAGTTCTATAGCTGGAAGGATTCGTTGGAGTCAAAGGGTCTAGAAAAGGGTACAATCAACGACGAGTGCTAATCATGAGGTATTCTTGAAAACGGGACATAACTCTTTGAAGGCAGTCGTAGATCATGTCTTTCTCTTCTTCTCTTTCGCCAAAGACCTCCTGTAACTCAGGGCTTTGTAACAGTGTATCAAGAGCTGATTCTAGTGCCCTACAGAAGAACCGTATAGCATACAGGGTTGGTACAGGAGTTGATCGTGAAGTAGTTCCCTCAATATAGGTCACAGGAAGGATTTCTTCAGGAACCGATGAGAACACAGGTTTTTCCAATTGCATCACCAGGAGTTAGATTTCAGACTATTCGGCATCTCTCTAATCGATATTCGGAGAAGAGGATATAATCCCGTATGATGAGCTGAAAGTCTATACTCAAGGTGAAATCCGATGATAGAAGTCAATAATCTCGTCCTTTGTCGGGGACCCAACGAGGAAGTCATCTCCAATACTCACTCGTGGAACAGGCTTCCGATTCGTCTTTTCATTCAGTTTTTGAACAAGACTCAATCGGTTGATATCTATAGCTTCAAAACCCACGCCAAGCTCCTTTGCAGCCAACTCGGCTGAGAAGACGAGTGGCATTACTTCTGATGGAACCAAGACCCTTACTTCGCTGTTTCGTGTAACGCCCATACTCTTCTCACAAGAATAACAGACGATTTCCAACCCTTTCCTTCCTTTAAGACCGCCAATTGTTTTAGATGAAAAGAAGACCTGAATAGGAATACCATTTGACATTAAGTAGACCTCAATTGGTGATTATTAGTGAATGATGCAAATTAAGGTCTGATTTGAGAGCAAGAAGTCGGAAAATTGGATTAGTGCAGGATTACTTTTGCATATACCTGCAGAACATCGTTACATCTGATGATGAGATTTATCTATGAGGAATTGGTCAATGTTGAGAAGTCGATTGGGTGAACTAGATGATAAAGACAAAAGTAACAGAGATGTTGGGATGCAAATATCCAATCATAGGAGGAACTATGGCTAGGATTTCTAATCCTGAATTTACTGCGGCAATTAGCAATGCTGGAGCCTGTGCTGTACTAGCCAGTGCAAATTACAAATCCCCTGACGAACTGCGTGATGCAATCAAGAAAACGCAGTCCCTTACAGATCAACCATTTGCAGTGAACATCAATCTGTTCCCCGCACTGATGCCCCAAGAGAAACTGGAAGAGTATGTGGATGCCACATTGGCCGAGGGCGTGAAAATCATCGAAACGAGTGGTCACAAGGCCCCAGAGGATTTAGTCCCAAAATTCAGGGATGGAGGTGCCATCTGGATCCACAAATGTGCCGGAGTAAGATACGCAAAAAAGGGGGAATCTCTAGGTGCAGATATAGTTACGGTCGTTGGTTATGAGAATGGCGGAGCTACTGGGATCTTAGATATTGGAACGATGGTCTTGACTCCATCAGTGGTAGACGCTCTAGATGTCCCTGTAATTGCTGGTGGTGGGATATCAGATGGTAGAGGTATTGCTGCGGCCTTCGCACTAGGAGCTGAAGGAGTGATAATAGGTACTAGACTGATGGCTACAAAGGAGTGTCCCATTCATGACAATCTGAAACATGCCTTCATTGAAGCAACGGAAACAGATACCACTCTTGCATTGCGGTCTGTTGGAAACACCCACAGATTCTGGAATAATAAAGCGATACAACAGGTTCTTGAACTAGAAAAGGAGGGAGCTCCTCTCTTCAAAATCATACAGGCTGCATCTGGAGAGAAGGCAGCGAAGATGTACAAGGAAGGCGATATTGACATTGGAGTGGTAGCCTGTGGACAAGGAGTAGGCTTGGTCAAGGATGTACCCACTGTCAAGGAACTGTTAGACAGAATGATGAATGAGGCTGAAGAAACAATCTCTAGACTAAGTAGCAGAACGAAATAAGATGGCGAGCCAGGGAATTCAATGGCACTGCTAGTAGGACCAATAGGACAGACGAGACTTCGAAGAACCAGTTAAATACTCGATGTGTCTTGATTGCCCAAACTTAGGGAGAGTTTCAAGCATATGAAGAAAGGCGTAGCGAAGCCACGTTTCGTAGGTCAGTTAATCATGGGAATTCTGGAAATTGTCCTGATTTTTGCATTCGTGCCTTACATCTATGAAATCGGTGGCTCATTAATCACATCTAGTACATATGCAAATATGATAACATGGAGTGTGCTAGCGTTCGTGGTCGTTCATGGTCTGTGGCGTATTATCGATGCATACACCACAATGCGTCATGCGGACTAAACGACAATCCAAATCTAGCTTTGTAAAAAATGGGGGTGTCGCTTCGATGCCCCCAATCCTCTTTTATGGTGAAAGGAAGGAGATGGCGGGCCAGGTGGGATCTGTTCGGTACAAAGGCTTGCTTTGTACCTTTGAACCCACGACCATTCCTCGACTATGGGGAAGTCCCATAGCCTACAAGTTAAGAGCTTCAACACACCAGAGAAGTTCTGAGTGTACTGTCGCTATACCTGGCTTAGCCACTGGCCCGTGATTTCGCTTCTGCTCGTCTTCAGTTTATAGAGATTGCGGTATTTACTGAATGATTGTATCGATTGCAAAGCAGAAACTTAAGCCATGATCGTGTCTTCTGTTTCAGTCGCTAATTTTACTCTGTCCCATGATCTCTCATGAAGGTAATAGAAGAACAGTTTCAAAATCATTTCAACAGATCCGATTTCAAGACTGATCACTAGAGAACCAGTGAATATGAATGCAACAAGAATTGTGGTAGTCGTAGCAACAAACCGCCATGTAACAGTCTTAGCAAGAGCTCTCCTATCAGCCGTCAATCTAACCATCTTCAAACCCTCTTTCTTTCCTTTAGAGATAGTTATTGATGATTCTATAGGGGATTTACTTTGAAGAATTTAGTGTTTTTATGACTTCAGTAAGGTAGTCAGGTCGTAAGCCATATAACAAGGAGCTGTCTTGCGCCCAACGTCTTCAGGAGGCTCTAAGCTTGAGTGACCACAAGAAACTCTACGATTCAGTCTTTGATTTAATTGAAAAACACGATAACTGGATGTCTAACACTCTGAACCTCATAGCCAGCGAGAATGTCAGTTCCCCAGCTGTGAGATCTGCGATAGTATGCGACTTCAGAGACCGCTATGCGGAGGGCTGGCCAGGTGAACGTGTCTATGCAGGATGTAAGTACATAGACGAAGTCGAGCTCATCGCCATAGATTTGGCGAAGAAATTGTACAAAGCAGAGTTTGTCGATGTGCGACCGATATCCGGAGTTGTAGCAAATCTAGCCATGTACACAGCAGCAATGGATCCGGGTGATAGGATGATGGCCCTCTCGATTGCACATGGTGGCCACATCTCACATGCCAGAAGAAACCTTGGTGGTACAGCAGGAGCCATCCGTGGTCACAAGGTTCAGAACTGGATATTCGATGACAAGGAGTTCAACATTGACGTAGATGCCAGTATAGATCGTATCAAGAATCTTCAGGAGAAGGGTGACGAGATAAAGTTCCTCTTGTTCGGAGGTAGTGTATTTCCGTTCCCACATCCCGTCAAGGAGTTCCGTGATATTGCTGACGAGTATGGTATGACCATTGGATATGATTCAGCTCACGTCACTGGTCTGATTGGAGCTGGCTTGTTCCAGGATCCATTGCGAGAAGGCGCGGATATGATGACACTCTCTACTCACAAGACACTCCCAGGCCCACAACACGGATGTGTGGTGGCTAAGGAGGAGTTTGCCGAAGCAATTAAGCAAGCATCATTTCCAGGGCTATTGAGTAATCATCATCTTCACAATGTCGCAGGACTTGCTGTCGCATTTGCAGAGATGATTGAGTTTGGTGAGGCTTACATGAAGCAAATCCTGAAGAACGCAAAGGCTCTGGCACAGGCACTTCATGAGAGAGGCTGGCATGTAATAGCAGAGCACAAGGGCTTCACCGAGTCGCACGTCATCCTAGTGGACATTACTGAAACCCCAATGAAGGATGGTGCCACTGTTGAAGAGGAGCTTGAAGACGCAAACATCGTACTCAACCGAAATCTTCTCCCATGGGACAAGAAGCGCGGGAGGGACTTTCGGACTCCAGGAGGAATCCGGCTTGGTACGAGCGAACTGACCAGGTTAGGGATGAAGGAGTCAGAGATGGATGCCGTTGCTGAGTTCATGCATCGCCTCGTGATGAAGGGCGAGAAGAAGGAGAAGATTGCAGCAGAGGTGTCTGAGTTCCGGAAGGACTACCAGAAGGTGCACTATGCATTCGACACTGAAACAGATGCCTATGCACATCTCCGGTTCATGTAATGTCCTTCGGGGGTCCTCTCGTGGATATCAAAGAAGCACAGGAAATGATGCGCAGGATATACCTTGAGAGGGACAGAGCACGAGGAGTGATAGGGACTCTAGAAAGGACCCTCGATGAATTGGAGGAGCTTCGAGAGGCTATCCTGAAAAATGACTCAGCATCTATCTTGGACGAGATGGGAGATGTGTTTGCATGGCTGTGCTCTCTTGCCAATTTGCTTGAAACTGATCTCTCTGAGGCGTTGTTCAACAAGTACAGTGATGTCTGTTCCAAATGTAAGAAATCACCATGTGATTGTCCAGCTGACCATTAGAAGAGTTAATAAACCGAACAGAATGAGGAGGCCTACCTTTAGTCAAGGTGATTCATGATGCCGAAGCAACAAAAGAAACGTCGGAAGAAACGTGGGGAAGGGCCCATGCCATCGGGTGGCGCTGGACTAATTCGTTTCTTCGAGGACGAAACTCCAGGCATCAAGGTAGGGCCTACACTGGTTGTCATACTAGCAGCAATGATAATCATTGCCACAGTGGTCGCACACGTATTATCGCTTGGAGCCTAGTAAGCTAGTGAACATGCCCTAAGGATTATAAAGAAACCATGGTCGGGTGGCTCCGGTCAGGACTGGTGACTGCCAAATGAAAATAAAGAGCGAACTGAACAAATACTGCCCCAGATGTCGCAAGTATACAGAGCATGGGGTATCCATCGGTAAGGCAGGAAAGAGACGGAGTATGTCTGAAGGAGAGCGCAGGATGGATCGTAAGAAGAAAGGTTATGGTTCATTTCCGAAGGCAATCCAGAAGAGGTTCGCTAAGACAACCAAGAAGACTGTTCTGAAACTCAAGTGCAAGGAATGTGACCACATCATCCAGTCCAAGAGCATGCGCTTGAAGAAGGTCGAGGTACAGAAGGTATAGGTGATTAGAATGCCGGGGAAAGGTGACATCGTTCAACAACCAAAATCACGGTTCCTGAAGGTGAAGTGCCTGGACTGTGAGAATGAGCAGATTATATTCGGACATGCAACCACAGTAGTAAAATGTCTGAAGTGCGAGAAGGTTCTAGCGAAACCCAGCGGCGGAAAGGCTAAACTTGAGCCAATCGCCAGGGAAATCGAGGTCCTTCCATAGGGTGAAATAGAAGATGGTCCTGAAACGTGCTGAATGGCCAATACCGGACGAGTTTGCCATTGCAGTCGCGACCAAAGTTGCTAATTATGGGGCCTATGTAGTTTTGCCAGAGTATGGTGAGAAGGAGGGCTTCATCCATATCTCAGAGATCAGCAGCACATGGGTGAGGAACATCCGAAATCACATTCAGGAGAATCAGCGTGTAGTTGTGAAAGTGCTAAAGGTCGATACTGACAAAATGCACATCGACTGCTCCCTTAGGAGAGTTTCAGCTGAGACAAAAAGGACCAAGAACAACGAGTGGAAACGCGCCCAGAAGGCAGAGAAACTTCTCGAACTCATCGCAAAAGAGAATGACATGACACTTGAACAGGTCTACGAAAAGATTGGTTGGCCAATTGAAGATGTATTTGGAGAGATCTACAAGGGACTTGAGCGAGCATCTGATGGGGGTGTTGAGGTATTCGAGGAAGTCGCTGCAACAAAGAAGCTCCGAAAGCAGGTTGCAGATCTGGCCAAACAGAGAATCGAGATACCTTCTGTGGAGATTGATGGTGAAATGACCATCACAGTACCAGGTCCAGACGGTGTAGAGGTGATAAAGAAAGCACTATCAAAAGGACTAGAGGAAGGGAAGAAGCACGATAAATCAACCACTGAAATCTACACTCTCGGATCACCGAGATACAAGCTCAGAATAGTGAGCCCTGACTATCAGGAAGCAGAAGTCATACTCTCAGACATCCTCGGTCTTATCACAAAGACAGTCGAGAGTGGCTCTGGAAACATTAGTTTTGTACGCAAGTAGGGGTATGAGATGACCCACCTCTTCAAGTGCCAAAATTGTGGCGCATACACTCTCAATCAAAAGGTCTGTCCAAAATGCGGGGGGCCTGTGTCAAGTCCCAAACCTCCGAAGTATAGTCCTCAGGACAAATTCGGAGATTATCGTAGGAAGGCAAAACGCAAGGCCAAGAGCCTTTCCAGCGAATAGGGAAATTCTGTATAAGAAAAGAGAACATGGCGATTGATTTGGAATCAACCGCCATTCTTCTGATTTAGTATAGCTCTATTGGGACCCAGAATGAGTTCCAATGCACAGTGAATGAGGGTTCACCATGATTCACGTTGTTCCACCAGAGAAGTCGAATCTGGTAGTTCATTCCCTGAGACATTGATAGGTCCTGTGGGTCTCCACTGTTCAGAGGAACAACGAACTCGATGACTCCATCACCAGAGGCAAACTCGGAGGAGTTTGTACCTGTTGAATCCTCAGCCCATGTTCCATCGTAGCGGATATGGCCGTCAAAGTCCTGGCCATTGTAGTTCACGATACGAAGGTCTGAGTCTCCAGGTGAGCCTAGAGGAGATAGTTGAATACCGAAGGCATCATCACCAAGAGTATAGTTATCCATCTCTATTCCATAGTAGATATGGGTGGAGTTAGACTCTGTGTAGACCGTCGCCTCATAACCGCCACCGAATGATACTGAATAACTTGAGAAGTCTTGTTCGGAGTTATCGATGTCACCATCGAGTATCATTCCCAAATTATCTTCCGCGAGCTGTGGTTTCCAATCAGATTGTGTCTTGTTCAGCCACTGGTAGTACATCGTGTAGTCAATCTCATAGATCTTGACAGTACCATAGGCTGCTGAGATGTAGGGCTCTTTGAATGCACCGTGCAGATCCACTGGCATTCGCCCTATCCAATCTTGGTCTTGCCAGAGATACTGGTCTAAAGCTATTCTTTCTTGTGCGAGTTGGAGCGCAGTGGCTTCTTCTTGATTTCGTGGTTCCCCAAAGGATAGGAGCTTGTACATTGTAGATTGATAGAAGGCATCGAGTGTGTTATCATTGGGTCCTAGGTAAGTTGCATCGTCTATAACATTGCTACCCAATCTATCCTCTGCAATTCGAACCATCCAAGGCCATTTGCCCTCATCGCCACCGAAGCCTGAATATCTATGACCAAAGTAGACGAGTACATGGGTCGTATTCCAGAGCTTGAACGTCTTTAGAGAGTCCGTTAAGTTGAGCGACATGAGTGCATAGCCCATGAGGGCTATTTGCGTTGAGTTGAACGTCGCATTATCCACTATCGTTTTTGCATCCGACGCACTGTTTATCCAATAGCCATAGTCCCACCAGCTGGCGATGATTGCGTCGGAAGGCAGATTATTGCGGATATAGGTCATGCCTGTCTGCCAGTCAGTAGCTTGACTAGTTGCTGAAACAGCAGCCTGAGCAAACTCAGGATTTCCTACTTGGAAGGAAACGTACTGGACTCCAAGAATGATGTTCACTGACAGCAATAGTCCAACGAATGCAAAGGCTGTGAGGGCATGTTCGGAAGTCAAGGATGTGCTCATCCTGAATCTTCGCCTCTCAAACACCGACTTTTGTGTGACAACCTTCGCGTATGGTGAGAGGATGTTGTAAGTTGCAATTGCAGCCAGGACTGAAACTCCTGGAGCAAGAATAAGTGTTAGACGAATCATGCTTCCTGCAAAATAGACTGATGTGAGTCCATAGAGGAGAATGAACCAGTCTTCATCTCGACCTCGTCTGAATGCAAAGTACATCCCGAGGGGGAAGAATATGATCAGTACCAACAGGGTGTTGTAGAAACTTCCCCATGGACTTGGTAAGTGCTCAGCAACGGATGCAAGGATTCGTTGGTCCAGACGTGTGAAGGGATTGATTACTGTAAGGAACTTCGCACCAAGGCGTACTACAGGATTGGATGCATACGGAGTGATCTCAAGATCTGAACCTCCAGCATATAGCATGTAGGCAGTCACGCCCAGAATAGGTGCAATCAATCCCACAATGATTGGCTTCATATGTGGAGCTAACTTGCTGGCTGTTGTTTCACGATATCCTCCGATTCTGAGCCAGACCTCATAGAGAACCATGAGTCCGACAACGCCAATCGGAGCAAGGATTGAGAAATCAGTGAGGTTTCCGAACCCGTTTCTTGGAGCCAGATCCCCAATGAAGATTCCCAGGGAGATTGTCAACAAGTAGGTTTGAAGGAGTCTCTTGCTATATCGTCCCATCAATAACATGATGAAACCATAGAGAGCAAAAAGTCCAAGCATGAAATCAGCAGCACCCCAGGACACGAGAAGATACCCAAGTGAGATACCTGCAGCAGTCCCCGAGAGTACAGAACCTCGCTTGAGACTTCGCAGGAAGAAGAATGATGTCAGGACTATTGCGAATACGCCGATGCATTCGTTATCATAGAAGCCTGCTATAGTTCGCGTAAGGAATGCTGGGATAAAGGCCATGAATAGACCGCTGAACAGGCCAACCGTGTTGTTTCCGATTTCTCTTCCAAGAAAGAATGCAACAACTGCGGTCAATGCACCCATAAAAGCTGGGAGAGCAAGTGAAACAGCAAGAACTGATACCTGAATTCCCATTCCATTGAGAAGGAAGTAGAAGAAGGCACTTGTGAAGGGCACACCAACATAACTGGTTGTAGTCATATTCCGCCCCCATGGTACCCATGTAGCATCGTCATACCAAGTGAAGAAAGCAGCATATCCGTTCTCAGCAACATAATCAGTAACCCTGAGTTGGAACCAGGGGTCGAACGCACGAACGATTGGTTGAGTGTCAATCAATGGCTCCAATCTGAGTAGTAGCGCTGTTATGAATATGAAGAGCAGAGCTACAAAGAGCATTATGGAGCCACGAGAAATTTTTGCCTTCGGTCGGTGGAATACTTGACGCAGGAATCTTCCGGATGACCTTTTGAACTTGGTATATGACATCTAGGGTGCAGTCTCCGTGCTGTTTCGAACTAACGGCAGCGATTTTGTGTTGTGCTAAAAAGGTTGCTGTTAATAGAAATCTCGTCCTATGCTATAAACCGAGCTTTATAGGAAAATATGAACTCGGTAGGGAAATCATTCCCTACTCGACGTTCCATGCCGTTAGAGCGATGCTATGAAGTCTGCGTATCCCTTGGCATCCATGAGCTCTGCAAGATCTGCGTCAAGATTGGATGGTTTGATTTTGAACATCCAGCCCTTACCGTAGGGGTCCTCGTTTACTATCTCTGGAGCGTCTTCAAGCTCACCATTGACCTCGACGATTTCACCTGCAACAGGCGAAAATATGTCCGAGCTTGCTTTCATAGATTCCACAAGCCCACACTCTCCATTCGCCTCAAGTACTGTTCCAACTTCTGATATTTCCACGAATGTGATTTCGTGGAGGGAGTTCTGAGCAAAGTCAGTTATACCAACGATGGCGATATCTCCCTCAACCTTAATCCATTCATGGTCCTTGCTGTATCTCAGTCCTTCCTTGATTTCGGTTTCACTCATTTCAGATCCACCAGCGTTTTGCGAAAGACGTGCCTAGCTTAAATCAGTTTGGATGTTTGGTTCTCGAGGCACCATAGAGGTCTGTATCAAAGAACGGCCACTTTGTTACCTCAGCCTTTCTCATTCGTCCCTTGATGTCAACCTCGACAACGTCACCAATTTCAAGAGTTTCTGGTGCCACGTAGCCAAGAGCTATGCCTTTGTTGATTGTCGGTGCCAGACCGCCACTAGTGACCTCTCCAATCTGTTCCCCATTCTGAAGGATTGGATAGTGTTCTCTGGGAATTCCTCTGTCAATCATAACAAGTCCGATGCGTGTCTTGCGGACACCTCCTTCCTTCTTATGGCTTTCAACGACATCATATCCGATGTAGTGTGGATCTACCTTGAATTTTACAGCGTAGGGGATCATGGCTTCGATTGGAGAAGTATCTTCGTCAAGCTCATGACCATACAAGACAAATCCAGCCTCAAGACGACAAGAATCTCTGGAACCCAATCCACACGGTTTGATGTCGAACTCCTCTCCTTGTTTCAGAAGTTCCTCCCAGAATGCTATTGCCTTCCTCTTTCCTGCATCATCAAAGGGGGTATCAAGTAGCAGGATTTCGACTCCGTCTTCGCCAGTATAGCCTGTCCGGCATAGATAGGTGTCATATCCAGCAAGCTTGACAGTATATGATGAGAAACGGGAATACTCACTAACATCTTGACCTGCCATTTTGTTCATGAGCTTGAGAGCATTGGGGCCTTGGACTGCAATCATAGTGATTTCGCGGGATTTGTCGGTCACTTCAACATCGAACTTGTCAGCATGCTTCAAGAGATGAGCCTTGATCTTTGGTCCGTTTGCCGCGTTTGTAATCCAGATGTACTCTTCTTCACCTACTCTGTACAATGTTAGATCATCGTGGATGCCACCCTTCTCATTCAAGCAGGTTGTATATTGTCCTCCGTTTACACTCAGTTTGCTGACATTATTGGTTGTAAGAGTCTGAAGAAACTCAGAAGCCTGAGGACCCTTAATGACAAAACGAGACATGTGGCTGGTATCCCACATGCCCACAGAGTTCCTTACAGCCATGTGTTCCTCTCTGATGTCTGTATAACGAACTGGCATTTCCCATCCCGCAAATGGAATCACATCACCATGTTTCACATGCCAATCATATAGCTGTGTACGCTGAAGTATCTCATTCATGTCTGTTCACCCGTGAAAATGCATACGCCGGCTGGGTCGTAGCGGAAGCAGTATCATTTTATTTCCTTCTATGCAGTCACGCGCTTGGAGGAATCATAGTCTTGGTCAATGTGAGAGGTCTGTTGATTGGACCAGAGCAACCAGTACGAGTCATGGGAGTGATCAACCTCTCTCCAGAGTCCTTCTACAAAGGTGCAATAGCCCATACTCCTGAAGAGTTCCTAAGACAGTATGAAAAAGCTGTTTCTCAAGGGGCGGACATCATTGACATCGGAGGAGCATCAACGGCCCCTGGTAATGTCTATGATATATCAGAGATGTCTGTGGAAGAGGAGATTAGGAGGGTTTCGGCTGCTTTGAGGACCCTTCCTGATTCGAAGACTCCAATCTCGATTGATACTACATCCTCAAGGGTCGCAGAGATTGCCCTTGATTACGGTGCTTCAATTGTGAATGATGTGTCAGGACTACAAGCAGACCCTAGGATGGCTAGACTGGTAGCAAACAGTGAAGCTGTTGTCATACTTATGGCCAATTGCCATCCTCCATGTGGAAGTGTCCAGAAATCTCTAGATTCGATCAAAGCCAGTCTCATGACTGCAAGGGACAATGGAATTGATCCGGGGAGGATAATCATAGACCCAGGCATCGGTTTTGGAAAACCGCCTGTTGTGGACTATTCTATTCTAAGAAACCTAGACAAGTTTGTCCTACTCGGGTTCCCCCTTCTGGTGGGTGTGTCAAGGAAGGCATTCATAGGACAGATACTTGGTCAGGATTCACCTGATGACAGGCTAGTTGGTTCGATTGCTGCAACATCAATTGCAGTGATGAATGGAGCACATATGATTCGAGCTCATGATGTTAGAGAGGCCAGGATTGCAGCCCGCATAGGCGAATCAATACGGGCATAGGTGGCAAATGATGGAATGGGTAGAGTGGCAGCCAATCTATCTAGACATAGTGAAGAGATTGGAGTTAGACATCAACAGAGATAGAGAGGCAACTGCACTTCTCACAGAAATTCTCAAAGACACAGATCCACAATTTCTCTTACAACAACTTCGAGCGTCAATTGAAGGGAGGAGTGTAGTAATCTGTGGCGCTGGACCTTCACTAGGAAGACAATTGCAGAATCTAAAGACAAGTACAAATCTTGCGAGTCTTGTGATAGTAGCTGCTGATGGTGCAGTTTCTGCACTTTTGGACCATGATATCAGATGTGACGTAGTTGCAACTGACCTAGACGGGGATGTTGAACACCTGAAAGAGATGAAACAGAGAGGCGCGATTCTTGTTGTTCACGCACATGGAGACAACATGGACGTCGTGAGGTTCGTGGTTCCAGAGCTTGGAGAGGTCTTGGGAAGTACACAGGTCGAACCAACTGACAGGACATTTCTCTGGGGCGGGTTCACTGATGGAGATAGAGCTTGTCACATTGTAAATGAGTATAACCCTGAGAAAATCATACTCGCTGGGATGGATTTTGGTGATCTGGTCGGAAGCTGGTCAAAGCCAGACCATGACAGTCATTTTACTGCTGATTGGCGAAAGAGGGTCAAGCTTGAGATTGCGGAGGAGCTTATCACTGGCCTCTTAGAGAGGACTGGGGTTGATCACATCTTCCTTAATTCAACTGATGAAGCCAGCCTTCAATGACCATAGATAGCTGAATATCAGGAATGCAACACCAGCCATGACCATTCCTAGGAATATCAGTCTTGTAGCGTAGCCTGGCTGAAACACATACTTTGAGCCATAGTATATCAGACCAAGTCCACTGACTCCTACTAGGATGACCACCGATGCAACAATGCCTTCCATACCTAGTTGCTGATCAATTCCTGGAGCGATAAGAATGGGAGCTCCAGATTGACTTCCAGCGATTGCAGGAGGAGACCTAACAAGTGTGAAGATGTTACCACCAAGGACGAACAGTACGACAACGAAAATGAGTCCAAAAATGACGATGTCCGGAGGCCGTGTGGGCATCCTGAAACTGGGACGAGAGAGTCGTACTTGGGGTCTTACTATAATCCTTGGCCACCATGGCTTCACTTGTCTTACCTCGACGGCTCAGACTTTGTGTCTGCTTTTAAGACTTACGCGATATGCAAAGATGTACTAAGCAGATTTACGCGCGTCTGCCACAATGGCTATTTGAGTCTGGGAATTCACACTGGCTAAAGGAGTGACTGGATCTCTTGTCTAGAGTGATGATCATCACAGAGAAACCAACAGCTGCAAAACGTATAGCCAGTGCTCTGGACGATAAGCATTCTCCCCAAGAGGTCAAGAAAAGGGGAGCTTCATACTTCGAGTGTAAGAGAGGCAATGACAATCTTGTGGTTGTATATGCTCTGGGACATCTCTTCGAGCTGAAACAGAAAGTGAAGGGATGGACATATCCACGTCTGGAAACAGAGTGGGTGCCTAGATATGAGGTGGAGAAAAAGGCAACTCAAGTGAGGCCTATCATCAAACTGATAGGAACATTGTCAAAGGATGTAGATTCCTTTGTGGTTGCCACCGACTTTGACATCGAGGGGAGTCTTATTGGGTACCTCACACTAAAGTATGCCTGTAAGGCTGATCCGAATAAGGCTCATCGTATGTTCTTCTCATCCCTCACAAATAGCGAGGTCGAGAGTGCATACGATACGATGTCAGAAACATTAGATTTCCCAATGATTGAATCAGGTCAAATACGACATGAGGTCGATTGGCTTTTTGGAATCAACCTCACACGTGCTCTGACCCTGGCAGTGAAGAACACTGCAGGCTGGTTCAAGATCGTATCCACAGGAAGGGTTCAGGGTCCAACGCTGGCCTTCGTGGCTCAAAGAGAGCAGGAGATCAATGTCTTTGTACCACATCCATTCTGGGTAATACTCGCCAGAACACAGCTTGATGGGGAAGAGATAGACCTTGAATACTCTAAGAAACGTATAGAGGTGAAATCGGAGGCTGAGAACATCGCCAAGGATCTTGATGGAGCAACTGCTAGGGTCGATTCGATTAACAGCAGGACCACAACACAGCAACCACATCCTCCTTTCAATCTCAGTGGTCTTCAGGCTGAAGCATACAGACACTTTGGTTTCAAACCGAGTAGGACTCTGGCAGTAGCACAATCACTCTATCTGGATGCTGTCATCTCGTACCCTCGTACCAGTAGCCAGAAACTTTCTGATTCATTGGACTTGAAAGAAATCCTCAATGGACTCAAGGGAATGAAGAACTATGCCAAACTAGCTGACCAAGTTTTACAGGGAGGGAATCTCACACCAGTTCAGGGAAAGAAGACTGACCCTGCCCACCCAGCAATCCATCCAACAGGCACAAAGCCAACAAAACGCTTGACCCCTAGTGAAAAGAAACTATACGACCTGATAGTGAGGAGATTCCTTGCGCTTTTTGGCGAACCTGCTGAGAAGGAACATCTTCGGGCAGACATCAGGTGTAATGATTACTTGTTGTATTTGAGAGGTCTGAAGGTTCTGAAGTCAGGGTGGATGCAATTTTATGGGCCATATGCAAAGACTGGTGAGAGAGAGCTTCCAAATCTATCTGAGGGTGATTCGATTTTCTTGAGTCCTGTGGAGTCAGATGAGAGATACACTCAACCACCACCCCGATTCAATCCTGCGAGTCTGTTGAAGCTTCTTGAGAAAGAAGACTTGGGAACAAAGGCAACAAGGGCAAGAATTGTAGATTCAGTGAAGTCAAGGGGCTATACACTGAACGACAGATTCGAACTCTCGACACTTGGATATGCACTCTATGAAACATTGGAGGAATATGTACCAGACATGCTCTCACCAGAATTGACTAGACGTCTACAGAAAGAGATGGACGAGATCCAACAAGAGCAGACCAACCGTGACGAGGTTCTGACCAAGGCAAAGAGAGACCTCACAGAGTTACTCGATGATTTTCGTTCACAGGAACAAGAGATTGGCAACAACTTGGTCATAGGACTTCAGAGATACTGGAAATCGACGGAGGAGCTAGGTGAGTGTCCAAAATGCGGCGATGGCACCCTACGAATAATAAGGTCTCAGAAGACAGGAAAGCGTTTTGTTGGCTGTTCGAACTATAGTGAGGGGGGATGTGATCAAACATTTGCACTCCCTCAGAAGGGAGACATATCTCCCAAGGATGAGATGTGCACTCATTGTGGATATAGGATGATAGAGGTTGCCTCCGGACGGCGAAAGTGGGAAACCTGCATAAACTGGACTGACTGTCCTGGACGAAAAGACGACCTCAAAGCGTTAGATGACCGTCGGGCAAAACAAGCTGAAAAGAAGAAGGAGGCGACTACGAAATGAGTGCGTGCAAGATATGTGGTCGAAAAATAGAGTCTGAAGATCTTTGTCGCTACCATGTAGAAGCCTTGAACAATCTCCATGCAGCTTATGAAGGTTGGAAGTCAGCAAGTGGCGTAGACTGGAGTAAGTATTTGGAGAACTTGGAGAATATCGAAGTAACTGGCCGCTGGATACTGGATGTGGTTGAGTATGTCAGGATACGAGATGGTCTCTGAGGAGTATGGTAAGTTCCATCATACGGTCACGGGTGAGTGCGCCACTTGTCCCTAAGATCAACATACATGTCTGGTTGGTCCAAGATGCAATCCTTTCTGCCAGAGTCCTAACAAGTGTGGAATCGATTTCCTTCGAAAACAGACTTGATGATGTAGGCCCTGATCGCCCCTGTCCTGCAGGAATCGCTAATGCTGAAAGACCCAGCCTGAATTGGTCTGAGTCCGTAATCAAAACTATCTGACCATTAGACAGGCTAATTATGCGTACTCTGATTCTGTCCGCCGAAGTTTCTGTTGAGAACTCCGTTATGTCGTTAAATTCCATCTTTGTTCAGAAAGAAGAGAGTACAGGGCGAATAAATCAGTAACGTATGACAGTCAGAAGCAACAGGATTATCAAGACCTCTAAGAGGAGATGTATAGAGCTCACATGACTCATGAAACCTCTACCTTCAATGACTTCTTTCCTTATGATGAGGCTAGAGAGGGCCAAGACGAGATGATGGAGAGAATTGAGGCGTCAGTCAAAGCTGGGACCCATATATGTGCTGAAGCGCCTAATGGGTTTGGAAAGACTTGTGTCACTTTGTGTGCAGTCTTGCCATGGGTCAAAGAGAATGATGGGAAAGTCCTGTATTGTGCCAGGACACACAGACAGCTCGACCGTGTGATGGAGGAACTTGAGCAGATTTCGGAAAGACAGGATGTCAGCGGAGTGTCTTTCCGTGGGCGGCGCCACATGTGTCTGAACTCCTTTGTACTGGAGAGTGCAGACTTTGTGGCACCGATTTCAGAAGTCTGTGGGCAGTTGAAGGCCACAGGGAGATGTACCTATTTTGAAAATCTGAGGAGGGCGGGAGATCCTGAGGAAATCCTCGAGGACATGCCCAAGAAGGTTCTCACAGCTCCAGAAATCACCAAGATAGCAAAGACTAGATCACTATGTCCATATGAACTTGCAAAACGTCTGGCTAAGGTTGTCGATGTCATAGCTCTCTCTTACCTCTATGTTTTTGATCCTTGGATATTGGATGTCTTTCTACCAGACCTCGAAACACCGGCTTCAAAGATGGTTCTTGTACAGGATGAGGCACACAATGTGCCAACAACTGCATTGGATTCAGCGAGTGACTCATTGACAATTGGAACTATAAGACAAGCTCTACGAGAGGCGACAACGTACAATGACACCCTTTCTCAGGACTTCAGTCGCGCTTTGGCCAAAACAATTCTTGAGATGTCTTCAGACATGAAACAGACTGACGAGAGAGTTGTTGATCCTCGAAAGATTGTCGAGTCAGCCTTAACCATTGGCAACCTTGAGAATCAGAAGTTTGTGCTGGGATATATGCAGGAGTTGGGAGCAAAGATAAGAAAGGGTCTCCTAAAAGCAGGTAAGTTTCCGCGCTCTTCCATTTACAGAGTGAGTGAGTTCCTTCTCAGGTGGCTAAGAACTGCAGAGAGAAAAGACTACACATTTTTGCTAGCATCTGGCCAAGGACGTGGAGAGGGTAGAAAGGTTTCTCTCGACCTAGTTGCTTTGGACCCTACATCGGTCACACGGCGCGTCCTTGACCTGGTTCACAGCTCTGTGGCAATTTCCGGAACGATTTCTCCGTTAGAGGCCTATTCGGAAATGCTAGGTTTTGAAGCAGGTTCAGAGTTGGCAACATTCGAGAGTCCCTTTGCTCGGAGAAACAGGGTTGGACTCATAATAGATGGGCTCGACACATCATTTCAGAACCGTAGTCAAAATACGTTTGAACGAATGGTGGACCATTGTGTAGCTGTAGCGCATGCAACACCCAGTAACACTGGTATCTTCACTTCAAGCTATTCCATTGGTAAGTCACTAATTGATGCTGGTCTTGAGAGAAGGCTCAAACGGAAACTATTCATCGAGAAACCAGGGATGAAAGGGGCAGAGAACGACAGATTGGTCGAAGAGTTCAGAAGACAGGGCGATGCCGGAGGCGCCGTACTTCTAGGTGTCCAAGGTGGTCGTAACTCTGAAGGGGGCGATTTCCCAGGTCCGACAATGGAAAGCGTTGTTGTAGTTGGTGTCCCCTATGCGCGACCAACTCCTCGGGTGGAGTCACTAATCAACTATTTTGATTCGAGGTTTGATGAAAAGGGACGTGACTACGCCTATGTACTGCCCGCTATGACCAGAGCCATTCAGGCTGCAGGAAGACCAGTGAGGAGGCTGGATGATAAAGGGGTGATTGTCCTGCTCGACCAGAGATTCAGCACTCCATATCTCAGAAGATTCATCCCATCGTGGTTGTCTGAAGTGACTGAGCTAATTCGAGATGACCCTGACACTACCGCCCATCGGGTTGAGAGTTTCTTTATGACTTAGTTTCATCCAGGATAGTATCAAGTGAGATATTGCCGATGAGAATAGAACGGGCTTCTTCCTTGGTTAGTTTCCTCGTACCACGAGTATGACGTTTTACAAACTGTTGCAATGAGCGAACATACCCCACTTTGGGTTCAAGGACCATGTCCTGATCTATGTGTTTCCGGCCAGTTCTACCTGCAATGAGTATGGCAGAAGTCTGATCGGAGGTCGCACCACCTGATAGAGTCGTGCGGTGTTCATTCACAAGCTCCAGACCAAGATTGGGGTGTTGGTTAAGCGCGTTTCTGAGATACAGCGTAGAGTATAGTTTCGCGCCAGTTCCAACGCGTACAATCACTTGACAGCTAGGATAAGATTGTTTGACATACGACTGCAGACGTAGGGTGAGATTTACAGCTGCACCAGGAGAGGTCAGCGAATTCTTGTATGTCACAGTCCCATCCATGACCAGAGCAACTCCAAACCGCATGCCGGGATCGACTCCGATTACTGCAAGAGAGGGATTATGGACATCATAAAGACTTGCAAGGATTTGTACTGATGTGAGGACTGGGTCGAGGTCATCCTCAACATATACTACAGAGTCATACTGATGCCTCAACGAATCCTCACTAGTAGTAACGACAACCTTAGAGTTCCCACAGCGAGTGTCATCCGCTGTACAGACTACGAAATCAAGCCCCAGGTCTTTCAGGAGCTCGATTAGAAGATAGAGCACTCGGGGATTCTCTGTGGCAATTGCAGCCTGCCACCTATACATGATATCGGTCCTTCTAGGTATGCTTATCACTCAGAGAGTGACGACTGATAAACAGTGAGTTAGAATTTGATTCTTCCGTCTGGGGTATCACTTCTCGA